>FRDC01000363.1_pt2 | contig 101305 bp, 85 predicted proteins | sample 1106171 | NCBI WGS metagenome assembly FRDC01 (sample SAMEA3930566, study PRJEB13176) | freshwater metagenome | biome: Drinking water system; feature: drinking water; material: water | place: Singapore | collected 2014-12-20
TGTTTTTAACACCGTAGCGGCAACGCAGATAGTTTTTCAACGGCCTGTTAAGTCATCGCGCTACAAAACTCGCTAAGTGACCGAGCAATTCTTCTTCCTTGTATGGCTTGCCGAGAAAAACGTTAACCCCTAAGTCTTGAGCGATTTTCTGATGTTTTTCCGCGGTGCGGGACGAAATGATAATGACCGGAATGGCGGCAGTTTGCGGGCTGCTGCGAACGTTTTTAATGAGTTCGAAGCCGTTCATTTTAGGCATTTCCAGATCGACCAGCATCACATCTGGAATACTTTCTTTCAGGATGCTGACGGCTTCCGCGCCATTCTTGGCAATCAAGACATCACAGCCCTCGCGCTCGAGTAAACGGCAGGTTACTTTCCGTACTGTCAGCGAGTCATCGACAACCAGTACCGTCGGTGTTTTGACCGGGTTCTGATGTGCGGCGGCTGAAACGGATACCGGCGTACTGAAAACTTGCTGCACATCGCTTCGTTGCATCAGCTTGACCGGATTCAGAACCAGAATGACTTCACCGTCCGCGGTGATGGTCGCGCCTTCGACACCCGGTGCTTGCGCAAGCTGATCGCCGATGCTCTTGGCGACAATTTCACTGTCACCGATTAGTTCATCAACTTGTATGGCGAGATGTTGCGTGCCACTGTGCAGGAACAAGACCGGGCCGGATTGATTGGCGCTGGGTTCGCCCAGCAGATGCGACAGATGCGCGAAACGGTATTTCTTGCCATTGAATTCAATCGAATGGCTCTGATAGATTCTGTTCAAAGTGTCCGGATCGAACTGGTGATGATGTTCGACGATGAAAGCCGGAATGGCATAGTTTTGTTTGCCAGTCTTGACCATAAAGGTTTGTGTGACGGATAACGTCAGCGGCAAGTGGATGGTAAAAGCTGTTCCTTGACCGGGAACGGAGTTGACGCTGATGCGGCCGCCCAGCAGCGAGATTTCATTTTTGACCACATCCAGGCCGATGCCGCGGCCGGCGATATCGCTGACGGTATCGGTGGTTGAAAGTCCCTGCTTAAAGATCAGCGAGATGATTTTGTCTTCATCGAGGACTTCATTCTGTTGAATGAGTCCAAGCCGTTGTGCTTCGGCGCGGATGCGCGGTAAATCAAGGCCACGGCCATCGTCGCTGACGGTGATGATGACTTCGTTGCTTTCCTGGCGCAGTTGAACCGACACTTGTCCCGCTTCCGGTTTTCCGGCTTGCTGCCGCTCTGCCGGCGCTTCGATACCGTGCGCGATGGCATTACGCAACATGTGTTCCAGTGGCGGATTGATTTTCTCCAGGATATTGCGGTCAATCTCAACATCCAGACCTTGGATATCCAGTTGGGCTTTCTTATCCATATCTTCCGCGACTTGCCGGGCAATACGATAATACCGTTCGGCATAGTTGCTGAAAGGGATGGTACGGATTTGCAGCAACGATTGCTGTAACTGGCGATTGACCGATGCTTGCTGAGCGACTGCTTCTTCGGCGACAGTGTGGGTTGCCCGCAAGCTTTTTTGTGCGGTGATGATGTCATCGACGCTTTCCGCCATCATGCGCGTCAATTCCTGGAAGCGGGTGAAACGGTCGAATTCGAGCGGATCAAATGAGGAAGGTTCGTTGTCCTGTTGTTGCGCAAGATGTGTTTGCATTTGCGTTTCCGCTTGGATTTCAACTTCGCGCAACTGGTCGTGTAACCGGTGGGTGCTCTCAGCCAGATCTTGCAACGATTGTTTGAAGCTTTGTAATTGCGCTTCTATTTTGGAGCGCAAAATGCTGGCTTCTCCCGAATCATTAACCAGCCGGTCGATGAGTCCGGAATTGATGCGCACGATCGTTTTGGAATGCAATGCCTCGGCTTTCTCGGCAGGCGGCTGCACGGGTTCGGAAATGACCACCGGCGCCAGTTGTTGCTTGACTGCCGCCGTCCCCATCTCATGGCTGTGAAGTTGCTCGATCTGATCGCAGATCGCATCAAATTGGCTTTCTAATTGATCTAATGCAGCATCTGAAATATTGCGTTCACGGAAGGCCGATTCAACATGGCTTTCCATGGCATGGATCAACTCACCCAGATGCAGAGCCCCAGCCATGCGGGCGCTTCCTTTCAAGGTATGCAACAATCGCAACATGGCCCGGTGAATATCCTCGTCTTGCGGTAACATGCGCCAGGCGCGCAGCTTGCCGCCGATTTGAGGAACAGATTCCTGCGTTTCTTCAAGGAAAACCTGAATTAATTCCGGATTGAGCGATTCGGTAACCGGCGGTTTAGCCGGTACCGGTGTATCGACTGCGGCTGGAATCGGCGATGCAGGCGCTTGCGCCGGTTGCACTTCATTTGCGCCGCTCACAGTCTGTTTAGCGGCTACGGGATGGGTAACCGGTGCTTGCGTTTCCGCCGGCAACGGTTGCGGTGTTATCAACTCAGCCAACAGTGCTTGCGCCTCGAGCAATAGCGCACCGGCATCAACCTGGGTGGTGTCTTGCCGGCGTAAGTCTTGGCACCAGCCGGAATAAGCCTGATGTGCATGGCTGATGAAATCAAGGAATGCTGCAGAAGTAGGCTTGCTTGCCTGCAGCCAGGCATTTAATACTTGTTCCACTTTCCAGGCGATGTCGCTTATTTCCTCCAGCTTTACCATGCGGCCGCTGCCCTTGAGCGTATGGAATCCGCGCCGCAAATTGCGCAATGCCTCCTCATTGCTTGCATCGGCACGGCATTGCTGCAACTCATGAGCGATTTCAGTCAGTACTTCCTCCGCTTCCTCAAGGAAAATCGCGAGTAACTCTGGATTTGTCTGCGTAGCCTGCGGTTGCGCGGTTGCCGTATCTGCTGCAATGGCGGGTGCAGCTTCCAATTTTTCCACCGGCTGAGGTGAATTTGCCGGGATCGGTTTGATGCGGAATAACGCCAGCGCTTCTTCGATAATGTGATAACTATCGGGTTGACCGCTTTTGCTGGCTTCAATGAAAAAACTCAAACTGCTTAAACCATCGACCAGCAAAATTTGCTCAGCTTCGACGATTTGATATTGCGGGTCAAGCAGCTTATTGACCAAATTCTGGCAGTGGTTCAATAAGGCATTGGCACGCTCCAGATTGAGCATGATCAGCGCGCCGGATATTTGCTTGAAGAATTCAGGAAGCAGGGATAATTCCGAGCGTTTGGACGGTTCAAAAAAGAACTTGTCCAGGATGCTTTCGATTTGGTTCAGATTCGCCAGAATTTCTTGCGCGACATGTGATTGGATATCGACTTCCTGGGTTTTGCTCGCAATCGTATTGAATGTCGGTGCTGCCGGTAATTCATTGATACTGATGTCGCCGGCGGTGATTCCGATCAAACGCGACGTAAGTACATCCACTTGGCGCGGTAAGTCGGGTGACAATTTGTCAAAGTCGTCGATGATGCTTTCAATCAGCAGCAATGCAGTGGCCATTTCCATCGCCAATTCTTCATTCATGTCTTGCGGTTGCGCGTGCAAATAAGCGACGGTATTACCGATGGCATCAATTAACTTGACCAATGGCGCACAATCGGTTTGTTTGGCTTGATGTCCCAGCCAATCAATGTACTCGAGCAGCGACGGTAAGCTGCTTTCTTGTCCGGCGCAAAATTCACGCCAGATATCGTTGGTTTGCATCAGCGTGCTGCGTAACCGCTCAAGGATCGGATTTAAAGATTCCGCTTCTTCAAAAGTGCGCCCGTCATCCCGGGAGTTCTGGCCAGGCCAGACGTAACACTGCTTGATGTCGTTAATGCGCTGTCCAGTCGATTCGCTCTGGGAAATGTGATACAGCAATTCACGCAATAACACGGAAGTTTCGCTGGCTGTGCCTGCAACCAGTTGGCGGATCGTCTGTTCGATTTTTCCGCATAAGCGGCGAACCGGTAAATCGATCTGCCCGGCTTCGAGAGACATCAGGCTTTCCAGAAATCCGCCGGTAACCCACCAGAATGAACGCTGCTCGGCTGTTCCCGGAAATTCTTCGATGGCGCCAACGGCTGCAGCCATTTGTTGCAAACCGCTTTGATTGGAAGGATCACGCAACCATTTCAGCAAGCCTGCCTGAAAATCCGCGGCCAATTTCTTGGCCAATAGCTTGGCAGCCGGAGCATCAATATGGGCTGCTTCGGATTTTAAAGCGGGATTTCCGGTCAGTCTTGGAAAAAATAGATCGCTCTCAGGCGCATTCTGATAACCGTAAACTTGCATTAATTCGCGATACGCCGGGAATAGCCGTAACGGATTTTCTTCCGCGCCGTCGATCAACTCGTTCAAATAAAATAACAGCGCCTTGGTGGATAGCTTCAGTGCATCGAATATTGCCGGATCGGGTTCGATTTTCTTAAAAATAAGCGCATCGACCAGTTGTTCCATTTTTTCGGTGACGACGGTAATGCTTTTTAAATTCAGCATCTCCAGTAATCCATCCAGTTGATGGATATAGTTGCGGCAATCCCTGATAAATTTATCGTTATCGGGATGCTTGCGATACACCTCCAGATTCTGGTCCATCAAGGCGAAAACCTGATGGATTCCGTCTTTGATACCAATGATCGAAGCGATATTCAGTTTCGGTTGAGCACTCATTATTCAGTACCGTCAATTCTTGTTGAGATCAAAACAGCATCAAACCTTAAAATTAGAGACCGAGGCTTTCAGTTCGGATGCAAAGCCGGTTATTTGTTTGATGGATCCAGTGGTTTTCAAGGTTCCCTCGGTATTTTGCCGGGTAATATGAAGAATTTCTTCCATGTTGGCAACCACCTTGTGCGCTGCCCGGGTTTGGGTGTTGGTAACTTCAAAAATATTCGTCACGAGCTGCGCAAGGTGCGCTGAAACTTTCTCTATTTCTTCCAAAGCCCGTCCGGCAGCATCGGAGCGTTTGGTGCCCTTGGCCACGCCCAGCGTGCTTCTTTCCATTGCGGTAATGGCATCCTGGGTATCGCCTTGAATCGTGGCGATCAATTCGCTGATTTGTTTGCTGGCTTCCGCCGAACGTTCGGCCAAGCGCTGTACTTCTTGCGCGATTACGGTAAATCCCTGACCGGCTTCTCCGGCAGCGGTTGCCTGGAGCGCGGCGTTTAAAGCCAATACATTCGTTTGCTCGGTGATATCGGTGATTAATGCAACAATTTCGCCGATCTCTTGCGAACTCTCGCCCAGGCGCTTAATCCGTTTGGAAGTATCTTGGATGTGGCTGCGGATTTCATTCATACCGGCGATTGATTCACGTACCGCCAAGGTGCCCTTTTCCGCAGCAGCCAGCGATTGCTTCGCAACTTTGGCGGATTCGGTCGACATGTCCGAAATCTCACCGATCGAATCGGTCATGCCTAAAACCGCAATGGTGGTTTGTTCGATTTTGGCCGTTTGTTGCTGGGCCGCCGTCAATAGTCCGGAAGAAACCTGTTGCGCCTGGTTGGAGGCTTTTACTACCAGCATGCTGGCCTGGTTGACTTGTTCCACCAGTGTATGCAGTTCTTCAATCGTACAATTAATGGCATCTGCAATAGCGCCGGTTGTCGGGTTGGTAATGTCGGTGCGCACGGTCAGATCGCCGTCTGCTATTTTCTTCATATCGTCGAGTAGCTTTACCATGGCCTTTTGTGTTTTCGCCACTTCATTTCTGCTGCAAAGGTCTTGATCCAGCGCGTTGCGGCGCATGGTGCGGATAAAATAGATCAATGCCAATCCGGTGCATGCGGCCAGAAACAGCAGCAGACCGTCGAACAGTGACGCCGTGTATGAGATTTGCGCGCGAATATGATGATCCAGCGCATCGGTGCTGTTTAGCATGGTATCGCCATGGTCGGCTATTTCGTCGATTGCAGACTGAATCGATAACGCCGCCGGCAGTTCTTGCTGAATGATGCGCAAGTGGTCGTCAAATTTTCGCAGCGAAGCATACAGATGCGATAACAAATCCTGGATCGTTTCATCTCTGCTGGAAGCGGCCCCTAATCCATTAGCCCCCAAGCTTAATACTTGCATCAGCGCTGAAATTTGCGCTTGATCATGCGTCAATTGCTTCGATAGCTCCGGCACCGTCAATTCGACCGGCAGCATCGCTTTCACATTTTTGGCCACGTCGCGCGCGTGCATCCGGATAGCTTCGATTGCACGAATTTCCTGCGGCATATTGCCGATTTGCGACATGCGGCCGATAATTTCTTCACTGCGCCGACGTAACTGACTATCAATGCTTTGGATTGCTTTAATGCTGTGGCGAAGTCTCAGCAGCGCTTCCTTCTGATTTATAATTGATTGTATTCTCTGGTTATTCTGCAGCCAGCTTTTCTGAAATGCCTCCAAGCTTTGTGATAAGGAGTCATCGGTAGCATTAATCACGGCGCCGTTCGAGTAAATGCTCCCTGCGCTCAGCAAATTCACCAATTGATTGAGCCGTTGTTGCTGATCTTGCAGTTGCGTAAAAGCTGATTCGCCGCTTGTCAGTGTCTGTTGCGCGGTTTTTGCCAGTTGTAAATGCTGAATTTTTAATTGCGAAGCGAGCTCCGGCTGGGTAGCGGAATGTCGGGCTTGCTGCAAACCGATAATAAGCGTGACGATCAACAGTAAGGTCAGAATAATCACAGAGCCGCCCAGCATCCAATAATGATTGAGCGGCAAAAGCTGCTTTGGAATGTATTTTTTCGTAGGGATGGTAATCGCAGGCAGTTTTTTGCTGATCGCCACCAATCCGGTTGTGAGCCCAAATTTAGAAAAATTGTTTTCCATCGTTTCCTCCAGTGTACCGCTTGTCTTGCTTAATTCAGCTTGCTAATCAATGACATTCGACGCCCGTTTTTACCGGGTACGACGATAGCTTAACTGTTGGAAGGGATGATTAAAGACAGGATAAGACCGGTAAAACAAGGTCTTTTTGGAGCAGGGTGTGTGGCTTGGCTCGATCCGATGCGGAGGAACAGTGACGATGGATGGAACGTTGTTTTGAACTGTGGAACGGATAACTATCCGCTCCACAGTTCAGGAAGATTAACAGCAATTTTGTCAGGTCAGTTTGCGACGATATCGCATAGTGCCTAATAACAGTAATCCGGCCAACAACATGGCGTAGGTTTCCGGTTCCGGTACCGGGGATAGCAAGAAAGCGTGGCCGTCGTTGATTCCCAAGAGTGGATTGATGACGGTGCCCACAATCGCGCCATGATCGTTAATACCGGCCGCTTCTTTCAACACCCAACCGGCGCTGACCAATGCTGGATCGAGAAAGCTGTTTAAGTCGATCAGCGTCGTACCGTCCCACAGTGTTGCATGCTGAGAACCATCGGCCAATTCACTCCAGCCGACAACGTGCCCCGAGATGTTAAGCGCCAGCGCTTGGCTGTTGGTGCCGCCCAGAGTACCCAGATCGATCATCGTGGAACCATCCCAGAATGTCGCATGCTGTTCGAGATCACCTGTGATATAACTCCAGCCGGCAATTTGCCCGGCTTGGTTGATCGCCAATGCATTGCTGTCGATGCCGCCCAATGTGCCCAGATCGGTGACTGTGCCGCTGTTGATGTCCCAGAGCGTTGCATGGCTTTCGGTATCACCGCTGGTGAAGCTATTTCCTACGGCGAATCCGGCATTGTTGATCCCAAGGGCTTCACCGGTTTGCCCACCCAGTGTATTCAGTACCGTAGGTGTCGTACTGTTATCCCAGAGCAATGGCTTGTAGGAGTTCGCATCAGCGGCCACCGCGGCGCCGACGATTTGCCCGAGATCGTTGATGCTTTGCCCCACGCTCCAGAAGTCATCTTTACGCCCTGCTAAATCTTCCAAATCGGTCCGGACGCCACTGGCATCCCAGGTCGAAGCAAAAAACCAGAAACCCCGGTCAGCAAAAGCACCGGCAATCTCTCCCGAAGCGTTAATACTCCAGCCGCGGCTGTCCATGCCATAGGTGGTGTTGGTTGACATGGTGGTGCCATGCCAGATCGTCAGGATTTCCCCATCGTCCCGGGTCGGGGTTCCGCGGCTGTTGCCGCCAGTGATTTGTCCGGCATTATTGATAGCCAGAGCAAATGACCAAGGTCCGCCTGCGGTGCCGAGATCATGGAAGGCATAACTGGTTGCGTTAGCCTGGCTGGCAGCCAGAAATAGAAAACTCGCTGTCGCTAAACCGGCCAATTTCACGTTTAAATATTGAATAGTCTTAGATTTCATATCGTTCTCTGTATAAAATTAGAGCGGATGGTGTCATCCGTTTTTACGTTAAGCGAAAAGGAAAAGGGGTAGTGGCTTAACCGTTAACCGCGTTAGCCATTTTTCTCCGGCGAGCCATTGCACCAACCAAACCCAAGCCTGCAAGCAGCATGGCATAGGTTTCCGGTTCGGGAACCGCGGAAATCACTGTGATGGTGCCGCTGACTCCATAGTCCCTTAGGGCTACGAGTTGATTGGCATAATTGCTTCCGCCGACGAAAGCGGTGTAATTGCCCGCCGCTAGATGGAAACTTTGCGTGACCCTATTGTCCAGCAAGTTATCTCCCCCGGGAATGACGCCTGTGCCGTAGTCTTGAACACCATCGTAAGCATGGCCGATGTAGGTGAAGAAGCTCGGTGAGAGTTCATGAAGCGGCGCTTCGTTAGTGACTCGCCAGTCGGTCAATGCTCTGAATGAACCCTCAGTAAAGGCGCCGCCGCTATCGATGCTACGCAGCGTGGTTGAACTATCCGAGAAATCGTGATCGGGGCCGCCAGGAGTCGTAAATGGATCGTGCACATGGCCTCCGTGGAGCGAAAATCCGGGGGTCAATCCATTGCGTCCGCCAAAAGCGACTGCTTGTTGGAACGAAAGCTGAACTTCAGCGGCATTGGTCAATGTGAATTGATAAGCAACCACTCTGTGCGTATCGCCCCAATCGCCATCGGTGCCGTCGATCCAGCCGTAATTCCCCCGGACACTGGCCGTGAGCGTAGCCGTTGTCCCGGGTGTTCCGTCAAATGTGCCTAGAATCTTCGGGAAGAAGTGAGCCATGGCGGGCGCTGAAACGATCCCGGCCCCCAGGATCGATACGGTTAATACGTTCTTAATGAATTGTTTCATCGTTATTTTCCTATGATTGTTGTGGATTAGAGTTATATCTTTTTTCTTAAAAGAAGATCGGAATGGCAGATCCATTCGTGGCGAATCATGGATGCGTTCAACGGAACCGCACAATGGACCGATGTGACTATTGACGGTTGAGTAGTTCTGGTTAAGCGTCGGTCAGATTTAGGATTGATCCGTAGAGCGGATGGGACAGCAGTTTATATTTCCCCATTTTCTGCAGAACAGATTAACTATTAGCCCAAAGATTAAGGGAAAATTCGATCATTTTCCCATTTGGATGGCTAATGGAATTTTTCGAGGCGTATGGTTTCAAGACTCATTGAATCTGAGCGTAACGGTTTCCGGTATTGTGTGATGCGCAATGGTTGACGGGTTCAATGTTCCTTGCAGCAACAGGTGGGAACGTGATCCGGTTCGATTAATCGCTGCCTTGATCTGTTCGATCTTTGCGACTGCTTGCAAGCGGTTAAACACGTCGAGTTTTTTAAAAATGTTTTGTAAGTGATTTTTGACTGTGCAGGTACTGATTCCGAGAATTTCAGCAATTTCAGAGTTGGTTTTTCCCAGTCTTACCCAATCGAGAATTTCATTTTCACGTTTGCTCAATCCAGCCGGATCGCAGTTGTGCGGCGATTCAATGCGGGTCAACGATAAGTCCTGCGCATGCAACATCGGCATGACCCGGCGCAAGGCGTTGTCAAGATACGGCAAAAACTCTTCCAGAAAGATCAACTCGGCATCATCGAAATAACGCTGCGAATGAAACATTAGATAGAGGCAGTCTTGATTCGTGCGCTTATCCCTGAATCCATGTATCAACAACGATCGCATGCCTTGAAAAATTTTGCAGACAGTCGGCGGTAATCGCTCACTCTGGGCGCTGGTTTGCGATCTGTCCAACTGCTGCCGGGTGGGTGCGCCGCCGGAAGTGAGCCATAAGCTGTAAAGCTCGCGTTGCAGCGATAAAAGCGTTTCTGCTGTCAGAAAACCGGTTCTGATTCCGGGTAAGACAGAGATCACATCGTATTCGGCTTGATTTGCATTCGGGCCGATCCAAAGAGCCAGCATGATGTGATGCGGTAAAAAGCACTGGACATCGCCCTGCAGCCATTTGAGCAGGTCGTAATGGCTACGTACCGCGAATCCTTCCTGAATGATCCGGAAGTAAAGTCCTAAACTTCCATTAAGTGCCAAAGGTAATAACTCAAAGAAAAGTAAGTTGGGAACGATTCAACACCCAGACAAATAAGCTGAAGCCGTTATTAGCCTCATTACCGGCAATTCGTGGCGCTAGCGCAAGTTGTGCCGGTTCGATCTTGTATCAATTATTGTGCGGGTTTACAAGAAGCGTCAATGCGGCAAATTGTCACAGGTATCTTGGGGCACTGGATGATTTCCGATGATAAAACTGCCGGAATGGCGGTTCCGCTGGCGATGTATCAATTGCAGTTTGGCGGGGCGCCGTTATCCAAGAAACAATTTATACGCGGGATTCTTGGTTTCATCCCAATAGCGGTAGCCGAGTTGGTCGAGAAACGTCCGGAAATCGGTTTTCTCTTCCGGCGGGACCTGGATGCCGATCAGCACGCGGCCATAGTCGGCGCCGTGATTGCGGTAATGGAACAGGCTGATATTCCAATTGTGGCTCATGTTGTTGAGGAAGTTCATTAACGCGCCGGGACGGTCGGGAAATTCAAACCGGTAAACAATTTCATTCTTGACCGCATGCGTCCGTCCGCCGACCAGATGACGCACGTGCAATTTGGCCATTTCGTTGTTGCTCATGTCTTCGGTCGCCAAACCGCTTTGTTTGAGCTCTTTGATCAGTTGCTGCGTTTCTTCCTGATTGCGCACCGATACGCCGACAAAGACATGCGCGACTTTCGGATCGGAATAGCGGTAATTGAATTCGGTGATGCTTTTGGCGCCGAGCAGATTGCAAAACTTTTTGAAGCTGCCGGGTTGTTCCGGAATCGTGACCGACATCACCGCTTCGCGTTGCTCGCCGATTTCGGCGCGCTCGGAAATGTGGCGCAGCCGGTCGAAATTCATGTTGGCGCCGGAAGCGATTCCCACCAGCGTTTTATGCTGAATTTTTTCGCGCACGACATACGCTTTGATACCGGCAATCGACAAGGCGCCAGAGGGTTCCAGAATGGTCCGGGTATCTTCGAATACATCCTTGATTGCCGCGCAAATGGCGTCGGTATCGACCCGCATTACCTCATCGACCAGCTCGCGGCATAAGCGGAACGTTTCCTTGCCGACATGCCGCACTGCTACGCCATCGGCGAACAACCCGACTTGCGCTAATTTGACCCGGCGGCCGCTTTGCAACGAACGGTACATGGCGTCGGCATCGACCGGCTCGACGCCGATAATTTTGATTTTCGGATACAACCGCTTGACATAAGCCGCAATGCCGGCGATCAGACCGCCACCGCCGATCGGCACGAAAATCGCATGAATCGCGCCGGTATGCTGGCGCAAAATTTCCATGCCGATGGTTCCCTGACCGGCAATGACATCCGGGTCATCGTACGGATGAACAAATGTCGCCTGTTCTGCTTTGGCCAGTTGGATGGCATGTTCGTAGGCATCGTTATACGAATCGCCGTGCAGCGCGACGGTGGCGCCATGCCCCATTACCGCTTGCACCTTGATTTGCGGCGTGGTTACCGGCATCACGATGGTGGCGGAGCAATCCAGTTTTTTCGCGGCCAGCGCTACGCCTTGCGCGTGATTGCCGGCGGAAGCCGCGATGATGCCGCGATTTCTCACGGCAGGCGGTAACTTGATCATCTTGTTATACGCGCCGCGTAACTTGAACGAAAACACTTGCTGTAAATCTTCCCGCTTCAACAGCACCTGATTGTGGATACGCCCGGACAAATTGGCGACGAGTTCCAGCGGACTCTCGATCGCGACATCGTAAACTTGCGCGGTCAATATTCTCTCAAGGTAATTGTTTTTCATGATGGGAAACGGGTGTGGCCGGGCAAAAGCCGGTTTGGATCTAAATTACAAAATTTTATCATGATCATGGATGGCGTGCGTTCTGTTATGGTTATCCGGATCAACAGCTTTGCTGATAACGGAATACCTGTCAATTGAAGAAATTCATGCATTTAGCAGGTTTCTACGCCATGTTTCCAGTTCATTCAGGATTGTTATTGCGTTCCCATCGGTTTTATAGTGATCACGCAATTGCGTAATGTGCGCGATGTATGCGTCTGCCGTCAGATTTCCGCCATTGTTTGCTTGCGTCAACCGCTGCAAGCGGAAACGTTCCCATCGCTCCCTTTCATCCGGCGTCAATGTTTCCGGCCAGTTGCGCGCGCGGTAGCGGAACAATAATTCGGGCAGCCGCCGGTCGTGAAAATCGAAACGCATGCTGGTGAGTTGTTGCGGTGTTGCGCGGCGGATTTGCGCCAGCAGATAAGCATCGGCATTATCCAGAAAACCGTCGTACAGTGCGATATCCACATCCTCGGGGGGTTCAAATGCCCGGCTGGTATACGCAGCGGCTACGCGCTGAAAGAATTCGGGATAGGTACAGAGGGTCTGCCAGTGCCGGTAGCATTTGTCCAGATCGAGCGCAATGCGCCCGGCGGCATCGGAATCAAGCGTGTTGCGCGGCGCCAATGCCGGGCATTTATTAATTTTTACCGATTTTACCGGCAACCGTTGCAGACCGTCGGGCAATTCATCGCTACGGGTAAACAGCAGTTGACTCAGTTCATCGGTATTCAGCGGCAAAAACATTTCCGGATCGTGGCGCAGGTCGTACACCAGCACGCTGTTGTTGTTGCCCGATTCAGTGATCAACGGCATGACCAGCGACGTGCAACCGGTTTTGGCCGGGTACATGCGCGTCGTATGCAGCACCGGATTGCGGCTGGTGAGATCCAGTTGCGCGGCCGCCTTGCGTTTGTCACGCAACTGCAGAAGCCAATCAAAGAGGCGCGGTTGCTGCGTACGCAGCAGGCGCGCCAAGGCAATGGTGGCGCGTACATCGGACAATGCATCATGCGCCGATTCATGAAAAATGCCGTTGGCGGCGACCAAATCTTCCAGTTTGAAACTCGGCTGTCCGTCTTCATGTTGCGGCCAGGTAATTCCGGCGGGACGCAATGCGTATGTCATGCGCGCCAGATCGATGATGTCCCAGCGCGAATTGCCTTGCTGCCATTCGCGCGCATACGGATCATAGAAATTGCGGTAGAGTGTGAAGCGCGTGACTTCATCGTCGAATCGTAGCGAATTGTAACCAACGCCGCAGGTGCCGGGCTGTGAAAACTCGGCATGAATGCGCGCGATAAATTCCGGTTCGGGCAAGCCTTGCGCATCGGCAATCTGCGGTGTGATGCCGGTCAATAGACAAGCTTCCGGGTGCGGCAGGTAATCGCGCGGCGGCTTGCAGTAAATTACCAGCGGCTCATCGATTTCGCGCAATGCATCATCGGTGCGCACGCCCGCAAACTGGGCCGGACGGTCGTATCGGGGGTCGGCGCCGAATGTTTCATAGTCATGCCAATAGAAAGTGAAAGCCATGATTGTCGATCAATTGAAGAAGGTCGTGAAAAACTTGCTTCGCGAGTGGTTCATTGCATTGTTAGTGTAGTATCTTACGCAATTATTTTTAACCCGAATAAGGAAAATACAGTATGGCACGAAAACTCATCAGCTCAGGTTCAACCTTTGAAAAGGAAATCGGCTATTCGCGCGCAGTCGTAGTGGATAACTGGGTATTGGTTTCCGGCACCACCGGTTTTGATTACAGTAAGATGACGATTTCGGATGACTTGCTGGAACAGGCTGAGCAATGTTTCAAGAATATCGAATTGGCATTGCAACAAGCGGGTTCGAGCATGAGGGATGTGGTGCGGGTGACCTACGTGTTTCCCAAGACTGAAGATTTCGAGAAATGCTGGCCGGTGATGCGCAAATACTTGGGCGATGTCAGACCGTCGGCGATGATGTTGACAGCAGGATTATCCGATCCGCGCATGAAGATCGAGATTCAAGTGACGGCGTATCGGAACGCTGGAGCCGAGTAAAATCCCGGAATGATAGGGAAAAGCATAAAATAAAAAGAGCACCCAAACTTGGGTGCTCTTTTTCAAGACTGATTCCGATTAAACGTTTTGTTGTCTGCGGCGAGCAGCAAAACCTAACAATCCCAAACCAGCTAATAACATTGCATAGGTTTCAGGTTCAGGAACTGCAGAAATGGTCAGCGTAGAAATTTGTGAATATCCGGTAGAGCCTGTCCATTCAATGGATGCAACAGCACCTAAGAATGAGTGGGTGCCTAATACATCGCCAGAGCTTGCATCAACAGCGAGACTTCCCAGTGAAACGTGAGCCGAGTCAAATGCTTCATAAACACCGCGATGTCCGCTGATTACCCAGTAATCAATGGTTGCGCCGTTAGAAACGGATGACAAGGTGATGATCCCTGGGGTAGGCGATACCGATAACCCCATGGTGTCAAAGGTATCGCGACCGTCGGTATACCAATAAGCATTGCTTACCGATATGCCGAAAGAACTCCATTCATTGCCGACAACATTTGATCCGTTGCTACATGTAGGGCATTCAGTGTTATTAAAATAAATAGTTGTTGCGCTTGCTGCGCCGGTAAATCCTGCAAAAGATAACGCCAATAAAGACATTAGAATTTTTGATTTCATCATTCCCTCCATGTTCTGTTTATAATTAATATGCTGAAAGTTCGTGCAATCAAGATGAGAGTATTTAGATTTTTCTCGAATTGATTACGGTTGCTACACTACTCTATTGCTTGAAACAGTCAAGTGTTTCCTCACTTATCGGGATATTCCCTTTTCACTTTTTAAATCACCCGCTTGCTAAGCGTTATAGCCTTTAGAAGTTCGTCACTCAGTGCGGTATAACGCTTAGTTTGGATTCAGTTTCGATTAAACGTTTTGTTGTCTGCGGCGAGCAGCAAAACCTAATAACCCTAACCCGGCCAGTAACATTGCGTAGGTTTCAGGTTCTGGAACGGCGGTGATGACCAGATCCTGGCTTACGTTCCAATCTTGTTCCAGCAATTCCGCAGTGCCAAACGAACCATCGCTGAAGTAAACGCTGAAGCTTGCATTTGCAAGGCTAGGACCACCAGGTGAAGGAATGATGCCACTGGAAACAACCGGCGGCGCTACGGTTAAGATCAAATCGATATCCAAGCCGCTGAAATTGAAAGTATTACCGCTGATGACGCTCAATCCATCCCAGGTTTCGGTCGAATAATGAGTTCCGGTCAGGAAGTTTGAATGTGTACCGGTGCTGCCGAAGATTTCCCAAATGGCGATGCCGTCAGCTTGTGTGCCGAGATCGTATACAACTTTGACGATGTCAACGCCCGGCGCCGATGTGTTGGTCACCGATCCGGATTGAATAAAGCTTCCGCCCTCCAAATGAACAGTAGCGGTATTTGCTGCGAGCGCGGTATTTGAGAAAATAGCTGCAGTGGCAGCAATGGTAACGAGATAACCTAGTTTCATGTCCAATCTCCAAGAAAATTTTTAATAAAATTCAACTGTGTTGCTAATAACCTCTGACGAGGAGTTTCAAAAATTATGAATGAGAAACCATTCACTGCGTAATTAATATGTCCCTAGGATAAGTCTATTTATTGTCTTATCCCTTTTGCAATGTTGGTAAAACATTCGCCGTAAAAAATGCATGACCCTATTTCAGTTTTCATTTTTATTTCCGGCAACCTAATATTGCTTTGTGGAGAATAACTTAATAACCCTATTCTACAAATAGTCAAAAGCAACTTAAATTGCAGTGCAAATGTACCACTGATTAATTAATAAAAGTAGTACATTTGTCCTGGAAGGGGATTGTTATGTTAATCATCGAACGGGGAACTGGGTATGCCGGTACCTGTGTTGGGAGTTGTTGATGGTTGCTGCGAGAAGGGAGAAGCGCCGCCGCTAGATGAAGGCTTTGAAGGCGATGATCCGCCGGTTGCAGCCGGGGATTGTGGCGCAAATGGTGAGGGAGCGCCAGGTGTATTGGTTTTTTGTTGCTGGGAGGCAGGGGTGGTTGAGCTGGAGGTATCCCCCGGTTTATAAACGAACTTCCAATCGCGATAAGTCAATGCTTCGGAGAATTTTTTGTAGTGTTCCGGAAATTTTTCTTTTTTGACCGGTTTTTTTTCGGAAAGACTGTGCACCCCGGTAATCCGCACATTAACATTGGAAGTTGCGACGGAACCGGTATTGGGTGGTGCTTCTTCGACCAGCCCCCACTCAGCGGTGTTGGTGATCGGGTCGATGTATTTTTTTCTCAAATGCCGCCGGGTCACAGGCAAGCGCGTATCTTCGATCAAGTCTTCCAGTGATTTCGGATATTCTTTGGTGCCGCCCGGGCTGTTATAGTAAGACATCACCGCTTTACGGAATTGTTCTCCGATAAACAGCAACTCGGCTTCTTTTTCTTGCTGTAACTTGATTTGCCAGACTTGCCCGGTTCCCGCCATGATAATTCCCGCAACGGCGACTGCGAACAAGGCCCAGAGATACACAAAACCTTGCGCAAGTTGCATCATGTTTTCCGCTGAAGCAATGCCGGATGGGTGGGGACTGGCGCTGTCACCATTCTTCGTAATACGAGCCATTGAGCGCCCGCCCGTTGTAGCCGCTATGCACATCGTAAACGCCGGATTCGGATTCGTTTTTGGGAGGAACGGCAATCCAGGTCTGGTCGCTTTCAGTGAATGGATCGACGGGCACCTTGCGCATATAGCCTTTATCAACGAGTTCCATGAGATCGATCGGGTATTTTCCGGTATCCGAATAGAATTGATCGATGGCATTGCGCATGATGCCAAGATCTTGGCGGAGAACGGTTTCCTTGGTTTTGTCGATGGCGCCGAAATAGCGGGGTGCAACGATGCTTAGCAGTGTCGCGATGATCGCCATGACTACCAGCAGCTCGATCAACGTAAAACCTGAAACTTTTCGAGGGGAGGGCATGCTGATTACCATTCGCGGTAGGGGATGCCGTTCAAGCCGATGGCTTCCGAACGTGAGTATACGTCATAAACATCATCGCCTTCTTTCGGGCTGTCCCAGGGGCTTTCGTAACTGCGCTTACCCCAGGTATCGGCTGCCGGAGTGATTTCGATGCCGGCTACATCCAATTCGGTAAACATCGGGTCGCGCGGCAGGCGGCGCAGAAAATAGATGATCTTTTTGTCGGCACTCTTAACGTCCTGAACTCCCATAAACAACTCTTCGAGCCGCGGAGGGTAGCCGGATTCGTCGGCTTTTTTAGCGATTTTTCCTTCGTCGGTTGCTTGTTTGTAGGCATCGATCGCTGTTCGAATCTGCCGCAACGCAACCCGCAATTCTTGTTCTTTCTCGCGCTTTACCATGAGTTCGCGCAGCGGCAGCGCAGCGGTCGCAAGAATGGCCATAATTGCCACCACGACCAACAGCTCGATCAAAGTAAAGCCTCGATGCTTTGCAGAAATTTTAAACAAACACATCCGTTTTATTTCATATTAACAGTGACCGGCGACGGTAACGTCACTTCGACGGCTTCGCCATTTTCCTTATCTTCCGCGACTGCATTCTGGAGATTGATTTCGGTCGTGCCGGGATTAGCCGCAATGACTTTGAAACGAATCTGCGTTGCCATACCCGCAGGCTGGTCTTTGCCCAGCCGGATGGTGCGCGAACCGGATTTGTCGCCTTCGTCAAGCGCCTCCAATGCGCTGGCTTCATAATTGAGTTGCAATTCGGAGCTGACCGTCGCTTTAGCGCCCACCAACCGGACATTGACGGAAAACTCTTTACCCATGCCGACATTGGTCGGCGCCTGCAACGTCAACGTTGGCGAAGAAGCGGCGGCAACACTGGCAAACGGATTCGGCATTTCAGGAGGGAGCTCGTCTGCGGCTGCAGCAGCGAACGGATTCGGCATCGCCCGTCCAGCTCCTGGACCGGAACCTGCCGGTGCGATGGCTAACGATTGCGGTTCGGTTTTCTTGATCGCTACCGGCAATTTGCCCGCTTCACTGGCAGTACCGAAATGGTATTCGCTCTCCAGGTTGGTCGGTCTTGGGATGTTGCGCACAATACGCGGGGTAATGAGCAGCACTACTTCATTTTTTGTTCTCTCGATATCTTGGTTGGACGTCAAGCGATCCAATCCAGGGATATTCAATAAGCCAGCCAGACCGCCGACTTTTCTGGATTCCCGGTTATCGATGAGCCCGGCGATGACTTGCGTTTCACCATCCTTGATCGTAAGAATGGTTTCGGCGTTCCGCGTGCCGACTACAGGAGCGGTTGCCCCACCCGGGCCAGTTATTGTGTTTAGCAATGAGCTCACTTCCAAAGTCACTTTAAGCGTGACATCGTCGTTTAATCCGATACGCGGTTCCACGTCGAGCTTAACACCTAAGTCGATAAATGTCGGTGTGGACGTCACGATCGCCGTTACACCCGGTTGCACATTGGCGGTGAAAAAAGGTTGCTTGGTACCGACGTGAATTTTCGCTTTTTCTTTGTTATTCACGCGAATCCTGGGGTTCGCCAGGATATCTCCCGTTGACAGATTGTGCAGAAAATCGATTTTCGCCTGATTGGTCATGCCGAAGCTCTTCAGACCGGAAAAACCGAAGTTACTGAGAAGCGTAGCAGGCGCTGCACCGGCGACGGCGCTGCCGGCGTAGTTAAACTGCAATGATTGCGGAAAATTGGGACCTAATAAAAATTTGTTGGTACGAGTGATATCCAGAATGGTCACTTCCAGCATCACCTCGGGTTCAGCGTAATCATTTAAACTGACTAAACGCTCGGTTAGCCGGATGGCTTCAAGGGTATCGCGCATGATGAACAGATTGAGCTGCTCATTCACGTAAATGTCCTTGGCTTTGACGATGCCCCGGACCATTGCTACCATTTGTTTGACGTCGGTATGCGTAACCTGAAAGCTTTTTACCACCAGTTCCTGATAATCCTTCTGTTTAGCAGGCGTGTTGGGATAAATCAGCAGCGAATTGTTGTTCAGCACCTTGTATGCGAGCTGATTAGTTGCCAGTATCAATTTCAGGATATCTTCGATGGTATTTTGCCGCACAAATATGGAAATCTTCGCTTCCTGGCGAATATCCTTGTCGAACACAAAATTGATACCGGCGGTGCGCGACATCAATTCGAAAACCGTTTTCAAATCGGTATCCTTGAATTCCATGGTCACTGCTTTCTTAAAAGCGGATTCGAGCGCCAGGTCGGTTACCTCTGGCCGGGCTAATCGCAAATTGATTTCCGAAATCAATTGACGGGCATGCGACTGCTGGGGATTTTCTTGCAGCACGGCGCGGACCAGTGTCTCCGCTTGGGACAATTCGCCGCGTTCCAGCAGTGCTTTTGCGGTATCAACTTTAGCGATATGGCGGCGCTCCAATACGATTAACTCGATGCCTTCCCTGGCGCGTTCGTTGTAGGGATAAAGATTCAAAATACGTTGATAAGCTTGTTCAGCGCGGGTCAAATCACCGCCGAACCGGATGTTTTCAGCTTCATACAATAGTTTGGTGATTGCTTCATCGCGTAAGCGGGCGGTTACCGCCTGGATTTCCTGGTTTTCCGGTTTCTCGCGGCGCGCTTGTTCCAATTTTGCGATACCTTCCTCAATCTGACCGAGTTCTATCAGTTTCTTGCCATCGTCAAATGCCTGGTTGCGCAGACTGAAGGTTTTGTTGTTGATCGCACATCCCGATTGAACCAGGTACACCATGATCAGAACGATTAGTTTCCAGCTTCTCATCGGAAGTTTCCTGCCAGTTTTTGATTGATCGTGAGGGTTTGTTTCACATTGAGCGGCAAATACGTAACGGTTACAGTATCGTCGTTGATGGCATCCAAACGGTATTGATCGTTTATTTTTCCGCCGATTTTAGTGATGAAATTTTCTCCCGAGCGAGAAAGAAAAACCCAGATTTGATTGTCCGCAATGGTTTTGCCGGTATATTTAAATTGTAAAGGGGGCGCTGTTGGCGCCGGCGGCGCGATTTTGACCGGCTGTGCGAGCTTGAATTCCTGTTCTTCAGGATCGTTGATGAGTACTTGTTTCGGCATCCAGGTGGTTGATGCAAATAACTCCCCTGCCTGAGGATTAAATTTCCGTTGTCCCAGTTTGCTAACGTCCAGTTGTGCAGTATTGGGTTCCGGTTTCCGGTTTTTTTCCTGCGTTGCTCTGAATGGCTGCAGCGGCGCTTCCGGCATTTGGAATGCGAGTTCTTCCTCGTCTTCTACCAATAACGCCGCGATTAATGTTGCGATCAATGCGCTTCCGATGATGATTTTCCGTTTTCTTTCAGCGGCATCCATGTCGTTATTTATTCAAATAAAGGTTAATTTCCAAGCGCACATCCAGTCTTTCAGACACTGTGCTTTCACGCTTAATGGTAATCGCCGATATAGCCATTGCCGGAACGGTTTCCAAGGCCTCTGCGATAAAAGCGCGGATTTGCGGATAACTGCCTTTGACCGGCAGAATCATTTCGTAGCGTGCTAAGCGGGCGTCACTTTCATTGATTAAGCGGTATTCGCTGCTTGCCAGTTCGACACCTTGTTTCTGGGCTAATCCGGTTAACTCGCGGATCCAGAAAGGTGACGAATCAATGCGCGGAAAGAAATCATAAAACACTTGTAATGCCTGATCGCTGCTCATTTTCTTTCCCGCTTCAAGATCGGTAGCGTCGGTGGTGGTTTTTTTCGCGATGGCTTGCGCTTGCAAGGTAATCGCACGGTCTTTGAGTTTTTGCAGTTCCGTTTCTTGCGGTAGTACCGCGAGAACAAAATAAATACCGGCTGCGACGATCAAGCCAAAGCCGATCTTGCCGGCATTGCCCAAACGTCCCGTATGCCATCGTAGCAGCAACAGGATCCGATTCCACGGAATAGACGGCAGTTCTTTTTTCAGGAAGCTTGTATCCATGCGGCGTGTAACAGAAATATAATCGGACGTTGCGGATTATCCTGTTTGATTTTGTAATTCAACAGGTGCACATTCTCAAATACCGGCTCACGTTCCAACGCTTCGACAAAATCCAATAATTCCGCCATGCTTTTGGCCTCGCCATTCAACCGCAATGTCCGGTTGGCAAAATTGGGTTGTAACGATAATAATGCGATATCTTCGGTTGCCGCATGTTCGATTGAGTCGAACAATTCTTCCCAAGGCAAGTTAAGCTGATCGATCACAGTATTGGCCTGCGCAACTTCCTTGCCGATTTCCTGGCTGAATTCGCGGATGCGTGAAGTCGCGCGCGCGCGCGGCGCGGCTTTTTGCTGTTGCTGCTTCTCCATCCGCTCGACCCGGTTGCTCCAGAAATTGATTTCTTCAGCTTGATGGCGGAATTGCAGAAATACGCCCGCGACGGTTACCAAACCCAGTACTAACAGCAGCAAATCAAGCTGCGGTGCGGCTTGTTCGCGATAAGGAAATCTTAATCTTAAGCGGGACATTGATTTTGGTCGGATTGATGAACAGTAGCTGTGGGGTAATAAGCCGGCACCGGCAGATTTTTCTGCGGCAAGGTAACAACCTGCCAGCCGCTCTGCGATGGCAATGTCAGACCCGGGTATTCGGGGGCGAATAAATACACGAATTCCAGTGCTTCTTTGGTGCCGGACCAAATCACCTCTTGATCCAAAGCAGCGAGTAAATCATCGGCGGCGTTATGCAAAATTCGTTGATTCCGGATGCTTTGCCATTTGCCATTATAGGATATGGCGATACAAATGCGGCCGGTTTCTATCACTGCCAAATAAACTTTTTCATTTTGCAAATGCGCGCACCAATGATCGTAGACCGATGCCAAATACGGTTCGATGTGTTGCAGCTTGCATCCATGAGTAACCATCAGCTGTTCCAGCCGCGTCAGCAAATCCCGTGGAATCGCAGCGCAAACCGCGCCATCCACCGGGTTCCAGTTACTGACGCTGAGTACCCAGGATTCCGCTCGCTCACCATAGATTTCCTGCATACGGAATTGCGCATAGGATTTTACTTCTTCCGGTGTGTTGATTTCACTTTGCGGCGGAAGCGCAGCGTAACGCACAAAATGATTGGATAGCACGATGGCTATCTGGGTCCCGGATCCTCCGGACAGCATCTGGTCTAGTTGCCGTAACGCTGCATCCCAATCCGGGGCGTTCCCATCCGGTTCAAAAAATAGCGTTGCTTTGTCGAGCTGGACCGGCTTAAAGCCACGTTTCAAGCGCACCCAATCCAGTCTTGAGGGTGCCAGAAACACTTGAATCCGATCACGCCACAATGGTAACACGATTGGCTTCCTCCAGACTGGTTAACCCTTGTTTGACCATATCCAATGCGGCTTCGCGCAAGAAGCGGGTGCCATTATCGCGAGCCGCTTCTTTAATGCGCCGGATCGGTTCTTGCGCCACGATCAGTTCGCGGATTGCATCGTTCAATAACAGTATCTCGGCGATCGCATTTCTGCCGCGATATCCGCTGCCGCGGCATTGCCCGCATCCCTTGCCGCTGCGGAAATGGTAGAGATGCGCTTGATCCAATGGAATCCCCGATTCTTCAATCAAACCGTCATCGGGCCGTTCGTCGACGGCGCAGTGCGAACAAAGCAGCCGCACCAAACGTTGCGCTACAATGCCGTTCAAAGCCGATACGAAACTGTAGGGATCCACACCCATGTGGGAGAACCGGCCGATCACGTCAAAAACGTTATTGGCATGCACGGTGGTAAATACCAAGTGACCGGTGAGGGCCGCCTGGATTGCAATTTGCGCGGTTTCCGCATCGCGGATTTCACCGACCATGATCTTATCCGGATCGTGCCGCAGAATGGAGCGCAAGCCACGGGCAAACGTCAGCCCTTTTTTCTCATTGACCGGTATTTGTAAAACACCGGGGAGCTGGTATTCGATCGGATCCTCGATGGTGATAATCTTGTCGTTGCCTTTGTTGACTTCCGATATGGCGGCGTATAGCGAAGTGGTTTTGCCGCTGCCGGTCGGGCCGGTAACCAGCAGCATGCCATAGGGTTCCGAACTTAAACGGCGAATACTGGCGATGGCTGACTGGCTGAATCCCAATTGATTCAGCGTTAAGCCTTCCAGTTGATCCGACAACGCTTGGCGGTCGAGTATCCGTAATACCGCATCTTCACCGAAAATGCTCGGCATGATGGAAACGCGGAAATCGATTTCCCGCCCCTGAATTGAGATTTTGAACCGCCCGTCCTGCGGCACCCGGCGTTCTGCGATATCCAATTCAGACATCACTTTGATTCGGGAGATTACTTGCTCGGCCAAATCGCCCCCCTGGATGACGCCGATATGCGTCAACACCCCATCGATCCGGTATTTGATCGACAATGCACCGATGGTCATTTCCAGGTGTATATCGCTAGCCTGTGATTTATGCGCGTCGTAGAGTGTTGAATGCACCAGACGGACGACCTGGCTGGTGCCTTCATTGATACTTTTCAGCGATAAGTCTTCCACGCCGCTTTGTATATTGCCCAGCTCAGCAGATGGCAGAACTTGATCCATCGCGCGCATGGTTTTTTCCTGCTGGGTGAAGAAAGCGCTCAGGTCCGCCGGATGAACCAAGTGCCACTCCACCGCGCGGTCGAATCGTTCTTCGGCCCAGGAGCGCAGCTTTCCGGAGAAAGGATTGCTGATCGCGAATACCAACTGCCGGTCGCGATGAAAAAGTACGCATTCATGCGCCAGCGCCTCCGCAAACGGCAGGATATCGAAGGCCGGTTGCAATGTATGAATAGCTTTCATCTCGAGGACGGGCATGTGCATCAATCGGCCGAGTTGCTGCATCAGCGTATCGGGGGAGTAACCTTCTTCTTCCAGTATCTGGATCACCGAAACGCCTTGCGCAGCGGCCTTGCGCCGGATCCCGGCCAGCTGGTTGAGGTCAAGGATCGGATTGTTGGTTGTTTGCAGAGAGGTTTCCATCAATTAATGCTTCCTGCCAATTCAAAAATGGGCATATACATCAATATAATGATACCGCCGATTACGATGCCGATGAACGCCATCAGCAGCGGTTCAATCAGTTTGGTTGTCCATTCGACCCAACGGGCGATTTCTTCGTCATGAAAGTTGCCGATGCGTTCCATCATGTCGCCCATTAAGCCGGTGCGTTCGCCGACACGGAGCATGCGATTACCGACCGCAGTCGTCAAACCTTCCATTTCCATGGCGCTGGAGATGGTTCTACCTTCGCGGATGTGTTTGGCAGCGGCCGCGACTTTGGGCCGTAGATGCGATTGCAGCAAACCGCCGACCATTTCCAGCGCTTGCGTGATCGGGATGCCGCCGCGTAATAACATTCCCAGAGTCTTGTAGAACCGGGCCAGTTGATAAACCCGCATATGTTCGCCAATGGCGGGGATGCGCCATAGCAATTGCATGACTTTAGCGCGGAATGCTGGGCGGCTGACGGTATAAATTAACAGACCCAGTATCGTGAACGATGTTATAGCCAATTCCCAGCCGCGATCATGCACGAATTGCCCCCATTTGATCAGCAATAGTGAGAGCCAAGGCAAGTCGCTGCCCATGTCGTCATAAATGGCGCTGAATTTGGGTACAACGAAAACCATCAGAAACACCGACACCAGAAAACCGACCGCCAATAGCAATACCGGGTAGATCGAAGCGCCGATCAGTTTTTTCCGGACAAAATCCATCTGCGTCTGGTAAGTGATAAATCGCGTCAACGCTTCCGCCAGATCGCCGGTGCGTTCGCTGGCGCGAACGGTGGCGATATATAACGGCGGAAATGCCTGCGGATATTCTTCCAGCGTCTGCGAAAAAGTGACTCCTTCGTACAGCCGCGCGAGGATGCTTTGAATGATTTTGCGATTGCTGGCGTCCTGCTCTTTTTCCAACAGCGTTTCGATACTTTCGACCAAACTTAATCCTGCGGTTTGCAGTGACAGTAATTCCTGGCTGAAGTGAACCAACGGAAAGCGTGTTTTCGATTTCAGCGAGAAACCGGAGAAGCTGCGGCGGATGCTTAATACCATCCCGCCTTGCTCGATGATCTGGCGGCGCGCTTCTTCCTCGCTGTTCGCTTCCAGTTCCAGATGCACGGTTCCTTGCCCGGAGATGACTGCTTTTATTTCAAACCGCATTGGATATCTCTACCAGTTCGTGATATCGGCCGCTTCACCTTCGCCGCCGGGCTGCCCATCCTTGCCGTAGGAAAGCAAATCAAATTCGGCGCGATCGCCCGGATATTTATAAACATAGGGGCGTCCCCACGGATCGGCTGGAGGCAGTTTGGATAAATAAGGGCCTTGCCATCTTGCTTCGTTGCTGGGGCGTGTCACCAACGCCGCCAAACCTTGCTCGGTGGCTGGGTAGCTGCCGACGTCCAAGCGGTATTGATGCAAAGCTTTCTCGAGTGCATCGATTTGCGCTTGCGCCATTTTGATTTCGGACTTGCCGACCTGAGAAAAGTATTTTGGTCCGACATAGGCAGCGAGTAAACCAATAATAACCATGACTACAAGCAACTCAAGCAGCGTAAAACCGCGCATATTATTTGTTTTTTGATGCCTAACCCAATACATCATATTTTTCCTTTAACTAGTAAGATTTATAGTGTTAACTTTCACATGGTAAGTTGCTTATATGACAGGGTCAAGAAGGCATGCCACAAGGCAATGGATTTTGTTGGCTGCCTGCAACTATCGCCGGAGAATTGCCCACCACCGGGCGATATTGAGCAGTGTCATCAGGGATGCCGAAACGTAAGTCCAGGCGGCTGCACGCAATATTTTCCGGGCATGCGGTTCATCGCCTTCGATCAGATATCCGCCTTGCACCAGCATCGGCAATGCGCGAGCGAAGCTGGCATGCAATTCCATCGGCAAGGTAATGAAATGAATAATGGTGGCAAACCCTAATGTTAACAGACCGCCTGCTAAAAATAGCGCGCCTGCGACCGGAGCTTTGGTGGCAACGGCAATGACCGGAGCGATCATTAAAATCGCTGCTCCCAGTTTCTCCGCCGGTGCAGCGATTTCTACCAAGCGTGTACGTAACCTCAAAGGCGCATAGCCATCGCGATCCTGAATTGCATGACCGACTTCATGAGCGGCGACGGTGATCGCAGTCAACGATTTGCCGTTAAAATTATCCGCCGTCAATCGCACGGTTTTTGCGATTGGATCGTAATGATCGCCTTGATCCGTTAGTTCTACCTTCACAGTCTGCAATTTTGCCCAATCCAGCAGGATACGCGCCAATTCCGCACCGGTTCCGGGATAGCGGTCTTCCGGAGTGCTGTATTTCATAAGCGTATGTTTAACCCAGTAAGAAGGTCCGACAATGACGGCGATGATAATGACAATAAGTATCAAATAAAGCATAACGCTGTGATAGGGACATCAACGAATGGTTCCATCCTCTATTGACTGCGATTGATCGGGATCTGCAACCTCGAACCTCAAGACCATTACTTACAAGCTTATCAAAAAAATTTTTTCTTGATTGCGAAATCAGAGAAGGCAAAAGGCGCTTTTTGTGATCTTGCAGTTGATTTTGTCGGTTGACCGAACAATCACATCAATGCCCATTGCTGTCAATACCGGTACTCGTGGTAATCTACCAAAGATTTTTCATATTCAAAAAAACTGTCACCGCGATGTTACAACTGATTTATTGAATGGCTTGAATGGCAAGTAACGATCATTTTTTCACTCGAAGTTATTTTTTTCCGCTTTGCGGGCTTGCTTGTTTATATTTTGTATTCGGTCATCTCAGTTTTTTTATCGCCGTATCACACTATATTGTCACACCGGTTTTTTTTATTTCCGAAGGCATTGCGCTGTCGATGATTATTTTACTCGGGCGGCGTGTTTGGCCGGGTATTTTCATTGGACAACTGGCGCTCGCGGTCAGTACCGGACTGGGCGTGCTGCCATCGCTGATTATTGCGCTGATCAATAGCATCGAGGCGATTCTGGGAGCGGCCTTGTTCAAACGCTGGAATATAGAGCCGGGGTTGAACAGCATGCAGCACTTTGGGCGTTTTGTTGCAATGATTTTTTTTATTCTGCAACCTTTCAGCGCCACCTTCGGTACAACGGCACTGTATTATTTTGATGCTATTCAACCCTCGCAAAGTTTATTCCTGGTCTGGATCAACTGGTGGTTTGGGAATTGCCTCGGTCAATTTCTGGTTGCGCCAGCCTTGTTGATATTGTTTTCATCCACCGGCCGTCTGAAGAAATTCCTTCAATCCATCGCCGGCGCGGCTTTGCCACTGATGCTGATGTTGCCGGCGACTTGGCTGATTTTTGGCGATACCGTTTTCAACGGCATCGCGCTGGCGCTGATTATCTATGTGCCGCTGCTACTGTGGATTGCGATCAAAAGCGATTTGGCCGTGGTATCGCTGATCTGTTGCGTGATCACTATCCTTGCATTGTTTGAGACAACGCGCGGATACGGCCCTTTTGTCGCCGGACAAAACCTGCATATTCTCGACATGAATGTGTTTATCCTGGCCATTTCGCTGACAGCACAATTTGTCAGCGTGATATTTACCGAACGTAACCGGGTTGAAAGCGATTTGCGTAAGAGCGAGGCTAACCTTTACAGAATTATTGATTCATCTCCTATTCCCAAAGTTGTATGTAACGAACAGGAACAGATTATTTTTGTGAATAAATCATTTGTTCGGGTTTTCGGTTATACCCTTGAAGAAATCCCAACCTTGGATGATTGGGCGCAGCAAGCTTATCCAGATCATGATTACCGCGAATGGGTTAAAGCCGCTTGTTCGAGAAATTTGGAAAAAGCGTTATTGGAGAAAAGAAATGTCGAGCCACTGGAGGTGCAAATCCAGCCTAAAGGTGGATCCCGTCTCAATATATTAAGTACTGTTTCGGTTTTTGAATCCGCCGAACAAGCCGGTAATCTACTGATTACCTTTGTGGATATGACGGAACGGAAAAATTTGGAATTGCAGTTGATCCGTAATCATAAGTTTCTGCAGGATTTATCCAATAATATCCCCGGTTTCATTTACCAGTTTCAGCGTTTCCCGGATGGGAGCATGTGTATGCCGTATGCCAGTAAAGGCATCACCGGAATTTTCGGTTTGACGCCTGAGAGCGTGGTGGCTGATGCCTCAGCGATATTTACGATTATTCATCCGCAGGATTCCGATTCGATCAACCGGTCGATCCAGGAATCCGCCAATACTTTAGACGATTGGCAGGCTGTTTTTCGCATTGTTACAGCTCATCAAGAATTTCGCTGGATACATGCGCATTCAAAACCGGAAATGCAAGCGGATGGCAGTATTATCTGGAACGGTTATGCGACGGATATTACCGAGCTGAAAAATATCTCGCTAAAATTTTCCGCTTTGCTGGAACATGCCAGTGATGGCGTGCATATTCTGGATGAAGACGGCAATATTGTGGAATTCAGCCACTCTTTTGCGAAGATGCTCGGGTATTCCAACGAAGAAACCGCCCGGCTCAATGTAATGGATTGGGATGCCATGATCCCGAAAGACAAACTGATCGATGCCGTGCGCGAGGTCTCGAAAACACCCCGGGTTTTCGAGACACTGCATCGCCGCAAGGATGGCACCATTATCGACGTTGAGATCAATGCGCAACGAATCGAAATCTCAGGAAAACAATTGATATATGCTTCCTCAAGGGAGATCACCGGACGGAAATTGCGTGAAAAGGAGATGCAGTATCAAAGCCTGCGGCTATCCAACATCATCGAAGGTACGAATGTCGGCACCTGGGAATGGAATGTGCAAACCGGAGAAGTCATTTTCAACCAACGCTGGGCTGAAATTATCGGTTACACACTAGAAGAATTGGCTCCAACGTCGATCGGAACTTGGCTTGATTACGCGCATCCGGAGGATTTGACGCAATCCGAAGCATTGCTTAAAGCGCATTTCGCTGGAGAAATTCCATTTTATGAATGTGAAGCCCGCATGCGCCATAAGGCGGGGCATTGGGTATGGGTGTTAGACCGTGGCAAGGTCACGAGCTGGACAAGCGATGGTGAGCCACTCATGATGTTTGGCACGCACCAGGATATTACAGAACAAAAAGAGCGTGAAGCAATGCTCATAGAAGCGCGTCACCAAGCGGAAGCTGCCAGCATTGCGAAAACCCGTTTTCTAGCGATGATGTCACACGAAATTCGCACCCCGATGAATGCTGTTATCGGCATGGCCTATTTATTGGGAAAAACCGCGCTAGACGCTCAACAAAGCATGTTCCTCCGGAATATCGAAGGGTCCTCCAAAATATTGCTGGGCGTTATCAGCGATATACTGGATTATTCTAAGATCGAAGCCAATAAAATTGAATTGGATCACATACCGATTGATTTGGAGAAAATTTTGGAGAATTTAGCCGCGATTGGTGCAACGGCGATAAAGGATAAAGCTATCGATGTCATATTTTATGTCGCGACTGCTGTACCCCGATGTTTTTCCGGAGACCCGCTGCGGTTGAGCCAAATATTGGTGAATCTGATCAATAATGCGATCAAGTTTACCGACCGGGGTGAAGTAATTATCCGCATTACCATCGAAGATACGGATGACCCAGGTGCCATGCGATTGGTTTTCAGCGTGAGCGACAGCGGTATCGGGATCAAGCCGGAGCAAATGGATTATCTTTTTGAAGCCTTTTCACAAGCGGATTCTTCCATTACCCGCCGATTTGGCGGAACCGGTCTGGGGCTTGCCATATCGCGCAGATTGGCGCGGCAAATGGGGGGCGATATTTCGGTGGAAAGCGAATATGGCAAAGGCAGTTGCTTTCGTTGTTCTGTCAAATTGCAATTGCCGGAAACCGGTGTTCAGTCTTGGTTTGCGATCCCGGACAAGTTGCGCGGATTAAATGCGATCGTTGTTGATGATCGAGCGGTGACGCGGGAAGTGCTGGCCGAGATAGTGCGATCGTGCGGCTGGCAGGCGACTGCTGCGGAAAGTATCGGACAGGCAGTTGAGCAATTGCCTGGCGAAGGTTTGACGAGGTACGATTTGTTGCTGTTTAACTTGCACATCGCCGACACCGAGAGTCAGCAAGCGTTCAATACGATAAAAGAAATGCTTACGGAATCTTGCAGCCTCAAAATCCTGCTGATAGCCAATCAAACGGATTCCGGATACTTAAAAGAGATCGAAACGGATGGCAATTGGGGTATTTTGTATAAGCCCTTTATACCGTCGGGCTTGGCAAATCTCGTAGTTACGCTTTTCAGCGAAGAATAGGACAGAAAAAGATTGGCTGGACATCGAATAGCAACTACCGGATTGTCGTGGTGTTATCCTGCTTGTGATCGTTGCGACGACAGATTGCGATAGGTTCTTCAATGCCCAGCCAGGAGGTGATCAGCGTTTGATCGAGGATCCGGCGAGTAAATGTTGGGAGCTACGGGATCTGAATAGCGGTCCGCCGACCGACGGATCGCCCGTTGGCCGGGTGAAAGCGCCGTAATTAATCAGCGTTTCAGCCATAGCACCCGTTTCTTGCGCGACACTGAGATTACCTTCGCCAACTTGCAGCACGGATACGCTATGGGGCGGATTGTTGTAGACGTGCAAAAAGGTTTCACGAATACCTCCGGGCACGAATGGCGTTGCGGTTTGAATTTCACCGGTTGCGCCCGGTGTATCGAAATCCCCGGCTGTGGTAATCACGGTGAATTCTCTTGGTGCCGGTGCATCGAAACTATCCAATAAGAGCGACGCTGCGTGTGCCGGACTGATTGAAAGCAATGCCAGCAGGAAGATTCGATTGAATTTACTGTCTGTTGATTTTAGAAAGCGGTGGAAGAATGACATATAGCCTCCTGCTTAAGAGAAGCGTGAAACAAAGGTGGGACAGCTTTTAGTAGTTTTTACCAGTATAAAAAGAACCAATGCCTCAGTCTGTGATAAAAATCACACGGCATGTTAAATTGGTTGTCTGCCTGCTAATAGCGGTTATTCTTGAATTTTCGAACCCAACAAATAAGTTAAAAAATGCAAGCTATCGATAAGGAATTGGACGCGCGCGGATTGCTATGTCCACTGCCGATTTTACGTACCAAGCAGTCGCTTGCCACGATGTCGAGTGGGCAGCTATTAAGGATTACCGCCACCGATAAAGGTTCGGTCATTGATTTTCAGGTATTCGCCGAACAAACCGGTCATAAACTAGTATCCCTGTCGCAAGATGCGGATGAATTCGTTTTTGTATTGAAAAAACGTTAGCCGGACTCAATCATGCCACCGTCGATATTTTCAATGCTGGCGTTTTTGCCGCTGCTTTTGGCTGCGGTATTGCTGGTGGGATTCAATTGGCCCGCGCGGCGGGCGATGCCACTGGTGTTTGCCGTTGCTGTCATCATTTCGCTGACAGTGTGGGACATGACTGTCAATCGGGTGATCGCATCCGCTTTACAGGGATTGATTTTGACCGGAGCGATTTTGTGGATCATTTTCGGCGCGATTCTGCTGCTCAATACGTTGAAGCACTCCGGTGCGATTACCGCAATCCGTTTCGGATTCTCAGGCATCAGCCCGGACCGGCGCGTGCAAGTGGTGATTGTGGCGTGGTTGCTGGGATGTTTTATCGAAGGCGCATCGGGATTCGGCACACCGGCGGCAGTGGTTGCGCCGCTGCTGGTGGCGCTGGGTTTTCCGGCGCTGGCGGCGGTAATGGCCGGGATGATGGTGCAGTCGACACCGGTGTCGTTCGGCGCCGTCGGCACGCCGATCGTGGTCGGTGTTACCGGCGGGCTGGATCAGATGACTATCAGCGAGCGGCTCGCTGCACAAAGCTCAAGCTGGGATGCGTTGTACCGGCTGATCACGTCGGAAGTTGCTCTAATTCATGCTGCTACGGGCGTTTTGATGCCGTTGCTGATGTGCATGATGTTGACACGTTTTTTCGGCAAGCATCGTTCCTGGCGGGAAGGGCTGGCAGTCGCGCCGTTTGCGATTTTCACCGGATTGGCGTTTGTGGTGCCGTATGCACTGGCGGGTGTTTTTCTAGGACCGGAATTCCCTTCGTTGATAGGCGCTATGATTGGATTGGCGATCGTGGTTCCAGCGGCGCGTGCCGGTTTTCTGACTCCCAAACAATCTTGGGATTTTCCGCTGCCTGCCGATTGGCCCCCGGTATGGCTCGGCAGTATTGATTTTAGACTGGAGAATTTAGCTGCAAAAACTCCGATGCCGATCGTTTTGGCGTGGTGTCCGTATTTCTTGCTGGCGTTGTTATTGGTGTTGTCGCGGGTGAATGACGGGATCAAAGCGTTTCTGAATCAGCATGGCGTGTTGATCTGGGACGATATCCTCGGCGAAACCGGCATCTCCGGGAGTATTGCGCTCTTGTATCAGCCCGGCGGATTGATGATTCTGGTGGTGCTGATAACCTTTTTCCTGCACCGCATGCAACTCACTGAACTCAAAATGGCGGTTAAAGAATCGGCCCAAACGCTGCTTGGCGCCAGTTTTGTATTAATTTTCACGGTACCGATGGTGCGTATCCTGATCAATTCCGGCGAAAACCTGGCAGGCTTGCCAGCGATGCCGCAGGCGATGGCGCAATTTGTCGCGGACAGCGTCGGCGCAATCTATCCGTTCTTTGCGCCGGCAGTGGGAGCGTTGGGTGCTTTCATTGCCGGGTCCAACACCGTGTCGAACCTGATGCTAGCGCAGTTTCAATTCGATACCGCGCAATTGATCGGAGTGTCCAGCGCACTGTTGGTGGCGGTGCAGGCAGCCGGTGCAGCCGCCGGTAATATGATCGCGATTCATAATGTGGTAGCCGCTTCCGCGACAGTCGGTTTGCTCGGCCGCGAAGGGGAAACCATCCGCATGACCATTATCCCGACACTGTATTATTTGATAGCAGTCGGGGCAATCGCAATGATTGCGATAAGCGCATTAGGCGTTACCGACCCTCTGATGTAACAGCTTTTTAGCGCCGTCAGCCGCCTGCAACCGTCATGCGGTCGATTAATACCGAACCGCATTGCTTCGAACCGCGCACGATAACATCAGTGCCGACTGCGATGATCCCGCGGAACATCTCCTTGAGATTACCGGCGATGGTGATTTCCTCCACCGGATGACTGATAACGCCGCGTTCAACCCAGAATCCGGAGGCGCCTCGCGAATAATCGCCGGTAACCGGATTAATGCCATGTCCCAGTAGCTCTGTGACAAGCAATCCAGTGCCCATTTCTTTCAAAAGATCCTGGAAAGATAAAGGCATGCCATTTTTCATGATCAAGTTGTGCGTACCGCCGGCGTTGCCGGTGGTGCGCATCCCGAGTTTACGCGCGGAGTAACTGCCGAGGAAATAACCTTGCACGATGCCATTCTCTACGACGTGACGGTCGAGGGTGACGACGCCATCATCGTCAAACGGACCGCTCGCCAGTCCTTTGTGCACATGCGGCAACTCCACAATTTGAATGTCCGGCGCAAAAACTTGCTGACCGATACTGTCGATCAGGAAAGAAGATTTCCGGTACAAGTTGTTACCGGATATTGCGGAAGCGAAATGTCCGATCAAACCCGATGCGATGGGTGCTTCAAACAGAACCGGCACTTCGCACGTGCCGATTTTTCTCGCGCCTAAACGTGCCGCGCTGCGCTTACCCGCTTTCTGCCCGATGCTTTCAACCGTCTCCAGATCCGCCGCATCGCGAACCACGCTGTACCAGTAATCGCGTTGTTTGCTCTCGCCTTGCTCGGCGATCATCGCACAACTGATGCTGTGGCGCGATAGCGGATAACCGCCCATAAAGCCCAGGCTATTGGCATATACAAATTGCGATTCGCTGACGGAAACGGTGGCGCCTTCCGAATTGGTGACAAGCTTATCGGCGGAAAATCCCGATTGCTCGCATCGCTTGGCGAGTTCGATGGCTTCCTCGACACTGATTTGCCACGGAAAATACAGATCGAGATTGGGGTAGTCTTTCGCCAGCAATTCGGCATCCGCCAATCCGGCGCAATCATCATCTGCGGTATAGCGGGCGATCGACAACGCTGCAGCGACGGTGTCGCTGATTGCTTGCGCCGAGAAATCGGAAGTGCTGGCATGGCCGCGTTTTTGCCCGATGTAGACGGTAACCGACAAACCTTTGTCACGGTTGTATTCAATCGTTTCCACTTCATTCTGCCGCACCGTGACAGTTTGGCCAAAACCATCGGAAACATTGGTTTCACACGATGTGGCGCCGCCTTTTTCGGCATGTTTCAGGATATCACCGGCGATTTGCTGTAACGTGCTAATCGGATAGGAAAAACGGAGATCGGAATCGGGTAAGTTATTCATGAGATGCTAACGGGGCAAAAATTAAGCGATTTTCAAAAGTAAGGGCGTTTCTAAAAAATCAGAGTTTTAAACAAGACGGGGCGAGAGGAAAAATATTTTTGCAGCATATAATTGATATGTAAGGAAATATTTTTTTCGATCAACGAAGTATTGTAACAAAATATGAATTTTTAGAGATGCCCTTAAGAAAGCGCTATGATAACAGCTTCTTGACCCCGCATTACACAGGTTACCGTGCAAAAAGAACCGGAATACGACGACAACGAAGCAATCGAACCAAGTAAGACACAGCGCAAAAAAGACATGCATGCCTTGCAGGCAATTGGCGAGCAATTGGTGGAATTGGATCCGAAAAAATTGACCGAGTTTGATTTGCCGGAAATTCTGGTCGACGCAATTCTGCTGGCGCGCTCCATGAACAAGCATGGCGCGCGCCGCCGGCAACTGCAATACATCGGGCGCTTGATGCGCGAAGTCGATGCATCGCCGATCCAGCAAAAACTCGACTCCTGGCAACAAACTTCCAAGCACCAAACCACACGGCTGCATCTGCTCGAACGCTGGCGCGAACGCTTGTTAAGCGATGAACACGCACTCACCGAATTTGCCAAACAATACCCGCAGGCCGACTTGCAGCGTTTGCGCTTGCTGATCCGCAATGCGCAAAAAGAAAAAGCGGCGGAAAAGCCGCCGAAGAGTTTCCGGTTATTGTTTCAGGAGCTGCAGGGAGTGATTACCGAAGTTTGAAGATCGGAAAGTGGCGGATTCAACATTGAAGCGCAACTTTTGTGAGGAAGCATATAGGCAAGCTGCGGTAGTCCCGAAGCTGCTTAAACGGCCAAGTAAAAGGAGCGCAAATGAAGCACTACAAGCAGCTCACCCGAGAGTAACGATAGCAGATTTCCGGTTTGAAGAAAGCGGGCTTGAACCAAACGCAAATTGCGGATGAAGTGGGCGTAGACAAGCCGACGGTATCCCGGGAATCTGGACGAAACAACGGCCGTCGCGGCTGGCATCCCAAGCAGGCACAGGAATTACGGGATGAACGCCGGAAGAAATGTGTCAATGCCCAGCGTTTCTCATTGCCGGAATGGGCGGAAATTAAACGGTTGATCCGGTTGGATCATGAGTCCAGAACACGCATCTTGCCGGCTTGCGCTGGAATGCGGGTTGAGAATCAGCCACGAGACGGTCTACGTCTACATTTATGAAGACAAGCGCCGGGGCATGATCAGGAACCGGATCGGCATTCACGAACGCCCGGCTCCAAGGGAATGGAGTTGATTGAAGTTACCCCGGAACAAGTTCAGTGGGCAGTGAATAGACTCAATCATCGGCTGCGCAAGGTGCTTGGATTCAGAACCCCGTTTGAGATATTCTTCGGAAAAGCGGTGCGCTATACCCAATCACCGTCAGGTGTTGCACTTCGAAATTGAATCCGCGCGCTGTCTTACAATAATAGCTGAAACGTAACATGGAACTGTTACTCCAAGCTCTGATCGGTCTCGTAATTTCAGTGGCAACTTCCTGGTTCACTGTAAAACTATCTCTCGCCAGGTTCCGCACCGAGCGGATTTCCATCAAGTTGATACTTGACCCGCGAGGCGCTCACTCTTACTTGGTTGATTTCTTTTCCTTCTCCTTAGTAACAGGGTTCTGCAAAGTATAGCCTTCTTCTTTCATTTTATAACCACCGTAGGCGCCTGCTCCTGCTGCCGCAATCGTCCAACACCCCGATAACAGGGGAACTACTACAACAAAAATACTTGCAATTAACAGTCGTTTGGTTCTCATGATTGCCCCCTTACAAAACGATTTATAATCCTACCCGTTTTTTATGACTGCAAATCATCGTATAAAGTTACAAACATTCATAATATCAGGAAGGTCGAGGCGGTACTTTTATCCATTCTCCCGAGCATTGTTTCACATACGGGTAATATCCCTCTGGATTCCGGCAATAATACCAATAGGCCTGTTTCTGAACCGGGGCTGCTGCAGGCCCTGAATTATCGTTGCGCTGTACGAAAGTAGGCGCCCTCACCGGTGCTGTAACTAACGGCCCTGAAATTACTGGGGACGCGGCAAGCAATGCAGGGTAGCCCCCTAAAGGATAGTAGGGTTCGAAATATCGACTCGGACCAAAACCTACATAGTTGCTATATACCCCAACTCCGCGCCAGCCACCATAAAAACCAAATCCAGGAAAGGGCATGCCAAACCCATAATAACCAAATGGCGCAAATGGGCTATAGTAACCAAAAGGCCCAAACCCCAAACCCAATCCTAGTCCCAGGCCGAATCCCAGTCCAAACCCATCATGATGGTGATGGTGATGACCATGTCCATCATGATCATGATGCCCGGTATTCTGATCAACGTTTACATTATTGTTAATCACAGTTCCGTCAGAAGTTTGAGTCTGACCGGTACTTCCATCTTGAGCAGATTGTCCGGTAGGCGATACAACATCGCCTGTCCCGGTGGCTTCTGAAGTAGGAGCTGCCTCATTAGTCTCAACCGATTCCTTTGCTACCGCAGGATCTGTAGCTGGATCCGCCAATTCTTTTCCGAGTGGTTCCTGTGGAGATTCCATGCTATCCGACAGCGAACCATCTCCTTGAGCTGAATTACTTTCCGAAGAAAGATCGTTCGTTTGATTGATTGTGTCAGCCTGTTGTTGATCATCAAATTGACTTGGATCATCGGCTATTCCGAAGTCATCCGGCTGACTAAAATCATTTTCCTGGTAAAAAGCATCACCTTGATCGTAGCCGCCTTGATCAGGATAGTCAGAATATCCTCCAGCGTCGTAATTATCACCATAATCGCCATTGAAGTCGGATTCATAGCCGCCATAATCACCCCCGAAGTCTCCGCCATCGAACCCGCCGCCATCAAAACCCCCACCGTCGCCTCCACCGCCGTCACCATCCGCAACTGAATGGTTCGTTAGAAACAATCCGCAAAGCACGACAGCTAAACATGTTAACTTGAACTTTTTCATGTCAACCTCTGCATAAAAATTGCACCTTTCAATCATTTAAGTTTTCATTGATTAATTTTTTTGCTATCCACATGGCTATCAATGAAAACTACTGTGTTCTTGCTAAACATGTTAAGAAAAAAACTCTGAACAAATACTGAATAAAATACCGATGTTGATTTGATAAAATAGGGTTTAGCATACATTTAGCAATCCTGCTATCTGCAATTTTTTATCAATATTCATCTAGTACAGTATTTAATACCAAAAAACTGCTGAATCGTTCAAATCATTCGAAATAGCTTTGCTCCAGCCATGAATCTTGATTCATGGCATTCCAATGCCAATTTAGTAAATCGAATTTAATATTTTCAATGAATTGCTTCACTTCTGCTCGCAGTTCACCTAATTCGCCAAAATTTATAATTTAAAATAACGGAGTATTGATACGCGTACTAATTGTTTTAAAAACCGGGAGTAAATGATAGAGTTTCTGCGCATTTCCAAATTTACTTCCTTACTACTCAAAACGTGTGTGAGATTTCTTTCAATTTATTAAATTTCCTCTATTCTTTCAGTGATTCCGAATGACACGCACCGCTCAGATCGGAGGATTAAACAACATATTGAAATATAATTATTATAATTCTTGATCGAACAAAGGAGAAAATTCGTATATGTGTGGAATTATTGGTGCAATCGCAAAAGCAAATGTTGTCCCTGTTCTACTGGAAGGATTGCAAAGGCTTGAATATCGAGGCTACGATTCCGCCGGACTAGTTTTTACCGATTACGGCCTAAAACGATTACGCACGGCGGGACGCGTCAATGAACTCGGCAAATTAGTAGAGCAACAAAAAGCTCATGGATTTGCAGGTATTGCGCATACCCGCTGGGCAACTCATGGCGAGCCTTCCGAACGCAACGCACACCCGCACTTCTCCGGGGAAGAATCACGAATTGCTGTGGTTCACAACGGCATCATCGAAAACCACGAAGCTATCCGATCCAGTCTTAAGAATCATGGTTACCGTTTTTTATCGGAAACCGATACCGAAGTGATTGCTCACTTAATCGCCTTGAAACTCAAGGAATCGCCCGATCTATTCAGAGCAGTTTGTTTAGCAGTCGCTGAACTACAAGGTGCTTTCGCCATTGCAGTCATGGAAGAAGCGCACCCGGAGCGAATTGTCGTCGCGCGTCATGGCGCACCGCTGATATTAGGAATAGGCAAAGATGGCAACTACGTGGCGTCGGATGTCTCGGCACTACTGCAAGTAACGCGCGATGTAATCTATCTTGAAGAAGGCGATATTGCGGAAATTAACAATCACAGCTTTCATATCGTTAATTGCTTGAAAAATCAATTGGGTGAACCAGTGAATCGAGCGGTACACGAATCACATTTATCCAACGATGAAATCGATTTGGGTTCGTACGCGCACTATATGCAGAAGGAAATCTTCGAGCAACCCGCTGCGGTCGCCAATACCTTGGAAATGCTATCGAATACTCAGTCGATCACCCCCAATTTATTCGGAAGCGAGGCAGAAGCCGTATTTACCAACACCAAGCAGATTCTGATTCTGGCATGCGGCACCAGCTACCACGCCGGATTAGTCGCTCGATACTGGTTGGAAACAGTCGCCGGCATTCCTTGCACCGTTGAAATCGCCAGCGAGTACCGCTACCGCAGTCCCGTTGCGGATCCATCAACGCTGGTTGTCGCCATCTCGCAATCCGGCGAAACCGCCGATACGCTGGCGGCGCTCGATTATTCGAAAAAGCTCGGTCACACTTACAGCCTGGCAATATGCAATGTCCCGGAAAGCGCATTGATCCGCCAGGCCGATTTACGTTTCCTAACCCGTGCGGGTCCGGAAATTGGCGTAGCTTCAACCAAAGCATTCACAACCCAACTTGCTTCCCTCTTGTTGCTTACCGTTACCTTAGCCAAAATGCGGCATAAACTATCGGCTGCCGAAGAAAACCAATTGATAATGACCATGCGCCATTTACCCAAAGCACTGCAACAAGCGCTGAAAGTGGAGCCGGAAGTCAAGCTTTGGGCGCAAAGCTTTGCGCAGAAACGTCATGCACTTTTTCTGGGTCGCGGCGTGCACTATCCGATTGCAATGGAAGGCGCGCTCAAACTTAAGGAAATCTCTTATATTCATGCAGAAGCTTACGCTGCGGGCGAACTCAAACACGGACCGCTCGCATTGGTCGACAATGAAATGCCGGTTGTCGCCATTGCCCCTAATGATCAACTACTAGGTAAGCTCAAGTCGAACTTGCAAGAAGTACAAGCTCGAGGCGGCGAGCTTTACGTGTTCGCAGATGCGGATTCACAAATTACACCCAGCGATCATCTCCATGTGATCCGCTTGACCGAATACGCCGGGTTGTTGAGTCCAATTCTGCATACCATCCCGTTGCAATTACTGGCTTATCATGTCGCCCTCGTAAAAGGCACGGATGTCGATAAGCCCAGAAATTTGGCCAAAGCGGTGACAGTTGAATAAAAGAATTTCAGAAAAAAGTCCTATCTATTTTTAAGTTGTTCAATCACCTGCTCGCGGATGTCAGTGTTGTCCCCGGCATTCACAATTACAAAATCGGGTTTTCCTGGTTTCAGGTAATCCAAGCCACGTTCTCTCCCGGAAGCGAGAAAATCGTTAATCGCTAGTTGGTAAGTTTTCTTCGGATTGATTGCAGTACCGTCAATTTGCCAGACGCCGTTCACTTGCCGGGTATTGGCGGACTGCAAAAAACCGCCGGATCCGGTATTGGTGATGCCTTGATTCAAAACTTTTAGCAATAATTCGCCTTTTATCGCGGCCAATTGGACCTTACCGCCGAACGGCAGCACGCGAATGATATCGTACACAGTGATCTGCCCAGGGGGCAGCACATCATCGATACGGATCGAACCACTGTTATAAAGTGAAAGTTCAGCTTCCGGATACGCTCGCAGCAGGCTTTTTGCGATCAATTCGGTCAAGTTGGTTTTACGCGTGCGTACGTTGGATTCCAGTCCGTCCAATGCTTCCGTGGTAGTTGTGATCACCGCTTCGGGTTCAAATCCTTGTTTCCGGAATGCATCAAAAGCGATAGCCATCCATTTATCGACCACCGCCTTGACAGCAACATCTTCCTTCAAGCTGCCGTTGATCGGAGCGAACATGGGTTTGACTTCGGTTTTACCGGTTTGTGGATCAAAGTAAAGATCAACGACATAAACGGAACGGACGTTGGCATCCCCCTTCAGCAACGGTGTGAAATTACCGCGCCAGTTCTGGTAATTGACGTGCTCATGTCCGCCGAGCAGTAATCCGATTTGTGGATATTTCTCCAGTAATTCGATATCGTCATCGATGGCCTGGTGCGTCAGAGCAATAATAAAATCCACTTGGCCGCTCAGTTGCTCAATCTGTTCTCTTGCCGCTGCCAGCGGATCGGAATAACGGACGTAACCCGGCTGATTGGCTGACAGTGTCAGACCGAACATACCAATCCTGAAGGTTTTTCCACTTTTCTTATCCACGACTGGAATCACCAGGTGTTGTTTCGCGCCTGCAAATGGTCTGCCATCGACAGCAAGCACATTGCTTGAAATCCAGGTAAATTTGGTTTCTTGCAAGCGCTGATTGAATTGCTGTTCCTTGAGATCGAATTCATGATTGCCGAAGGTGGCGTAGTCGAGCGCAAAGTGATTCAATACATCAACCATCTGGCGCCCAGCCAACTGGTCGCCATCATACTGTGCTGTGCCAATCGCCGATGGACTAAACAGATCGCCTCCCAGTGTTGTAATCGTATTGGGATTACGCGCTTGTAATTGCTTGCGTAATGTTGCAACCCGGGCAATACCGCCTTCCTTGCCACCGCTGATCGGTGTAATTTCGTAGATATCATTAAAATGCAGAATCGTGACATGAATTCTGTCATCATCGTTAGATACCGGTGATGTAGTCGCACAGGCTATCAACATGACAGCCAGCATGCCAGACACTATCGCGGGAATAATTTTTCTCATGGTAATAAATGGTTTCTATTTGAATATCAAGTGTTAAATAAGGCTCGCTGCTATTATTCAACCATTCTAAATTTTATGCCAGCAATCCTATTCGAACTGTCATTTTTTGAACGGTGATTGATCTATTTCACAGCACATGCGAGTTTTACTGTCATCCGCAGCAATTTCTGAATATAATCCAAGGCTGAAGCTGCTTATAAGGTTTAATACATTTCATCAAGGTTAGAAGCAACAGGCGGGGCTCGTGGATAGATAATCCGGAATCAGGTAATGATTGGAACTGGAAAATAGTCTCAGACAAAACTTCTTCACTGTCATGCCTCTATTTCAGGTTCCTGCCATACCAGTTCAACAAATTCTAGTTAAAAGGGGAATCAACGTGGAACAATCAATTGTGTCGTTATATCAGCGGTTTCTATCTTTTATTTCAGTTTTGTTTCTATTATTCGGAATATCCTCCTGCACACTTATTCCTGAAACCGATCCTGATCGTGGCGCGACCACGGTTCAACAAGATCCGTTCGGCGACAGTTATACAACTGTCAAATATCTGGATCAAGGCTGGGATATCACGGATAGCTTATGGTTTTATACCACAACGCAAGGTTCCAACCTGATGCCTTATGATTTTTTCATGGTATTGGAAAAACCAGGGGAATCCGAGTTGTTCCGCTCCAACGAAAACATGAATGCCTATCGCTACTTGCCGCAAAAAGCCACTTCCTACAATCCGGATGCATTGCCGGTCGGCTGGGTCAAAGACGACTATAAAGGTCAGCAGTATATTGGTCTTACCTGCGCAGCTTGCCATACCGGCCAGGTAAACTACAATGGTGTCGGCATCCGGATAGATGGCGGCCCGGCCAGCGCCGATATGGAAGAAATCATGATCGGTCTCTCAAGAGCACTGAAATACGTACGAGAGAATGAAGAAGCAAAAGCCCGGTTTGTCAAAAATGTGCTGGCGCGCGGCAATTACAAGTCCGAGACCGAAGTGCTCGGTGATCTGGCGAAATACGAACAGCGTCTCACCAACTACACCATCATCAACCGCAGCCCAACCCCTTATGGCTATGCCCGGTTGGATGCATTTGGACGCATTTACAACCGGGTTCTTGAGCATCTCATCAATGAGAGAGAACTCAGGGATTTATTACGCGACCGCAAAATTATGCGCGACAAAGGCATGAGCGACGAAGAGCTTGATCAAATCATGGCCGATCTGGATAAGATTCCTACCGGTGATCAACGCGACCGGATGGTGGAACGCTTGACCCAGAATCTTACAAAATGGCAGTTGGGAAGATTACGGAAAGCAATCTATAACCCGGCCGACGCGCCCGTCAGCTATCCGTTCTTATGGGATATTCCACAACACGATTACGTACAATGGAACGGCCTGGCAGCGAATGCCGGACTTGGTCCGGTAGGACGGAATACCGGTGAGGTAATTGGTGTGTTCGGCACATTGGACTGGAATGAAGAAAAAGGAATGACGATTTCCACCTTGATCGGCGGACAAAATACCAGCACCAAGATCAGCTTCGACTCTTCTGTAAACGTCCATAATCTGCGTAAGATAGAATCGCACTTGCAGAAACTGCAATCCCCAAAATGGCCGGAAGATATTCTCGGTCCGATTGATCATCAACGCGCGTCGCGCGGCCAATCGTTGTTCAACGAATACTGCGCGAGCTGCCACGCCAATATCGTACGCGATGATTCGGATCGCCGGGTAATTGCCAGCATGTCGAGAGTTAGTGATGTCGGTACCGATCCGGTAATGGCTGAGAACAGTTTCAACCGAACCGGATACTCGGGCATATTGCGTAATCAATATGTCGATGTGGGTGTAGGCAGTATTCTATTGGATCAAAAAGCACCGGTTGCTGCTTTACTGACCAAAGCAACGTTGAATGTGGTCGCCACACCGGATCCCGATAAATTGTTCTTCCAGCGTTGGGGGGATTGGATCACCGATATCGCCAAGGCATTTTTTCACAATGAAATCAAACCATCGATCAAGCATGGCAATTACGATCCGGACACCACTGCAAAACCACTGGCGTCTTTAAATGCCTATAAGGCACGATCGCTCAATGGCATCTGGGCAACGGCGCCTTATCTACACAACGGTTCCGTGCCTACCTTGTACGATCTGCTGTTACCGAAAAAAAGTGATGGCGATCCGGAAGATGGAGAATATCGCCCGGATCGGTTTGAAGTAGGTTCGAGAGAATTCGATCCCGGTAAAGTAGGCTTTAAAAGCAGCGGATACGAAGGTTCTACTTTCGACACCAGTTTAAAAGGCAATAGTAATGCGGGTCACGAATATACCACCGGCAAAACGGCGCAACTCAACGGGAAGATCTTGAAACCGCTCACTAAGGAAGAGCGGTTGGATTTGCTGGAATATCTGAAGACTCTGTAATTGCAATGATGAGTGATGAATTATTAAAGCACAGGGAGGAATAAAATGAGTACCAGTTACCTTGAACAGTATGACGCAACCCCCGATACAGAGAAATTTCCGTTGGTGCGCCGATGGATAGATACCGAACCGTTGCCTTTCTTCAAAGAGTTGCGTGAAAAACGCCCCATTTTGGTAACACCGGATTGCACGCTGGTCACCCGGTTTGACGATGTCAGGGAGATCCTGAAAATGTATAAGGTTTTTACCGTCAAACCTTATGTTCCAAAAATGGATAATTATTTAATGGCGCATGATGACGATGCACTGCATACACGGGAAAAGTCACTCATGCAATTTATGCTCAATCGCGATGACTTACCGAAAGTGCGCAACATGGTTGCGGATATCGCTCGCGGCATTCTTACCAAAGCCAACGGCCAGATCGAGATCGTGAACAGCTTCTGCCGCATGGTTCCAGCCACACTTGTGCAAGACTACTTCGGATTGACCGGCGCTAACCGGGAAGACCTGATCGAATGGTCCTACTGGAATCAATACGATACCTTTCACAATCACCCGTTTGACTTGGTGCCTCCGGAATTGTCAAAGCGTATCATCGATCGCCATAACGAAACTTCCAAGAAGCTGGGCGAGTACATCACTATGCTGATTGCAAAACGTTTTCTCGCAGTCAAAGCAGAAAAACTTACTTTTTCGACCATCATCCGATTGCGGGATGATATCGTGACCAGAATGTTACGAACCAGCTTTGCCAAGGAACTGGATTTTGACATCAAGCGTTTAGGCGTGAATGCTGGCGGCTTGCTGATCGGCGCAATTGAAACCACTTCGCAAGCTGTTGCGCAGGTATTGCAGTATCTGTTCCAACACCCGCAATGGCTCGAAACCGCAAAAGTAGCTGCGCAAAAAGAAGACACCGCGGAATTCGATGGTATCGTTTGGGAAGCTTTGCGATTTTCTCCGATTACCGCCTATTTATTCCGCACAACCGCAAGCGACTATACTGCGGCGAAAGGAACAAATTATGAAACGGTGCTGCGTACCGGAACTTATGTATTACCGGTGACATTATCGGCAATGTTCGACGAGCGTGCGTTCGAGTCTCCAGATGAATTCATCCCGCAGCGTAACTGGTACAACTATTTCCATTTTGGATTCGGAAACCACGAATGCCTGGGACGTTATGTCGGCATGGTGATGATTCCCGAAATGGTTCGCCAAGTACTGTTACAGAAGAATATCGAAGCGAAAGGAAATATTGATTATAAGGCCGGCCCGTTTCCGGAAGCGTATCAGTTGTCCTGGACTACACAATAATGTTTCTCAGTCAGCAGGATTGAAAATACGCACGTGTTGAAGCACGATTTTTCGAGCAGATATTAAACTGCTGATAACAATAAAAAAACAGTGTTCCCTGGAAAAATTGCTTGCAATTTAATCCAGAGAACACTGATTGCTTTCCCCCCAACGTTTAATAGTTGGATTTTTCTTCAGTTGAGCGAGCTTTTCCGCCACCTTCCTGATCACCCGCCGGAATTTGGTGGAAAGGCTGGATGGTTTTGCCATAGGCATCAGGATCCGGAGATTCGGGCGCTGTTGGTTTGCCACCACACGCAACTAAAACCAAAACTGCTGAAATTGCCAATAAATGTGTAATTTTCATTTAGAAACCTTCTGTCTGTATGTTAATAATTCAATTTTTTGTTACGACAGTGGGAAGAGTACCGGGTAAGACAGGTTGAAACTTTGATCTGAATCAAATTAACGCAATCTCGGATTTAAATACTCCATCTTTGATTACGCTTTTTCATAGACTTCGTATTCGATGGCTCAGATCGGAATACATTTTTATCAAACGCTCAATGATTTCATCGCACCAGCACTCCGTGACCAAGAAATCAATCACTGTTTTTTTCGCAGAGCATCGGTAAAGGATATGATTGAATCGTTTAACGTGCCGCATACCGAAGTTGCACTGATTCTGGTCAATGGTCATGCAGTTAATTTTGACTATCTGGTGCAAGATAGCGACCAAATCGAAGTTTATCCAACGTTCGAAAACTGCCCGCCATCAGCACGGTTGCGCCTTCGCCCGGAGATACCGCAGCCGCTGACATTTGTGGCCGACACCAATCTCGGCAAACTGGCGCGTTATTTACGGTTGCTTGGTTTTGACTGTCTCTATCGGAACGATTATGACGACAAAAGCATCGCTGAAATTTCGCATGACCAGGAACGGATGCTGCTAACCCGGGATCGATCTCTTTTGCAACGCAGAATTATTACCTTTGGTTATTTTGTAAGAGCGGATAACCCCAAAATACAGATTCACGAAGTTTTAAAAAAATTTGATTTGTACTCTACGATCAAACCCCTCACACGCTGCACGCGTTGCAATGGCAAATTAGCGAAAATCCACAAAGAACAAATAGAACACCGCTTGCAGCCACTCACAAAAAAATACTACAGCAACTTTTTAACTTGCCCAAATTGCGGGCAGATATACTGGCAAGGCAGCCACCACTCGCGTATACAGGCCCTGATTGACGAATTCACCAATAACTGGCCAATTCCATAACACCTTATTAATAGTCGATTACTGTTCGAGTAGCGCACCTAATCAATCAATACAAATTGTCTCCTCGATTTGCCGGAACATCGAGTTGGCAGAAAAGCCAAACCACTTAGAGGACTCGGTGCGATGCGCACCGATCACATCACCTGTGGCGTCCCGATCGGGATAAAGCAACAGCGTGATCGAACGGGCTTGGTGATGTTCACAATCAAACTCATACTGCGTTTTAACCGCACGGAAACCGCCCTTTTGTATTTCTTCGTAACTGGATAACACCCATATTTTGCGCATTACTCCATTCTTATGAATCGAGTCCGGATCAAAAAAATGCGACTGGTTGTTTTCTGCTGGAATATCCAATTTGATCCATTTCGCATACACAGGGTTGGCGATCAACAGCAGCAACATGGATAAGCAATTTCTCATATTTTTACGACTAAAATCCGGTTTTTTTAGCTTCTTCATCCGTTTGTACTCCCAAGTACGAAGTCATTCATGCACGCTTCGTGCCTTTCTGCAACAATGCAATAATAGTGAACCATTTTGCCATTAAATAGTTTTAACTGCAGGCGTTTTTCCACTATTCTTATCATCCAATCAGGCAGGTCAAACCGATCACTTAATTCGCAAAATTCTCTCGAATTATCACGGTCATAGATCTGTTATGAATTTGAAAATTTCTGACACGACAATTTTTATGAAAAATACTGCATTGCATCTGGTTTGCGGTGCTCTTCTTATGAATTCTCAAAGGTACTGGTAACTATAAAAATCATGGATAGTCTTAATCTGGAGTTGAATATGATGGAAGAATTAAATCAGGCCTGGATAATGTTGAAACTTGGCGGGATCATCATCATCCCGCTGGTTTTATTGGGTGTAATCGCAGTCGCGATTATGCTTGAAAAGGCATTTATCTATTGGCGGTATGCGCGGCTTTCTAGCGATTTGCTTAATCTGGTGGAAACCTATGGCTTCAAATGGAACGATCTGGAAAAAATTCTTTCCGGGCTGGACAGCCGTCACTATTACAAACGTTTTTTTGAAGTTGTCATTTCCAATCGTCATCAACCCGCCTGGTGGACGGAATCGCGCGCCGCCGATGAAGCTCAAATCATTGAAGAAGCACTGGCACGACGGCTCTGGGCCTTGGAAACCATAGTCACTGCTGCACCGTTACTGGGTCTGGTCGGAACCGTGATCGGCATGATGCGCGCATTCCAGGTCATCGGCAGTGAAGGCTTAGTGAATCCAACCGCAGTCACGGGCGGTGTTGCAGAAGCTTTGATTGCTACCGTCGTTGGACTAGCGATTGCGCTGGTTGCACTATTTGGTTTCAATTATTTCTCCCGTTTGCAGTCGCTAACCATGGATGAAATGGAGCGCTTAGGTACTCGGTTGATTGATAACATCCGTCTGGATCAACAGGACAATCTCGATGAAACTGCGTAAATCCCGATCAATCCAGAAAGGCAAAATCGAGATCATCCCGATGATCGATGTGATGTTTTTCTTGCTGGCAACCTTCATGCTGGCTTCGTTATCGATGCAAAACTTGGACTCGTTACAAGTCGATCTGCCCGAAGGACAAGCGGAAAAGCTGAGCGCGGAAAAACCGGTCACGCTGACATTAACCAAAGACAGCAAAATTTATATTAATCAAACGGCCGTCACGCTCGATACGCTGGCCGGGACGCTAAAACCACTGCTTGCAGACTCCAAGCAAAAACTGATCGTATCCGCAGATACTGAGGCTCCACAAGGAATCGTGGTACAAGCCATGCTGCGTGCCCGTACTGCCGGCGCACAGCATTTCTTGATTGCGGTAAGACACAAATAGCGCAGATACATGGCAAGTTCACGATCGAGAGAAGTTCGCCTGTGGTGGCCATTGCCGCTAGCTGCGCTCATTTGGCTGCTGATCGTCTGGGCTTTGGGATTTTTTTTATCAATGCCGGAAGTTGAAATTGAAACGCCGCCACCTATCGCGGCGAGTTTCATCGACCTACACGAAGATGAAAACGCTAACAGCTCCATGCCTGCCACTGCACCCAGCCCGGCTCCGGTGCAACCGGAAAAACCGAAAGCCGTAGAGGAGCCTAAACCAACCCCCAAAACGTTACCCCGGCCGGCGCCAGCGCCGTCATCGCGACCGCAGACCAAACCCAAAGCTGCCGAGCAACCTAAACTCAAGACACCCGTACCGGCAAAAGAAGTTGCTAAACCTGCACCTTCAGCGCAACCGCCCGCCGATGCGCCAACCGACTTATCCGAATATATTAAAGCCCGCCGCCAAGCAGCAGGGATCGACAATCCGGAAACAGCCGCTCCTAGTAGCAGCGCCGCAAAACAGCTATCCGCTGACGAAATCCGTATGGCCAATATCCGGCGTAATCTGCAAAACCCTGGCACCAGCGGAATTTTCCAAATTATGCGCATCGGCCCGCGCACTGCGGAATTCTCGTTCCGCGCCTGGACAACAGGACAAAGTAATCCGCGCTTGCAAATGATCCAAGTCACTGCGGGTCCGGAAGGCGATATCGAGCGCGCCATCATCCGCCGCATGATCCAATTGATCCGGGAATATTACAAGGAAGATTTCAACTGGGAATCGCACCGTTTGCATCGCGTAGTTGTGCTATCGGCGCGAGAAAAAGATACTGCGGCGCTGGAAGATTTTTTGATGCGCGAGTTCTTTGTAAACCCGGTTCGATAAAAATACTTTAAGGTTCCTCTCAGCGCGTCGTATTTAATAGAACTCTTCGCTTTTACAGTTCGTTGGATTCATCTGAGAAACAACTGTTTTTTTTGAAATTTAATCGCTCTAACTTTTTCAATTGCCGGTAATGATCAGCAACTCAAGTATAGAAATCCCCATTCTGGATTTAAAAGTGGGCATGTATGTCAGCAAACTGGATCGTCCATGGCTAGACACACCATTTCCACTGCAGGGGGTGCTGATGCGGACAGAAAAAGATATTCAAGCATTAAAAAATATTTGCCAGTTTGTCTTTGTCGACGTTGAACGCAGCGAACCTTTCGTGGTGCAGAAACATTTACCTTTCGCCGTTTCTAACATCGCAGCAGCATCAGCAGCAAATCGGAATCCCTCACATCCGGATAATAGCCAGAAGCAGTTTCAACTCGACCCAATTCTGCAACGCGTAAAAACATACGAGGATTTCCGTACTGCCGAACAGGAAATACCTGCTGCCACGAAAGCATACAATTTCACACTCGCCTTGTTAGACGATATTACAAACAATATCGAACGCGACATTAAATTTGATATACACGCTGCACATGAAGTCGTGGATACCTTATGCGAAAGTGTTATCCGCAACCCGGACGCAGCGCTGCTGCTGGCTCAGCTGAAATCAACCGGAAAGGAATTATACGACAGCGCAGTCAAAACTTCGGTGCACATGCTCGCATTCGGCAGGCACTTGGGCCTTCCGCGCCGGGAATTATCGGTGCTTGGATTAGGCGGGTTGCTGATGGATATTGGCAAGCAACGCCTGCCTAAAGAAATACAGGCGAAAAGGAGCATGTATCTGAAACCTGCGGAACGAAAATTGATGAAACAGCATATTGCCTACAGTCAAGAAATCGTCACGCGATTATGCAATGTCACCGATGACGTCATCAAGATCGTTACCCAGCATCATGAACGCGAAAATGGCAATGGCTATCCGCTTAGTTTATATGCCAATCAAATCCATCCCTACGGCCGTATGGCTGCAGTTGTTGATAGCTATGAAGAATTGATCTGGGGCCAACCTGGAATGCCCGGTTTGCGGCCATTCGAGGCGATCAAGGAATTAAAAGGAAATGCTCAGAATGGCCTCAATTTTGCGTTGGTGGAACAATTCGCCCATTGCATCAGTATCTTCCCGGTTGGCTGCTTGGTCGAGCTCAACACCGGAGAAGTTGCGATTGTACTCTCGCAGAATCGGACTCAACGGTTCTTGCCGCGCATTATGATCATTTGCGATGCAAAGAAAAAACCTTACGATAATCCCATCACTATCGATCTAAAAAAATTCGACCTCAGTCCGGCCGGAGTTCCCTATAAAATCACCAATGACTTACCCCAGGGCGCTTACGGAATCGATCCGAAGAGATTCTATCTGTAGCATCTTCCATCATGCCGGTTTTAAGTTACTCAAATTTTTTCCAAGCCGCAGAACGCAAGTTATCGGATAACCGCAATGCCTGCGGAAATCATGCTGTTTTGACAGTAAATCTAGGGCGGCTTGCAGAACTCGACGGCATACTGGGTTATGCCGCAGTCGATCAAATAATACAGACTATTTCCAAGCAATTGGCAGACGCGCTTAATCCTGGGGATTTAATCGGTATTACCGGACGGCATCAAGTCAGTTGCCTTTTGGTTAATTTACTCGCGAATGCCCATGCCCTATTAGCAGCTCATAAAATTTTAAGAATTCTGACCGTGCCGTTTACCCTTGGCGCACACAATATACTGTTGAATCCCTGCATCGGGGTTGCGTATGGTCGCGAGAAAAAAAGCACGATCGATCTGATGATGCGCAACGCAAGCCTTGCCATACAACAAGCGCTGCAAGAAAAAGAACAGATTAAGCTTTTTGTGGAAAATCCGGAAGATACCTATCTAACCCAGCTCCACCTTTGGTCTGACTTGAACGAAGCAATAGAAACAAATGCCCTGCATTTACAATTCCAACCGCAGTTCAACACTGTCAGCGGCAAAATTGAATCGACGGAAGCACTGCTGCGCTGGACACATCCACAGCATGGACCGATTAGAACCGATAAGTTGATTCAGGTCGCGGAAGGCACGATACTGATGCCCAAACTAACGCAATGGGTTTTACATACCGCATTACGCGAGTGTTCTGCGTTCCGCACAGCAGGGATTGATGCGGGAGTATCCATCAATTTCTCCGCTGACGATTTGCGCGAACCGGACATCATCGATTTGACTGCGCAAGCACTGGATATCTGGAATGTTCCTCCCGGCCGTATTACCGTTGAAGTAACCGAAACCGCTGTGATGGAAACCAACCGGAATATTCTTGACACACTCAACCATCTGAAAGACATGGGATTGAAACTCTCCATGGATGATTTCGGTACCGGTTATTCGTCGATGTCGCGCATGCTGGAGCTGCCGTTGGACGAAGTCAAAATCGATATGATTTTCGTGAGAGAAATGACAAAGCACCCGAAACACGAGAGAATTGTCGACTCCATCATTAACCTTGCGCATCAATTGAATTTAACCGTCGTTGCGGAAGGTGTGGAAGATCTCGATACCTTCAGGCGGTTGGCGGTGCTTGGTTGCGATGTGATCCAAGGATATTTGATTGGCAAGCCGATGCCGCTCACGGATTTCATCAAAACCGTCAGCCAGCAATCCTTCGAATTTCTTCAACCGGTAGCGCCCGAATCCGCAAACGGTTATCAATCGATTCCCGGAATGTTAAATTCACGTTGATCGATCAACAAGCCAGCCTCAGAAAAAAACGTTTCACTGAATTTTGACACCGGAATATCCCGGCATTCGTGATCTGCAATCAATCGTCCGTTCTTTTCCACCGCAACCCCGTCTTTCGGTCCCCAGCCCTTCCCAATCGCAGTATAGACAATGTAGTGATATGGTTCGCTGATAAATCTCAGATAGCCGCCACCACCGCCGGAAAACATCAAGGTCCGGGCTTGCACGAATTGAGCATTGGGTGTTGATTGCGGCACTGTTGGCAGGGTTAACTCAATTCTGCCTGATTGTCCGAATCGATATTGCAGATAGCCGCTGTTTGCGGATAAATCGTTCGACGCGCAGACCGAAACCGTTTTCTTACCCAGCGAACAAGAAAAAATGACTTGTTCCTGTTGCTTGCAGAGTGTCTCCGCCGCGCCAAAGGGTGTAACGATCAAACCGATCAAACCGCCGAGATACGTGATCGCTCTCACGTCAACACTGCATAATATTTTTTGAAATGACTGATCCGGTCATCCAATCCCAGCGTCCCGCCATTCACTTTCTTGGTAATTTTTGTCACGACATCGTCGCTCGCGCCTTGATCGGCCAATTCGTTGAGTGCTTTGGTGCTCCAGAACCATGCAGCAGACAACAATGGGTATTTGGTTTTGACCCAATCCGGATTGGCTATTACATCATCGCCAATCGCTTTGGCAAACGCGCTGTAATTGTCTTTACCGGTGAGTTGGATATAACCCCGGCCACGGTATTTATAGCCTTTCTTGCTGGCTTCGTCGCCGTTACCCATGCGATTGGCATACACTCGCGAGGCGATTTTTTCCGGTTGACGGGCGTATCCATTCGCCAGATCATCGGGAAAATATTTGGGAAATACCTTTTTCAATCCATCCGCGGAATAATTCAGATTTTCTTCCAGGGCCTTGAATTCCGCGCTTTCGTGCGCGCACTGCGCGAGAAAATGCGCCAGGCGCAGGGGTGAATCGATAGCGAATTTGGCGGCGCAATCGGGAATTTGAACCAGTACGGCATCGGGAACATGCGGTTTCAGCTTGTCTACGGATAACATTTTCACCCTCCCAGATTGTTGACAGTTAAACGATTGGTCAACGTACAATGAATGCGTTGTCCTTCCGCATTATAATCACAAATTTACAGTCACAACTTGTTATGCCTGCAATCAAACCGCTGCCCGAATTATTGATCAACCAAATCGCCGCCGGCGAAGTAGTGGAGCGTCCGGCGTCGGCGCTCAAGGAAATCCTGGAAAACAGCATCGACGCCGGTGCGGGAAAAATCACCGTGCAACTGCAACAAGGTGGTGTCAAACAAATCCGTGTCGCGGATGACGGCGCAGGTATCGCCAAAGACGAATTAATACTGGCGTTGACACGACACAGCACCAGCAAAATCAGCACGCTGGAAGATTTGCACAAAATTACCAGTCTGGGCTTCCGCGGCGAAGCATTAGCGAGTATCGCCGCCGTTGCCAGGTTGACACTTACCAGCCAGCAGCAAGGTCAAGCGCATGCCTGGGAAATCAGCGCTGAAGGCCCTGTGGCTTCCCAGCCGGCACCGGCGGCGTTGACGCAAGGCACCATTGTGGATGTCAACGATTTGTACTTCAATATTCCGGCCCGGCGCAAATTCCTGAAGTCTGAAGCCACCGAATTCGCGCACTGCGACGAAACCTTCAAACGCATAGCGCTCTCGCAAGCCAATATTGAGTTCGTTTTGCAGCACAACGGCAAAGTGCGCCGCCATCTGCGCGCCGCCAACATGCCACAACGGATCGCTGCGCTTCTTGGCGATGAGTTCAAGCAAGCAGCCGCGTTGGTGGATGAGGAATCCGCCGGTATGCGTCTGACCGGCATGGTCGCATTGCCCGCTTTCGCCAGATCATCGCGCGATATGCAGTATTTTTTTGTCAACAGCCGTTTCGTCAGCGATAAGCTGATTTCGCATGCATTGCGCGAAGCCTATCGCGATGTGCTGCATCTGGAACGGCATCCGGCGTTTGTATTGTTTCTTGAAATCGATCCTGAAAGCGTTGATGTCAATGTACACCCGAGTAAAACCGAAGTCCGTTTCCGCGAAGCGCGCGCATTGCATCAGTTCATTTTTCATGCGATCAACAAGGTATTGGCATCTCCGCAAAGAGAACAAAAAACGCACACCAGCGAACCTGCGCCTGGAGCCCGGCCGTTTGCGGCATACCCGAGAGCCGATTCCGTACAGCCTGCCAGGGTATCGCAACCGGCCGGTTTTTACGGTACGTTATTCGGTACCGAATCGCACACGCCAACAACACCGAGAAATCCTTCATTTGCAGCCGCCACCGCGGTATCTCCGAGGCCTGCCACAACCGACGATGAAAAAGACGACTACCCGCTCGGTTTCGCCCTGGGGCAATTGCACAACATTTATATCCTGGCACAAAATACACGTGGACTGGTCGTCGTCGATATGCACGCCGCACACGAACGCATTCTATACGAACAACTGAAACAAGCACTCGACCGGCATGAGATCGCGATGCAGCCGTTGTTGATCCCAGCGGTGTTTCATGCCAGTAGTTTGGAAGTCGCCGCGGTGGAAGAAAATCATGAGACGCTGGCACAGTTGGGATTCGATATCGCCGTCCTGTCACCCACTACCCTGACCGTACGCGCCGTACCGGCTGCTTTGAAAGAAGCCGATGCCGTTCAGATCGCCCGCGATCTATTGCAAGAAATCCGTGAATACGGCGCCAGCCAGATTCTCACTGCCAAGCGCAATGAAATTCTTGCCACCATGGCGTGCCACGGTGCCGTACGCGCCAACCGCAAATTAACACTTGAAGAAATGAATGCGCTGCTGCGCGATATGGAACAAACCGAACGCGCCGATCAATGCAATCACGGCCGTCCAACCTGGTTTGAAACCAATCTGGCGGAGCTGAATAAATTGTTTATGCGCGGGAAATAACCCGTTTCGCTGATGAAATTCCGGCTTACCCGGAATCAATCGGCTTTCCGGTTCATGCTCTCACGCAATTCGATCAGAATCTGATCCGCCGCATCGACGCGGATCACGCCAAACCGCGGATACTCGATGTCGACAATGACATACACCGCAATCGCCGTCATTGTCGCAAACACCACCGGATGAACCCAGCGATGCGGGCGATTTTTGGCCGCGCCGTAACCGGCGATAAACGAACAGCCGTAGGCAAACACAAACAGCAGCACAAAAATGATCTTGGGCGGATGCATCATCATCGCCATCTTACGCGTCGTGGTAATGTCGATCATCGCGTTCAGCGCCGGAAGCAGCACCACGCAAGCAGATGGCGTACTTTGCATACGGCAAGCTGCTACTGCTTGTGTCCAAATCGTATTCTGCAACGCCATGCTGCTATTCCACTCCTGCTGGGCCGCCTCAACATTTGGAAGCCTTTTATAGTATTCCAAACGGGAGTCGGTGTAACGGCGGAACAATGCCCGTAACTCGGTGCGTGCATCCGCTTCGACGATATCCAGCCGCAAGTACGCGGTACCGATGGCGTTGGTCTCCTCGGCGATCAGATGACGGCGGTCGTCAAACCTTGACGCGGCACCGGAGAATGTAAACGCGATTAACAATCCGAACAGCGCGAAAATAGCGGCTTCGATCGTGCCGCCACCCAATTTACCGTCTGTTTCCGCATCGTTGTTCAAATGCTTGAATCCAAGACGCCTGCCCATCGCATAAAACAGCAACATGCCGAGAAACAGACTGATCCCGACAGCGATCGGAATGAAGGTAAAGTTCATCATGAATAGTTCCTAAAATGAGCGGTTCCAGAAAATTCCCGGCAAAGGATCAAAGAGATTTTACAAAAAATATCAACTGCATATTGCCAATTCTGTGAAGATACGATAAAAACTTCGACAAATCAGTAGAAATTGACTGGCTAATCATTCCACCAGACTGCTCGGTTTAGCGTAGACAACGAGAAAGGATCAAAACGATGAAAGACAATAAAACACCCGACACCGCGCAAGCCGGAACCAAACAACCCGATCAAACCGGTAACCGGGACCTGCTCGACTCCATGATCGAGTCATTGCCTCTAACGATCCGCAGGCATTGGTTCTGGATTCTGGCTTATAGCCTTAATCTGGGATACTTCATCTATGCGCTGGTAAGCACCAATAGTGAGTCTGAGTCATTCACGATCCCTATCCTGCCGGGCGTCATTTTCACCTGCATCATTTTCGTGCAGATCTTTGCCGACCCCATCGCCTATATTCCGGTTGAAGGAATTACACCGGAAGAAAAAGAATTACTGGAAAAGCAACGCTCGCATCAACGCTACAAGTGGATGATCTTTGCGTACAGCTTCATGCTGCTGTCGCTGCTGCTGACTTTCTATCCTTTTATCAATGAATTTAAAAACAAACCTATAGAAACACTGCGCGATCAGCCGATCGCGGTATTTATCGGTTGCTCTCTCGACAGCCAAGCGAAGTACTTGAGTTGCTTCAAGGGAAAACCCGACACCGAAAGAGATACACCCATAACACCTGAAAAGATCGCCGGAACCTGGGTTATCAATATCGGCGGCTACATCAATCTATGCAAAGAAAAAATTGAAATCAATAAAGCTGGAAAAGAAGTCAGTAAAGCGACGGCTTGCGCAGTCAGCGATGGCTTGATGATCCCGCTTTATTTCATCATCCTGGCGTTAATGGGTGGCAGCATCAGCTTGACCCGCCGCCTGCCGGAACTGCAAAAACAGGTAAGCGATGAGCATATCGCTACCCAACACCAACCGCGTCTGACGCAATACGAATTCCGCGAACATTTGATTTTCCAGATCGTGCAATTCATCTCCGCGCCTTTCCTCGCGATACTGGCTTATTACCTGATCGAACCCAGCAATCTGACCAACTCGGTCGCGCTGGCATTCGTCGCCGGATTCGCCTCGGAAACCATCCTGCTGATGGTACGCTCGGTCGCCAATAAAATTTCTCCCGCAAGCGCCGAGGGGCCGCAATATGGTGCAATTGCCGGTGTGGTTACCTTCAAGAACTTTACTCCGCTTAGAACCGAAGTTTTCTTATCCGAATCGCCGCAAATTCATACGATAACCGACAATCAAGGCTTTTTCATGCTCAGCAACGTTCCAGCCGGCGAACATAGCATCAGCATCAAATACACCACGCAAGCGGATGACGGCAAAACCGTCGAGCAAATCAAAAAAGACACGGTAAAAATCGATCGGGCGCAAGCGATTGTTAAGAAGAATGTGGTGATTGAAGAAAAGTAAATATCTACGACTTGTACTGGTTCGGACTCCTGAGTTAGTATGCCACGTTGCCTCACCCATACAACTGCCGTTTCAACCCGCAGCGGTTCAGAATAATTGCGCTGATTTCCTCGATGGAGATGCGCGTGGTATCCAGGTACGGGATATTGAAGCGGTTAAACAGGGCTTCCTGCCATTGGAGTTCCCGTTGACATTGCTGCAGCGAGGCATACTCACTATCCGGACGGCGCTGTTGGCGGATGAAATGCAATTGCGCCGGAGTGAGCGTTAAGCCGAATAGTTTGTGTTTGACCGCATCGACTGCTTTGGGCAATTGCTGCACGGTCATATCGTCCGGCGTCAGCGGATAATTGGCGGCAGCGATGCCGTATTGCAAGCCCAGATACAGGCAAGTCGGCGTTTTGCCGGAACGCGATACGCCGATCAGGATGATGTCGGCTTGCGCGAAATGCTTGGGATTGATGCCGTCGTCATGCGCCAGCACATAATTAATCGCGTCGATCCGCTTGAAGTACGTCAAGTCATCCTGCAAACCGTGCGAACGTCCGGCTTTGCGCGCGGATGGCTGACGCAATTCCTCTTCGACCGGATGGGTAAACGCTTCGAAAAAATCGTAAACACGGCAATTGCCTTGTTTAATCACATCGAGTATTTCCGGTCGCTGCAACGTGCTGAACACCAGCGGGCGGAACCCGTCAGATTCCGCGGTTTGATTGATCTGCAACAATACTGTCCTGGCTTTAGCAAGATCGTCCAGAAACGGCACGTTCACGGCATTCCAGGCGATGCCGTCAAACTGCGTCAGCAAGCTGTGGCCCAGCGTTTCCGCAGTAATGCCGGTGCGGTCGGATAAATAAAAAACCGTCCTTTTCTGCGTCATCAGTGCTTGCTCAAGCGGCCAATATCCAACCAGGTTTGCACCACCGTATCAGGATTCAGCGACAGGCTGCTAATGCCTTGCTCATACAACCATGCGGCAAAATCCGGGTAATCGGAGGGCCCTTGCCCACAAATACCGATATATTTGCCTTGCTTGCGGCACGCATCGATCGCCATTTTCAGCAATTTCTTCACTGCCGGATTGCGCTCATCGAACACCTGCGACACCAGCGCGGAATCGCGGTCGACACCGAGCGTCAGTTGCGTCATATCGTTCGAACCAATCGAGAAGCCGTCAAAGTACTGCAAGAATTCCTCCGCCAGCACGGCATTCGACGGAATTTCGCACATCATGATCAGCCGCAAGCCGTTGCTGCCGCGTTTCAGTCCCTGCGACGCCAGCAACTCGGTTACTTGCGCGGCTTCTTCCAGCGTCCGGCAAAACGGAATCATGATCTCGACGTTAGTCAAACCCATTGCATCGCGCACCTTGCGCAACGCCCGGCATTCGAGTTCAAAACAGTCGCGGAAATCGGACGATACATACCGTGAAGCGCCGCGGAAACCGATCATCGGATTTTCTTCATGCGGCTCGTAACGGTTCCCCGCCAGCAGATTCGCGTATTCGTTCGATTTAAAATCGGAAGTGCGCACAATCACCGGGTGCGGATAAAACGCCGCCGCCAGCGTGGCGATGCCTTCGGTCAATTTCTCGACGTAAAAATCGATGGGGTTTGCGTAACCAGCAATGCGCCCGCCGATTGTTTGTTTCAAGTCGTCCGGCAAGCGTTCGAATTCCAGCAATGCCTTGGGATGCATACCGATCATGTTGTTGATAATGAATTCCAGCCGCGCCAGCCCCACGCCTTGATTCGGCATACGCGCAAAAGAGAAAGCGTGCGACGGATTGCCGACGTTCATCATGATTTTTAGCGGTAAATCCGGTAACTCACCGGAATCCGCCACGCTATGCTCGAACGGCAGCAGACCCTCATAAACCAGTCCGGTATCGCCATCCGCGCAAGAAACCGTTATTGGCGCTCCATCTTTAATCGACGCCGTGGCATTACCGCAGCCGACCACCGCCGGAATGCCCATTTCACGCGCGATGATCGCCGCATGGCAGGTCCGCCCGCCACGATTGGTGACGATTGCGGATGCACGCTTCATAATCGGCTCCCAGTCCGGATCGGTCATATCGGTCACCAACACATCACCCGGTTTTACCAAGTGCATTTGATCGGCTCCAGCGATCAAGCGGGCTGTTCCTTGGCCGATTTTGCTGCCGATGGCGCGGCCTTCCGCCAAAATGGTCCCGCTGCCGCTCAGTTTGAATCGCTCAAGCGCCGGCGCAGCACGGCTCTCGACTGTTTCAGGGCGCGCTTGCACGATATACAGCTGCCCGTCCCGGCCATCCAGCGCCCATTCGATATCCATCGGACGGCCATAGTGCTGCTCAATGATCACCGCCTGACGCGCCAGCGCTTCAACTTGCGCATCTGTGAGCGAGAAGCGATTGCGCCGGGCGGACTCGACTTCGCGCGTCAACGTAAAAGCATCGCTGCCATTGTTTTTGTCGGCATATACCATTTCAATCGCTTTGCTGCCTAGCCGCCGTGACAGGATCGCAGGCTTTCCGTCTGCAAGGCCTCGTTTATACACATAAAATTCATCGGGATTGACTGTACCCTGCACGATGGTTTCACCCAACCCATACGCCGACGTGATAAAAATCGCATCGCGGAAACCGGATTCGGTATCGAGCGTGAACATCACCCCGCTGGCGCCGAGATCGCTGCGTACCATTTTTTGGATACCGGCAGACAAATACACTTTTTCATGCGGGAAATTTTGATGCACCCGGTAGGCTATAGCGCGATCGTTATACAACGATGCGAACACCGTTTTGACCGCCGCCAGAATATGCGGTAAGCCCTGCACGTTCAGCAACGTCTCCTGCTGCCCGGCAAACGACGCATCGGCCAAATCCTCGGCCGTTGCAGAGGAGCGCACCGCAAATGAAATATCTTCGCCGCTGCTGGTGGCGAGTTTCTCATACGCCTGCGTAATTGCTGTCTGAATAGCGTCCGGTATTACAGCGTCGAGTACCCAGCCACGAATCGTTTTACCGGCGGCCGTAAGTGCGTTGATGTCATCGACATCCAACCCGGCCAGCAAGCTATTGATGCGCCCGACCAATCCATTAGCGTGCAAAAATTCCCGGTACGCTAACGTTGTCGTAGCAAAACCATTCGGCACGTTGACACCGGCTTGCGACAAACGGCTGATCATTTCCCCCAGCGAAGCATTTTTGCCGCCGACCGAAGCGACATCGCGCATGTTCAACTGATCAAACCAAGCGATATACTGAGTCATCGCACCCTCCCTATTTCAACAAGTTAAAGTGATTATTCAAGAAATTCAGTAAGTCATTGGATTTAATCGTTTAACTATTCTTAAGCAGCGGACAATGCCCGGAAATGGCATGGCGGCACGATAAATCCTCGAGAAAATCATCGGCATGCCTTAGATATTCCAGGAATGCCTGCGCCACAACCGATAGTTGCTTACCCGCCGGATACGCGAAATACCAGTGCCGTTGGATCGGAAAACCTTCAACGTCTAATTCCGCCAGTTGCCCCATCGGCGCATCCAGCGCCAACGTATGACGAGACAACACCGCTATGCCCAATCGTCCGACGATCGCTTGCTTGATCGCTTCGTTGCTGCCTAATTCCATCCTGACTTTCAGTTTCTTGTTATGGTCGTTGAAAAACCGCTCGGTTGCCATGCGCGTTCCGGAACCCGGTTCACGCATGATAAAAAATTCTTCGCAAATCCGATCGATGCTAATGTTCTTTTGATTGGCCAGTGGATGATCTGCTGTCGCCAGCATGACCAGTGGGTTATCCAGAAAAACTTCGGCAACCGCATCAATCGATTCCGGAACCTGCCCTAGAATACACAAATCATCCTGGTTTCCGGTCAAACGCTCCAAAACTCGCTCTTGATTGGTGACTTTTAAGGAAACATCAATGCCAGGATACTGTTGACAAAATGTGCCCAATAGCCGCGGCGTGAAGTATTTTGCAGTCGTTACCACCGCCAGACGCAATTTCCCCGATTTCAAGCCTTTCATGTTCGAAACAGTCATCTCGAAGCGGGAAAAGTGTTCAAAAATTCCAAGGCAAGTTTGATATAACTCTTTACCAGCCTCCGTCAGATAAATTTTCTTGCCGACCTGTTCAAACAGCGGCAAACCAATATCATCGGTCAGTTTCTTGATTTGCATCGACACCGTCGGTTGCGTCAGAAACAATTCTTCCGCCGCGCGAGTAAAGCTTTTTAAGCGCGCAATCGCTTCAAAAACCTCCAGTTGCCGGATTGTACTGTGACGCATAGCAGCCTCCTCATTTCGATACAATAGGTTTTAATCTATCAATATCATTGAAACAATTTATTTTTGTTTATGGTTCAAAAATTCTACACTATTTTTAACCCGCTGGTAAAAACCTCCTGACTCAAACCATCTACCGTGCGGGTTCATTTCACAACTACATGGAGATCATTATGGCTTCAGAAACGATCAAAGAAGGTAAAGAACGTTACAAATCCGGCGTCATCCCTTATAAAAAGATGGGTTACTGGGAGCCGGATTATATCCCCAAAGATACCGATGTCATCGCATTGTTCCGGATTACGCCTCAAGCTGGCGTTGAGCCGGAAGAAGCGGCAGCCGCTGTCGCCGGTGAATCTTCCACCGCGACCTGGACGGTCGTCTGGACCGATCGCCTGACTGCATGCGAACTGTATCGCGCCAAAGCCTACCGGGTTGATCCGGTACCCAATACCGGCCCGGGCACCAAAACCGATCAGCAGTATTTCGCCTATATCGCCTACGATCTGGATTTGTTTGAAGAGGGATCGATCGCCAACTTAACCGCCTCGATCATCGGTAATGTATTCGGTTTTAAAGCGGTTAAAGCGTTGCGCTTGGAGGACATGCGCATTCCGGTCGCTTACCTCAAAACCTTTCAGGGACCGGCTACCGGTATTGTGGTCGAACGCGAGCGTCTGGATAAATTTGGCCGGCCACTGCTCGGCGCCACCACCAAGCCTAAGTTGGGATTATCGGGACGTAACTATGGCCGGGTAGTCTACGAAGGCTTGAAAGGCGGCCTCGATTTCATGAAAGACGATGAAAACATCAATTCCCAGCCTTTCATGCATTGGCGCGACCGTTTCTTATTCTGCATGGAAGCGGTTAATAAGGCTTCGGCTGCTACCGGGGAGGTCAAAGGGCATTATTTGAATGTTACTGCGGCGACTATGGAAGACATGTACGAACGCGCCGAATTCGCCAAATCGCTCGGTTCGGTCATTATCATGATCGACCTGGTGGTCGGCTACACCGCCATTCAGTCCATGGCGAAGTGGGCGCGTAAGAACGACATGATCCTGCACTTGCACCGCGCCGGAAATTCGACCTATTCGCGGCAGAAGAACCACGGCATGAACTTCCGGGTAATCTGTAAATGGATGCGCATGGCCGGGGTTGATCACATCCATGCCGGTACAGTGGTCGGAAAACTGGAAGGCGATCCGTTAATGATCAAAGGCTTCTACGATACCTTGCGTGAAAGCAACACTCAAACGAGTCTCGAACACGGCTTGTTCTTTGATCAGGAATGGGCCTCGCTGAGAAAAGTGATGCCTGTCGCATCCGGTGGTATTCATGCCGGCCAAATGCACCAGTTACTCGACTATCTGGGTGAGGATGTAGTACTGCAATTCGGCGGCGGCACCATCGGCCATCCGCAAGGTATTCAGGCTGGCGCAACGGCAAACCGCGTCGCGCTCGAAGCGATGATCCTGGCCCGCAATGAAGGCCGCGACTACGTCAAAGAGGGGCCGAAGATTCTCGCCGACGCCGCCAAATGGTGCACACCGCTGAAACTGGCGCTAGATACCTGGAAGGATATTACCTTCAATTACGAATCCACGGATACTGCAGACTTTGTGCCATCCGCGACCGCCAATGTGTAATCTGCTCAAGGAGACAATATCATGATGACAAATACCGGAAATTGCCTTACGCAAGGCCAATTCTCGTTTCTACCGCCGCTCACGGATAAGCAAATATCCGCGCAAATCAAATATGCGTTAAACAACGGTTGGGCGATCGGCATCGAATATACCGATGATCCGCATCCGCGCAATACCTTCTGGGAAATGTATGGCAATCCCATGTTCGACCTGAAGGATCCCGCGGGAATTCTGCTCGAAATTAACAATTGCCGCAAAACGTTTCCTAATCATTATATCCGCGTAACGGCTTTCAATTCGACCCGCGGCGTTGAAAGCCCGACGATGTCATACATCGTTAACCGGCCGGATAAAGAGCCCGGTTTCGGTTTGGTTCGCCAGGAAACGGCAGGCAGGCATGTTCAATATTCCATTCATTCTTATGCAACGGACAAACCGGAAGGAGAGCGCTACTGAAATAAATACCCTTCTCTTTGACAGCCGATGTATGAAAAACGGGCGAAAGAACAGAGCTTACGCCCGATAAATGAGCATCGCGCCCAACGCGATCGTTTCTCAGGCTTGTTGAGAGAAGGGTATAAAAACTGCTAGCAACTTACCGGTCGATCGCAAAACCGATCATTTTTCTTGCAAGAGGGTCACAAAGATGTATCGCAAATTAAATAAATTCGACAAGGCTGGCAATCTCTCAGTTGACTTGAAAGCTGAATTCCATCGATCGATTGACAGTTTCAAGTTGAGTTTATTTTGGTTACTTAAAAAAATACTCAGAATCTAATCACCCGGCTCAAAGGATCTATCATGGTTAAGCAATCTGAAAATCTAAAAGTGCAAACACTCGAAAAACCGGTCGATCTGGATGCGGAATTTCGGCAATCCAACATCCACGAAGTATTGGATAAACTGGATCGTGAACTGATCGGGCTAAAACCGGTGAAAACCCGCATTCATGAAATAGCCGCTTTATTGCTCGTGGATCGAGTCCGCAACCAATTGGGATTGTCAGCAGGCGCTCCGAGCTTGCACATGTGCTTCACGGGCAATCCGGGTACCGGCAAAACGACGGTCGCATCGCGCATGTCGGAAATTTTACACCGCCTGGGTTATGTCCGGGAAGGCCATCTGGTTTCGGTCACGCGGGATGATTTGGTGGGCCAATACATCGGTCACACAGCCCCGAAAACCAAAGAAGTGATCAAACGCGCCATGGGCGGCGTGCTATTTATCGATGAAGCCTACTACCTTTACAAGCCGGAAAATGAGCGCGACTATGGTGCCGAGTCGATCGAAATCCTGCTGCAAACGATGGAAAACAATCGCGATGATCTGGTGGTTATTTTGGCTGGATACAAGGACCGGATGGATAAATTCTTTCAAAGCAATCCGGGCATGCGTTCGCGCATCGCCCATCACGTTGATTTTCCTGATTACGGCGCCGATGAATTGGTTGCAATAGCTAAGCTAATGCTGGCGGCACAAAATTACCGATTCAGCTCTGATGGCGAGAAAGCATTCGTCGAATATATCCAGTTGCGAATGACTCAGGAATATTTTGCAAATGCTCGCTCGGTCAGGAATGCTCTGGATCGAGCCCGTCTGCGGCAAGCCAATCGGCTATTTACGGGAAGGAAGAAATCGCTGACCAGTATTGACTTAATGACAATCGAGGCTGAAGACATCCGGGCCAGCCGGGTTTTTGTTGAAGGAAAGAAAGATACTGATACAACACGTAGCAACACATAAGGGAATCGACTCAATTGGACGATACGTTATCTCACCCATTGCGCATTTATCCCAAGCAAATTGATGCTTTCTGCTATAACCGGGGACGCCTTGCGTTGCTGCGATTAGGTTGTCCGCTGCGTGTCCCCTTGCTACAGCATCGCGGTTTGGAAATCATATTGGATAAGACCGAGTGGTTATGTGTTGATAGCACTGCGGAAGATCAACCGGTGATGGCCTGGCGCAAATTTAAGATTCGTGGAAGAGAGAACTTGCACCAGCCGATTGCATGCGAGTTATGGGTATATCATAGTTGCGCCGGGTTGGTTATGGGGTCAGCTCTGGATGATTTGGAAAAAACCCTGGAAAAAATGTGGTTTGTTTGAACCCAGAATTAATTATTCCGATTGTACGGTGGTTTTCCTGTCCAGGCTTCCCGATTGAACCGTAGTAACAATTGTTGACTGAATTCCAGCTAACAAAAGTGTAATACCGATAATAGGGTTACAATTATTCAGCTGCGACGATTTGGTTTTTGCCATTACTCTTGGCTCGATATAAAGCTTCATCAGCTCGTTTAAACACACTGTCCTGAGACTCGCCAGGTTGATATTGAGCCACACCGGCACTAAACGTTATCAACAAGCGATTGTTTCCGTGCAAGAAAAATTTCTTGGTCAAATAACGCTTTATTCTTGCAATCGTAGATATCGCCTCTTTAAGCGAGGAATTTGGAAGCAAAATTGCAAATTCTTCTCCACCATAACGTGATATCACATCTTCCCGACGCAATGTTTCCTTAACTGCTTCTACTAGATATATCAATGCGTCATCTCCAACCTGATGGCCGTGGGTATCGTTTAATTGCTTGAAATTATCAATATCCAGCAGTGCAAAACAAAGAAGTCCTTGAGTATGGCTCAGGTAGTTCACTTCACGTCGAAATGCGTTATCAAAACCACGCCGGTTTAATGCACCAGTCAGGTGGTCTTCCTGTACCTGCTCATTCATTTCCTGCAACTGCGCCTCAAGCAGATTAATCTGATTCTGCGCAGCATTCATCTCGTTTTGTGCAGCTAATAAATCGTTGCGATGATTCAGCACGCTCTTTTGTACTTTCTGAGTTTCTTGCACTAATTCGGCAAGTAACTGATTAAGACCCTTAATATCTTTAGTTTGCTTAATCTTCTCCGAATAATACCCTAGCTGATCCTGATAGCCGCCTGTCGCATCCGATAATTCTTCAAGATTCGCAATCAGTGAAGTGACCATTTTCCGCATGGTCTCCTTTGTCTCACCCAGATTTTGCTTGATATGAATTTGTCTTTGAACTATTTTTTCCAGTAAATTTTCTGCTTGAGTGATCACCTTCATATCCAGCGAACCGGACATCGCTTTTCTTAACTTCGTCAGTTGAGATTTAATCCAACGATCTTCCGAAAGTAATTCTCCCGTGCTGTCCATCAGCAGATTTAATAATTTAAGCAAGCCCTGTTGCACTTCGCTATTGCTATTTTCACTCGATTCGCATTTACTGCAAAATTCTTGAAAAGCGACAATAAAGCGTTCCATGCCAAGCTTATTTTGTATGCCAGTTACTTGGCGGGCCAATCGTTTTGCTTCATCTGCCAGAACTTCATCCTGAATTTGGCCCGCGATAATGCGCTCAAGCACCTGAGCCATCAATTCAAGCAATTGACCGACATACCCGCCAATATCATATTCTTTTGCCAGAACATCTTCTTTTTCGCTCGTTCCTTGTAATTGAGGATCAGCAGACTCAGTGTGCGCTGAATTTCCCTCGATTATTCCGGATTGCTGCTTGTTTCCGGTAGAAGTCTTCCATGAATGAATGAGCGCAACGAAATTGGCATGAAGCAACTCAGAGTTATCTGAAAACTCGTTGAGTAATTTTTCTATCGATTCTTTTTTCTTCGCCGTAATGGCACTATTTGTTGAATTACTGGTTTCATTAACTAACTGTCTGATAATTTCAGCCCAACTAGCAGATGCCTTATTTTTTGTTGTACCCGGAAGTGTTGCACCATCCGTATCCAAATTTTCCGCAGTCAGAAATTTTAGTAAAGCAGATTTAAATTTCAGCCAGCTTTTCTCAGTAACCGCTTGTTCCAGATTATTTGCACAATTAAGCAATGGTGTTGTATGACGTGGAAACTCTTTCGCAAGCTCCGCAAGCATTTTTGCTGTCGAAACTGAAATTTGATGACCAGGATTTCCGGCAATTTGTTCATATAACTTGTGATAACTGTCTGGCGTGGGGGGAATTTTAAGTATCGCAAGCTGCTTCAGCGTTTCGCGTGCAATAACAGAGGGATTTGCATTCATGTTTTGATTCATACCACTCTCATAGAAACCATACATTCAGCTGATGGGATTTTCAATCAGCAACACAAGCTAATTGAATATCCGACAATTAAACTCATCATTCTTCGAAAAGCATTATCCAAATAAAATATTGGCAAAGCATCTTACCTTAATTAGGGTCCTAAATCGCATCAGACACAACTAAATCACTATCAGGATCCTGCGTTAAGCTCCCACCGCAACTAAGACTCTTCGCTCGTAATTATGAATCTGTTTTACGGAACAATATGGGATTCTCTTTATACTTGCAGGCTGTTCAAGTGGGGTAAATTCGCAACACTTTTTCCTATCGATGGTAAACAAACTGACAGTTGATAGTAAAAAAGTAACTCAATATTGAGTAAGTAGGTAATGTCAAAGATTACAGAAGGTCAGTTCGAAATTAACATCACCTTCATAAACTTTGCTTTTTTGCCCAGTCTGAGTTGGGATAAAACGAATATTCAGGGCATATTTATTAGCACTGATTTCTGGCACGCATGCCAACTGGTCACTCAAGTTGATCCTCAGTAAATGTGCGGAGTACTCTGATCCAGCTTGCTGAAAAACCCCTTGGTTTGCTATGACTTGAAGTGTTTTACCGCTTTTCCTTAAGAGGTGCAGCACAATGCCAAAAGCATTCCGTATAGGTTTGAATGGCGTCAACCACTCACTAAAGTCTTGATGCCGCAGAACAGGATCCAAATTAAGCCAATAATGATACGACGGTAAATCAAAAACACAGCAACCGCCAGGTATTCCCATGCGCTGTTTTATCGCCATTAACCACTCGTTCTCGCGTAAATGCTCACCAACCTTACCCGGGAAAACCAGCATCTCCCGGAAAGTAGTCTTAATATCGGTAAGCACACTATCCAACGCCGCTTCCGAAACTTCGGGGTTTTTTCTCAGCATCTCCAGGATCTGCTTTTGCCGTTCCAACTCTTGCAAAAGATCCGATTTAATATCGGCTCGGCTTGTAATCTCAAGCACTTCAAACAGTGCGACCAACGAAGCATGATGCTCTGTAGCGGTATCCTTGCTAGAAAAAAAATCTATTTTATTAAATAAATCCTCAAGCCTGAGAAGTGTACGGATACGCTCATTAAGCGGGTGTTCGTAACAAATCACAATATTAATGCATCCAAAGAAGAGTAAAGGAATTTAAAAGCCAAAATTTAAGGAAACACTGATTAAATGTTCACATAAGGGATTTGCTGCGTTGAGTGGCACCCCAAAAACTCACTTATCGTTTATGATAAGTCCCGTTTCTTGCGTTTTCCCCACCTTGCATTTCAACGTGCTCGGCGAATTAATCCGCAATTCCCCAAATTGATTTTTAATGGGATTATTTCATAAATAAAAATAATTTTCCCAAACAATTTCTCAGCGAACAACTTGAAAAATCCATTAATTCCCACTCATAATCATATATTTACTATGAATCTGGGCAACCTGAATTTTTAAAAACTCAATATCCTGTCCGTTGAAAATGACATCATCGGCCTCGCGCAATCGATCCTTTCTGGTAACTTGGCTCGCTATAATCGCTCTGACGAATTGTTCAGAAAGCTGATTTCTCGCCATGGTGCGGGAAATCTGCTGCTGCTCTTCACAATCAATAACAAGAACACGATCAATCAGTTTGTCGTAATCGTTTGTTTCTAATAATAACGGAATTACGACGACGATATATGGCGACTGGGCCTGTTTTACAAGCCGAACAACTTCACCGAGGATGAGTGGATGAAGAATCTTTTCAAGCTTTATCTTCGATTCAAGATCCGAAAAAACCAAGCTTCGCATTTTTCCTCTGTCCAGCGATCCATCGCTAGCAAGAAAAGTATCTCCGAATGTTTTTCTGATTTGATCGATAGCTGGTCCGCTGGGTTGAGTTAATTGCCTGGAAATGACATCCGTATCAATAACCACAATACCGAATTCAGAGAAAAATTCGCTCGCGCTTGATTTTCCACACCCGATTCCCCCGGTTAAACCAACGACAAAAGTCATAAATTAAAGCAAACCAAGGTAACTCTGGTTTAGCTTCTCACCCCAAAATAAAGCGATTAGAGCGCCACCAACCAGATAAGGACCAAAGGGTATCGGGATATTTTTATGCAGTTTAGCTGCAACAATCAATCCAACACCTACAACAGCCCCCACAAAGGAAGAAAAAACGATCACCACTGGGAGCATACTCCAACCTAACCATGCCCCAATGGCTGACAGCAATTTAAAATCGCCATACCCCATTCCTTCTTTGCCTGTCAAAAGCTTAAAACTCCAATAAATTGACCACAATGATAAGTAACCGGCTGCGGCACCAATAATTGATGATTGAGAATCCGTAAAAACATCGTTCAAATTGATCAGCAACCCTAACCAAAGCAACGGTAACGTTATATCATCCGGTAGCAATTGTGTGTTTAAATCAATAACTGCCAGAGCCATGAGCGCCCACACAAAAATTAAAACTGCTGCAGTCATAACGCCGAAACCAAAATGCCAGGCAACGACTCCACTTAGTAAAGCTGTAACCGCTTCAACAAGTGGATAACGCAAAGGAATCCGTTCATGGCATTGCGAACAACGCCCTCGCAACGCTAGGTAACTGAAAATCGGTATATTTTCCCATGCAGATATCTTATGTCCGCATTTGGGGCAAGTGGATCTTGGGGAAATAAGGTTAAACGCTGGTTGTCTCTCGACTACCTCACCTCGCAATTCCGCACATTGCTCTGACCAATTTCTTCGCATCATTTCCGGCAAACGATATATGACAACATTCAAAAAACTCCCAACCATTAGCCCAAAGATAGAAACCGTCGTGATGAATACTCCAGGCTCCTCTTGCAACATAGTAAGATAAGTCGTAGTCATATGCGAATGAACTCAATCGGATTATCAACCATTTGATTTAACTGACGACTGATCCCATTTTGAAAATTGGCAAGTACATGGCGACTACCATGCCACCAATTAATGTTCCCAGTACAACCATAATCATTGGCTCCATCAAACTTGAAAGCGCGGCAACCGCATCATCAACTTCCGCTTCGTAGAAATCGGCAATTTTACCCAGCATCGAATCCAGTGACCCAGCTTCTTCACCGATAGCGACCATTTGGATAACCATGCTTGGAAATACATTGGTGCCAGCCATTGAGGCCATCAGACTATTGCCAGTACTGACTTCAAGCTGAATATTTTTTGTTGCTTCATAATAAATATAATTTCCAGCTGCTCCAGCAACCGAATCCAATGAATCAACTAGTGGAACCCCGGCTGCAAACATTGTGGAAAGCGTGCGTGACCAACGTGCAATAGTCGCTTTACGGATAACTTCCCCAAAAATCGGCAGTTTTAACATGAAACGGTCCATAATGCGTTGCATCGGAATCGATCTCTTCCATGCGTACATGAATCCATAAACACCGCCACCAACAATGCCAAAAATAGCCCACCAATAATCCACAAAAAAATCGGAAATTGTCATAACCAGGAGAGTTGGAGCTGGCAAGTCAGCACCAAAGCCTTCAAACAAATCTTTAAACGCCGGAATCACAAAAATCATTATCACGGCAGTAATGATAAAAGCTACCACGATGATGGAGATCGGATAAAAAAGTGCGGATTTGATTTTTCCTTTGATCGCTTGAATTTTTTCTTTATAGGTCGCCAAACGATCTAAAATGCTATCGAGTATCCCCGCAGCTTCACCTGCACCGACCAGGTTACAATAGAGTGCATCAAAGTAAAGCGGATATTTTCGAAATGCATCCGTTAAGTTACTACCCGTCTCCACATCTGTTTTAATATCAATTAGCAACTTACTTACAGCACGATTGGTATGTCCTCTGGCAACGATATCAAAAGCTTGTAACAACGGCACACCAGACTTCATCATGGTTGCTAACTGACGTGTAAATAGCGTGATGTCTTTATCGGTAATTTTACCGCCAGACTGCGTTTTCTTAATTTTTGTTACTTTTATACCTTGCCGACGTAATGTCGCAGTTACAACAACAGTTCCTGCAGCGCGCATTTCACCTTTTAATTGCTTCCCAGTTTTGTCTTTACCTTCCCATGAATAATTAATTTCTTTTAATTTCTTTTCTGATTGTGCTATGAGGGTCGCCATAATTTAACTCCTTAAAACTCCGGAATCTATGAAATCAACAGAACGAAATAACCAAACAAGTAAAATCAAGCTTCACTCCTGCTCGATAATCGCGGATGGTTATTCAATCTTGTCCCGGGTTAACGGCACAGTTTAAAGTCTTACTGAGAAAAAATATTTGAAAAGAAAATGCTGGATCTTAATTCAATTTATCTTTGCTAAATCTCTGGTTCTACAACATTTATGCCATCACTCACGGTCGGATACATAAATTTGACGCGCAATTCTTTTTTTATCCGAAGATTATTGAGAAGTCTGGATTCATTCATGAAAGACAACATTGCTGGAGAAATTTGTTGCTGTGCTTGATCGCGCGAAATACGGGGAGGCCGTGGCAAGCCGAAATGATCGGCAACCAGATCAAAATACTGCCCCATTTTAAGCTGTGAATTATCACTCGCATGATAGATCCGATGGGGTTTCGCATAATTGATAGCAGCACAAATGATACGAGCAAGATCATCCGCATGAATATGATTTGTAAAGCTATCCTCGACATCGATAAGTGCTGGGTGGTTTTCTCGCAAACGATTCAGGGGCAATCTGTTCTCCGCATAGATACCCGGTACGCGTAAAATTGCCACATGGACATGCTCCCGCTCTCCCCAACGGCGTACTTGTTTCTCGGCATCAACTCTACGAATCGCACGTTCATTTACAGGACGAACAGGATATGTTTCATCGATTAAGGCCCCATGGCAGTCACCATACACCCCGCTGGTACTGATATAGATAAGCTGTTGTGGTAGAATCCGTTTATGGGTTTTGGTTGGCCTGCTAAGGGCGGACAGCAAATGTGCCGTTCTGAGATCGTGCAATCCGTAACCGGGCGGCGGGGCCAAATGCAAAACAATTTGCACTATTCCTGCAAGTTTTTTTAGAGTCTTCGGGAAATCGAGATCACCGTAGATTGGAATAATGCCATGTGATCGCAAACGGTCAATGCTTTTCAAATTACGATACAAACCAAGCACCCGGTATTTACCTTGCAATAATGGTGCTGTTCTTAGAGCAATATCACCGCAACCAACCATTAATAGTGTTTTTTTCATTTAAATAATTTTTCTTCTATATCAATACTTAGTCAGTGCTCAATGGCGCATCAAATCATCATTCAACCAAGCGGACATGTGTTATCTGCAGAACCCGGTGAAACCATTCTTGAAGCTGCTCTGCGTGAAGGCTTTACACTGCCTTACGGTTGCCGGAATGGATCTTGCGGGGTTTGTAAGGGAAAAATCATCCAAGGAAAAGTTGATTACGGGGATCATAGCGATGAAGCTTTAACAGCGGATGAGAAAAAATCAGGCAGCGCTTTATTTTGTTGCGCCATTCCATTATCCGATTTGATCATAGAATGCGATGAAATCGATGCCACAAAAGGAATACAAATCAAGACGCTACCGTGCCGCGTGCAAAAACTTGAGCTTGTCGCTCCCGATGTCATGGTTATTTCTCTCAAACTTCCTGCGAACCAACGATTGCAATTTTTAGCGGGCCAATACATCGACATCCTTCTCAAAGATGGTAAACGTCGAAGCTTCTCTTTAGCCAATCCACCCCATGACGATGAGTTATTGCAATTACATGCACGTAACTACCCCGGAGGCGCGTTTACCGAATTTGTTTTCAATCACATGAAAGTAAAGGATATCCTTCGATTTACCGGACCACTTGGATCATTCTTTCTGCGCGAGGCAGTTGATGAGAAAGCTACTTCGATCATCTTCTTGGCAAGTGGTACAGGCTTCGCACCTATTAAAAGCATTCTCGAGCATGTTTTTTATCAAGAAAACAAACGAAACCACAAACGCAAAATGATCCTTTATTGGGGTGCGCGTACCAAAGCCGATTTATATTTAGCCGATTTAGCGGCTAGCTGGCAACAACACGAAAACTTCTCTTTCGTTCCGGTATTATCGGAGCCATTAGCTACCGATGAGTGGAAGGGAAGAACCGGTTTAGTGCACGAAGCGGTTATGCAAGACTTCGAAACTTTAGCAAACCATCAAGTGTACGCTTGCGGCGCCCCTGCGATGGTTAAAGCTGCTTATCAAGATTTTACCAGCCATCGTAATTTACCAAAAGATGCTTTCTTCTCCGATGTATTTACACCTTCAACCAGCAACCCTTCTTCCGCTACGCAGAACGACCCCAAAATAACCTAACTCAGATGCTTCAGAGTCAATTCAAGTCCTTTATTATAATGACTCATTGCCAACTCATGCTTACCTAACTTCTCATTCAGCTGAGCCAACGCAAAATGCGCTTCATGTCCGGACTCAACTGATAAACTGGCTTCTAAATAATTCTGCGCCTTACCCCAAAGCTCGCAATGCGTACATAATTTACCCAACGTCAATAATAATTGTGCATTGTTGGGTTGGGATCGTAACCATACCTCGGCACATTCAATTTGTCGGTGGACATGATAGTCCAAACATTCCGAATAAAGTGCTATCAGCTCGTTGTCCCAAGTCATGGGAACGTTCTGCTCAATAATCTGATGAGCCATGGTACAGTTTCCTAGCGCAACATAAGCACGAACCGCCGCGACGGATATTTTGCTATCCATTTTCTCAATCGGGGAAATACTTTGCCAATACTGGTTTAATGACTGTAAATCAGTCGCTTTGCTGCGGATATTCTCTATTTGCGCCTCATGCTTAATTTTTTTTACCCACACTTTATTAGTCGAGGCGCGTTTTGCTAGAATTTCAGCTAATTCAATCACCGCATCCCAATTACCCGCCTGTTTCTGCGCTTCCAGCTCCAGTTGCAATACAGCGGTTGACTGCAACCCACCTTCAGAATACAAAGCATGCAAAGTATTTAAAGCATCTTGATAGCGCCCCTCATCCAGCAGAAACTCCGTTTTTGCTGCAAGACACAGCGATTTCTCATCTGGAGCTTGTGCAAGTGCCGATCTAAGATATTGATCACGATCTGCGGTTGCCCCGAGTACCTGTGCTGACCGAGCAGCAATGACAGCACCGAGTGCCTTGGCAATCGATGAATCCGCCAACTTTGATGCAATTGCAGCATTTTTTTGCGCTTTAGTGAAATCTCCGTCAAAAAAGGCTTTCATTCCTGAAAGTAACATTTCATCAGTTTTTTTATGCCGATGCCGTTCGTTGAACTGAAATATCCCGAGAATTAACCGGACAAGAATGTAAAATACAAAAAAGGCTACGATAGCGCCAATAATAAAGTGATCAAGCGACAATTCGATTTGATAGGGCGGCATTTCGAGCAAAGCTCGCCCAGTCAGGTCTTTAGCAGCTAGAGTGACAGCTACAGCGGCGGCAAAAAGCGCCAATAGCCAAAGTATTAGTTTCATATATTCCCCTCATTGCAGTAGAGTCGATCTTTGTTTATGTTGAACTACAAGTTGCAAACCACTTTAATACCAAAAAACAAGTGCAAACGACTAATTCAATATTATGATTGCGCATTCTTATTAATGTGAATGCTTATTTCATGTCATATTATGCAGAGCTATTCTCAGTCGATTGAAAATATGTACAGATACTTTCCAACACGTCGGCATCGCCTGGCGACGGCGCTATAACAACTTTTTCCAATCCCAATTTTTTTGCCGCTTGCGCAATACGTTCATGTGTTGTAATTACTGGTGTTACTTTGAGTAATTGTTGGCCAAGCCCGCCTATTATGTCAAATAAATTATGAAGCCCTTCGCTGCTGGTCACAATCACTGCATGAAGCTGACCTTGCGACCAATCGGATAGCAACAGAGTGGTATCAATCTCGGGTTTTTTGCGGATATAACATTCGGCATACTCAACAACTGCGCCGCGTTGTGTGAGTGTATTTCCCAGCAATTGGCGGCCGCCAAACCCCCTGAAAATAACGACACGCTTGCCCGACATCTCCGCAAACTCTTTACACTCAAGCAATGCTTCACTGTCAAACTTATCTTTGGGGATCAAAATGTCTCTGATACCATATTGCAGCAAGGTGTCTGCGGTGCCTTTGCCGACTGCGGCTATTTTCAGATGAGACGGCAAGGCGCGCCGGGAAGTTATTAACGGCATTGCTTTGTTTACCGCATTGGGACTAACGAACAGAGCCCAGTCAAATTTGTTCAGCCGGTCAATTATTTCCCATAGCGAAGAAAAATCATCGATATCCGCTATTTCCAATGTTGGAAGGACTATCGGATTGCCGCCTAAAGAACGGATACTTGCGGCGAGAGCGGTCGCCTGATGAATGGGACGGGTTACCAGTATATTCAGCCCGGCGAGTTGTTTATTGTCTGAGGATGTCATTACCATCCGTCTGCTGGCACTAGCGCCGCTAAAATCTCGTCAGCGCCGTCCGCAATCAATTTTTGAGCCAGCTGCTGCCCCATCGCAATGCCGGTTTCCGGTTTTCCAGCCAAAGCGCCGGTGACGATGCGCTGCCCGTCCGGCTGCGCAACGAAACCGCGCAACTGAAGGGAACCCCCGATAATTTCAGCAAAAGCACCCAATGGCACCTGACAGCTACCCCCTAGCACGCGGCTCATGGAACGTTCGGCTTCGACACAGTATGCTGTTTCCTGATGATGAAGCGGTTGCAGTAACTCCACCAAATCGGCGCGATCCGCCCGGCATTCGATCCCAAGCGCGCCTTGCCCAACCGCCGGTAAACTTTGTTCAGGATCCAGCAATGCAGTAATGCGGTCGGAAAGCTCAAGGCGTTTCAAACCCGCCGCTGCCAATATAATCGCTGCGTATTGCTCTTCATCGAGCTTGCGTAACCTGGTCTGCACGTTGCCGCGTAACGGTTGCACCTGAAGCTGTGGAAACTTTGCGCGCAATTGACTCTCACGCCGTAAACTCGAAGTTCCCACCACGCTCCCATGCGGCAATGCATCTAATGAAGCGTAGCGATTTGAAACAAACGCATCGCGCGGATCTTCCCGCTCTGTAATAGCGGCCAACTGAAACCCTTCCGGCACATTCATCGGCATGTCTTTCATGGAGTGCACCGCAATATCGGCGCGACCGTCTTCCAAAGCTTGCTCAAGCTCTTTAATAAATAAGCCTTTCCCGCCAATTTTTGATAGCGACTGATCGAGAATTTGATCTCCGCGGGTTGTCATACCAAGTATGCTGATTTCAGTTTGCGGGTATAATTCGCGTAAACGTTTCTGGATGTATTTGGCTTGCCACATTGCAAGCAAACTTTCCCGGGAAGCAATGACGATTTTCCGGGGTATTAATAGTGAATTGGGCATTACGATATAAGATGAAAAAAAATCAAGAAATTCCTAAAGTAAGTAATTTTAGCATGGCTGGTGCTCACTTGGCTTGCCGGAAGTACACGCCGGGTTCATTTTTAACCATGGAAGTGTCATGAAATGGAAGCTGCCGATTCAGGAAAATATAGCGTGAGTGATAACATATTAGACGACAAAGATTTACCCCTGCGCGAAGACATCCGTTTTCTTGGGCGTATGCTGGGCGATACCTTGCGCGAACAAGAAGGGGATGACGCGTTTGAACTCGTCGAGAATATCCGTCAAACCGCGATTCGTTTTCACCGGGACCAGGACCCGATTGCTCGCCAAGAGTTGGATACGCTGCTGAAACGTTTGAGCGATGATGACTCATTGCCGGTTGTGCGCGCATTCAGTTATTTTTCACTGCTTTCCAATATCGCTGAGGATGTTCATCATAACCGCCGCCGCCGCGCGCACCTGCGTGCTGGTTCACCGCTTCAGGATGGTAGTTTGACTCTGGCGCTTGAACGCGTGTTATCCAGCAGCAGCAATGCACCCGCTATTCTATTCGATTTTTTTAAGAAAGCAGTTGTTTCGCCTGTTTTAACAGCGCATCCGACAGAAGTGCAGCGCCGGAGTATATTGGATTGCCAGTTGACTATTGAGCGATTGTTAAGAGAACGGGCGCGAACCGAGCTGACACCCAACGAATTACGTCATAACGAAGAAAATCTACGTGCAACCATCGAAATTCTGTGGCAAACACGTATGCTACGGCCTAGCCGGTTATCGGTTAACGATGAAATCGAAAACGGCCTGGCTTTTTACAGTTATACATTCTTGTCCGAAATTCCCCATATTTATGCAAAAATCGAAGATTTTCTCGAACATCGCCTGAATAAGCACGATATTCCTGCGGTTACCTCTTTCTTACGAATTGGCAGCTGGATTGGCGGCGATCGCGATGGCAATCCATTTGTCACGCATGATGTGATGTTGCGCGCGGTTGAGCGGCAATCATCAGTTGCGCTAACTTATTACATCGAGACAGCACAAAAAATCGGCCGTTCGATGAGTCTAACCGAACAATTGGTTAACGTCAGCGATGACGTCAAGCGATTAGTGGCCAGCGCACCCGATATCCCCAACCGATCCGATGAGCCCTATCGCCGGATCTTTCTCAGTATCGCTGCACGTTTGGTGGCAACCGCGCAACAATTCGGACACCAAGTTTTGCAACTGAGTACGGCGGAAAAGAGAGAACCGTATTCCGATTGCGCAGAATTTCTGCAAGATCTTGACATCATCATTGCATCGCTAAAACAGCACAAATCCGCTTGGATCGCCCGAGGAGCGCTACGCAATTTGCGGCGTGCAGCGGATGTATTTGGATTTCATTTGACCCCGCTGGATATGCGGCAGCACAGCAAAATCCACGAGCAAGTAGTCAGCGAATTATATGAACATCACAGCGGTAAAAACGGTTATGCGCAGCTTGACGAAACCCAGCGCACCGAGTGGCTGTTGCAGGAAATCAGCCAATCCCGGCCGATACTATCGTCATATGACGGCTTTTCCGAACTGGCGCAATCGGAATTATCCATTTTGCACTGTGCAGCCGACATTCACCGGCGATTCGGCCGTGCCGCCCTGCCGAATTACATTATTTCCATGACAACCAGTATCATCAATGTCCTGGAAGTCGCTTATTTGCTGCAACAAGTCGGTCTATTACAAAGCGGCGAAACTCCGCAATTACACCTTAACATCATTCCATTGTTCGAAACGATCTCGGATTTGCGAAACTGCAACAAAATCATCGATCAGTTATTTTCATTGCCATATTACCGCAAACTTCTGATTTCGCGAGGCAATGTACAAGAAGTGATGCTCGGTTACTCGGATAGCAACAAAGACGGCGGCTTTATCACTTCGAATTGGGAAATTTATAAAGCGGAAATCGAGCTTACAAGAATTTTTGCCAAGCACCAGATTGAATTGCGGTTGTTTCACGGCCGTGGCGGCACCGTGGGACGAGGCGGCGGACCGAGTTACCAAAGTATTTTGGCGCAACCGCCTGGTAGCGTCAACGGTCAAATACGGTTAACTGAACAAGGCGAAGTCATCAGCAGCAAATATGCCGAACCCGAAATTGGGCGGCGCAATTTGGAAACCCTGGTGGCGGCGACGATGGAGGCGACGCTGCTCAGTCACGATTCACTTGGCGCGAATTCGGATCGCTTTTATCCTGTTATGGAGAAACTGGCATCCGCATCATTCACGGCTTATCGGAATCTTGTCTATGAAACACCTGGATTCAAGCAATTCTTTCTGGAATCGACACCGATACGGGAAATGGCGGGTCTGCATATCGGCAGCCGCCCTCCGTCCCGGAAAAACTCCGATACCATCGAGGATCTACGGGCAATCCCCTGGGTATTCAGCTGGAGCCTTAGCCGCATGATGTTGCCGGGTTGGTATGGTTTTGGCCATGCGGTAGAAGCGTTTGTATCGCAATCCGGTCATGACGGGCTTGTACTGTTGCAGGAAATGCACCAGAAATGGCCGTTTATGCAAACGCTATTATCGAATATGGATATGGTTCTGGCCAAGACTGACATGGGTATTGCTTCCCGCTATGCGGAATTGGTCGGAGATGTGGCATTGCGCCAACAGATTTTTAAACGAATTCAGGAAGAACGTGACAGAAGCCAGAAATGGCTGTTTGCGATAACCGGTCGAACAGAATTACTGCAAGATAATCCGGCCCTGGCTCGAAGCATCCGCAACAGGACGCCTTATATCGATCCGCTGAATCATTTGCAGGTCGAATTATTGCGCCGCTACCGTTCCGGAGAAGACAGCGAGGATGTCAAGCGCTCCATCCACCTTACGATCAACGGCGTCACAGCCGGGCTTCGCAATAGTGGTTAAGTGCAATCGAGGTTTCAAAATTATTTGCGCTGACTGAGCGCACTTTAGGAGATTTTAGTGCAAATCAAGCAATTTTTTTTAGCCGTTTTGATTGGTTTATTTTCACCTTGGCTTTCAGCTTCATTATCAATTCAATACTGGGAAACATCCAGCGGCGCACGGGTATACTTCGTGGAGAACCATGATCTGCCGATTTTGGATGTCAGTGTCGAGTTCGCTGCGGGCAGTAGCATGGACTCCCCCGATAAATCAGGACGCGCCGGTCTCGTGCAACATTTGCTGAGTCTGGGAGCCGGCGGATTATCGGAAGACCAGGTCGCCACTGCACTCGCAGATGTCGGTGCGCAGCTAAAGAATCAATTTGACCGGGACCGCGCCGGCGTTTCACTGCGCACACTCAGTAGCGAAAAAGAGCGGACACAAGCACTGGACATATTTGCACGCATCATTCAGCGACCTGAGTTTCCCAAAAACGTCGTAACACGTGAAAAAACACGAATCATTGCCAGCATCAAAGAATCAAGCACCAAGCCGGACTATATCGGCGATCGCGAACTGATGAAAATGTTGTACGGGCAACACCCCTACGGACTTACTGAAACGGGCGAAATCGAAACGCTGAACCGCTTGCAGCGGGAAGATCTGATCGCCTTTTACCGCACTCATTATGTTGCAAAGAACGCGATCATCGCGATGATCGGTGATGTAACCCGGCAAGAAGCGGCTGCTATAGCGGAACGGTTAACCGAAAAACTGCCTGCTAAAGAAGCTGAAACGATGATTCCCGCAGTGTCCATCCCTCAGGCAGGCATCAAGCGGATATCGCATCCGGCAGCCCAAAGCCATATTCAATTGGCTTACCCAGGATTGCGCCGGAATGATCCCGACTATTTCCCGCTGTTAGTTGGAAATCATATTTTGGGTGGCGGAGGATTTGTTTCCCGTCTGATGGAGGAAGTTCGGCAGCAACGCGGCTTGGCTTATAGCGTCTACAGTTTCTTTTCCCCCTATCAAGAACAAGGGCCTTTTTTAGTGGGCCTGCAGACTAAAAAAGAACAATCCGAAGATGCGTTCGCACTGGTGCAGCAAGTATTGAAAAATTTTGTCGAGAACGGTCCAACCGAAGCGGAATTGGTGGCTGCAAAGCAAAACATTATCGGGGGCTTTCCACTGCGGATCGACAGTAACAACAAAATATTAGGATTCTTGTCGGTCATCGGCTTCTATCAATTACCGCTGACGTTTCTAACGGATTATCTGGTAGCTGTTGAAGCGGTGACTGTCGAACAAATCCGGCAGGCCTTTCAACGCAGGATTCAACCGGATGGCATGGTCGCCGTCATCGTTGGCGCGGTTGAATAATTCATAATGTGATGGCAGCCCGGGGGAAAATCCGCATTATCGGCGGCCAGTGGCGCAGCCGGCTGTTAACTTTTCCTGAGCACCCGGATCTGAGACCCACTGCCAATCGGATTCGTGAAACGGTATTTAATTGGCTTGGGCAGGATTTAAGTGACCTGGCTTGCCTGGATCTATTTGCCGGCAGCGGTGCATTGGGTTTTGAAGCCGCATCCCGGGGCGCTGCATTGGTCGTCATGGTGGATAAGGATGCCAAAAATATTCAAGCATTGCGCGAAAACAAGGAAAAATTGCAAGCCGGTCAGGTGGAACTGGTAATGATGGACGCACTCAAGTTTCTAAATTCCGATACCCGTACATTTGATGTGATTTTTCTTGACCCGCCTTACCGCGCTGAATTAACTGATCCAATCATGCCTTTACTGCCACCGCATCTCAAGCAGAACGGACTCGTTTATGCCGAAGCCAATCGCGACTGGGTTATGGATCAGCAATGGCGCGCTTTCCGGAGTGCCAAAGCAGGAACGGTTCATTACAAACTGATGGAGTATGTTAATCATGGATAAAGCCATTTATCCCGGGACTTTTGATCCGATCACACGAGGTCACGAAGATCTTGTCCGGCGAGCATCGCGATTGTTTGACCAGGTCGTGGTAGCGGTGGCGGTTAGCAGCAGCAAGAAACCTTTCTTTACGTTGGAAGAACGAGTGGCAATGGCCCAGCAAGTGCTATCCGATTGCGGCAATGTTAAAATCCTGGCTTTCTCCGGTTTGTTGATGAATTTTCTGCAGCAACAGGATGCACGGATTATTCTGCGCGGCTTGCGCGCCGCTTCGGATTTTGAATATGAATTTCAAATGGCGGGCATGAACCGCAGCATGTATCCAGATGTTGAAACGTTATTCATGACGCCATCCGAGCAATATATGTTTATTTCCGCAACGATCGTCCGGGAGATCGCATCGTTAGGCGGTAATGCGGATGCGTTTGTTCATCCGCTGGTCGCGCAAAAGCTGCGTGACAAGATAACCCAATCTTTTCAAGTGTAACCATGGCATTAATCATTACTGACGAATGTATCAACTGTGATGTCTGCGAACCTGAGTGCCCGAACGGCGCCATCTCGCAAGGTGAAGAAATTTACCAAATCAATCCGAATTTATGCACTGAATGCGTCGGGCACTACGACGTGCCGCAATGCGTGGAAGTATGCCCGGTCGATTGCATCACAACCAATCCCAATAAAGTAGAAAGCAAGGAACAACTCCACGCAAAATACCTTGGGCTGATCTCCACCAAATCCACAGAGAATAAAGCTAATTAGCGCTTTTCTTCGTCACTCTTTTTGAAATCCGGTCATTTTCACCGCTTAATCTTTGACTGCATCCCGGGTCAGTTGAATTAATCTTACGCAGGAAAATAATCCTGCTTCACAGGTTAATTACTCCCTTGAACTTTTCATTAGATCGAGCCAGATTTGATTGCTCTGCAATACCTGGGCAGCCTTTCTATGGAATTCAAGAAGCCATTGATTAAAATAACCTTTGCTTAATTCAAATGGATCCACAGACGATAGTTGCAAACGTTCGCTCAATCTTTTCATTACCTGACGTAGTCATACGCGTCAACGAGCTAATCGACTCAGGCGAAGCAACCAACTCCGAATTGGAGCGCGTAATTTCCAGCGACCCTGCATTGACCGCAAAATTACTGAAATTTGCCAATAGCTCGTATTTCGGCTTTTCCGGTAAAGTGGAGAACATATCAAAAGCCATCTCCATCATTGGCCACAAGGAATTGCGCAACATCGTCATCGCCACCTCCGTGACTTCCGCCTTCAAAGGTATTTCCACCGAACTGGTCGACATGGATACCTTCTGGAATCATAGCATTACTTGCGGCGTAACAGCCCGGTTACTGTCGTCCAGTGTGGCTGGCAGGGAACGATTCTTTATTGCCGGTTTGTTGCATGCCGTTGGACGATTGGTCCTTTTTAATCAGTATCCGAAAGAATCCGTTGAGGTGCTGAGTTATATGCATAAGGGAGAAGAGGCGGTTGCAGCAGCGGAACGCAAGATTTTCGGTTTTACTCAAGCGCAACTGGGTGCCGAGCTTTTGAGACAGTGGAAGTTGCCGCCCAATATCTGGAAGTTGGTCGAATGCCAATGTAATTCCCCGAAAGACAAAGAATTTGAATACGATGCCAAAACATTGTGCGCCGCGATCTATATTGCCATGTCGATCAGCCCTTGCACCAATCAACAAGTTACTCTGGATAAAGCGGTATCCGATCGAGCCTTCGCACTATGGAGTGATATGGGACTGACAGCCGAAATTGTTGAATCGCTCATGACCGTTGCCAAATTGCAAGTAACCGAAATTATGAACGTCATACGATAGGAATGAAAAACAGCGCAGACAGGTAACACTGGAGAATTTATGAAGGAAGTTTATCTCGGCAGGCTACCAATCCTTGATTGCAAGCAGAAACTGGTCGCATATGAACTCTTGTTCCGCGCCAATCATGATAACGCCGTCTCTGTTTCAGACAATTCCGCTGCTTCCGCCAATGTCATCATCGATACCTACGGTCAATTAGGGATCGAAAACGTCATTGGTAAACGGCGCGGCTTCATCAAGGTCGATACCGAGATGCTCATGCATGATGCCATTTGCATGCTTCCGAAAAAACATGTCGTCTTCGAAATCTTAAGAAACATCGAAATGACCGACGAGCTGATCGAGCGCTGCATCTTTCTGAAACATAAAGGATACCAACTAGCGCTTTCAAATGTGATCGACATCGACAGCCGGCTGGATCGGCTCATGCCGCTGATTAATGTGGTCAAGATAAATGTCGCTGCGCTGAGCCATGAAAAGCTGACCGGTCTGATAAGAACATTGCGACGCTGGCCTGTGCTTTTATTAGCCGAAAAGGTGGAAAGCCAGGAGATTGCCAAGCAATGCATCGCGTTAGATTTTCAAATGCTGCAAGGATTTTATTTTGCGCAACCGGAAATCATTTCCGGCAAACGCATCGATCCATCCAAATTATCGCTGTTAAAACTATTGTTGCTGGTGGTGCGCGATAGCGAAGTCGGCGACATCGAAAATGAACTGAAGTATCAACCCGGTTTAAGCTATAACTTGCTGCGCATGGTCAATTCCGCCGCAAGCGGCCTCCCCAGCACCATCAATTCGATTAAGCGGGCAATCATGATCATCGGCCGCAAGCAATTGCAGCGCTGGGTGCAAATATTGCTCTACGCCGCCAAACAACGGGATGGCAGCACCTCGGATGCGCTCATGCAGGTTGCAACGGTTCGCGGTAAATTGCTCGAGTCGATCGCCAAAGCCGATCGTCCGCACGACAAAAATCACCAGGACCGAGCCTTCATGGTCGGCATTCTGTCGCTACTCGATACCTTGCTCGGCATGGAAATGTCCGAACTGGTGGGAACACTCAGCATCCAGAAGGACATGAGCGAAGCGCTGGTTTCCCGGCGCGGATACTTGGGACGGCAACTGGCACTGATAGAAGCCTACGAAAAAGGCGAAATCGAAATTGTCACCGCCATGTTGGCTGACTTCGGTTTTCTCAGTCTGAACGATTTCACCGCAATGGAACTGGAAGCCACCGCTTGGGCGAATCGAATCAGTGACACTTTAAATCAAACGTCCAAAACATAATCTTCGTTGATCCGCTTCGCTTAATTTTTAGCATTTCGTTCCGTTGACGGCTGAATCATTCAGTTCCAATCGTTTATTCAGGACCCGCAGCTTTCCAAACATGTCTAGTAATGACCAGCCATAAGAGGTATCGCGATGAATATAGTTGAGTTGCTCGCATTTGTAGTTAAAAACAGCGCTTCGGATCTTCACCTATCCGCCGGCATGCCGCCGATGATCCGGGTGCATGGCGATATCCGCCGCATCAATTTACCGGAAATGGATCACAAGGAAGTTCATGCGATGGTCTACGACATCATGAATGACAGCCAGCGCAAATTTTACGAAGAAAATCTGGAATGTGATTTTTCCTTCGCCATCCCCAATCTGGCGCGTTTCCGGGTTAATGCTTTCAATACCCAGCGCGGCGCCGCAGCCGTCATGCGGACCATTCCTTCGAAAGTTCTAAGTCTGGAAGATTTAAGAGCGCCGAAAATATTCGCCGAAATCGCCAAACAACCGCGCGGCGTAGTCTTGGTCACCGGCCCGACCGGTTCCGGTAAGTCGACCACCTTGGCGGCGATGATCAACGACATCAACGAAAATGAATACGGCCATATCCTGACGCTGGAAGATCCGATCGAATTCGTGCACGAAAGTAAAAAATGCCTGATCAACCAGCGCGAAGTCGGCCGGGATACGCACAGTTTCTCCAATGCTCTGCGCTCCGCGCTGCGGGAAGATCCGGACATCATTCTGGTCGGTGAGATGCGCGATCTGGAAACCATCCGTTTGGCGATGACGGCGGCTGAAACCGGTCACTTGGTTTTCGGCACGCTGCATACCAGCTCGGCCGCTAAAACGATTGATCGTGTCATCGACGTATTCCCAGCGGAAGAAAAAGAAATGATCCGGGCGATGCTGTCGGAATCGCTACGCGCGGTTATTTCGCAGGCTCTGCTCAAAACCAAAGATGGCAAAGGCCGGGTTGCGGCACATGAAATCATGATCGGCACCCCGGCAATCCGCAACTTAATCCGCGAAGGCAAAGTCGCGCAAATGTATTCCGCGATTCAGACCGGACAGAATGCCGGGATGCAAACGCTGGACCAGAATCTGAACGATCTGGTTAAACGCAATCTCATTTCCGTCGCCGATGCCAGAGCGCAAGCGGTCAATAAAGATAATTTCAGAATCTAGCCATCCTTTCCGCCCAACCCGAAATCAAGGAACACGCAATGGATAAAGAACAAGCCGCCAAATTCATGTCGGATTTACTGCGCTTAATGCTCAGTAAAAAAGCCTCGGATCTGTTTATCACCACCGGTTTTCCACCGGCGATGAAAATCGACGGAAAAATGACGCCGGTTTCGCAACAATCGCTATCGTTGCAGCATACCGAAATGCTCGCCAAATCGATCATGAACGACAAACAAGCGGCAGAGTTCGACGCCACCAAAGAATGCAACTTTGCGATTAATCCAACCGGCATCGGACGCTTCCGGGTGAATGCATTCGTGCAGCAACAGCGCGTCGGCATGGTATTGCGGACCATCACTACCAAAATCCCCGATTTCGACGATCTGGGCTTGCCGCAAGTGCTGAAAGAAGTGGTCATGAGCAAACGCGGCCTGGTGATTTTCGTCGGCGGCACCGGTTCGGGAAAATCGACCTCGATGGCGGCATTGATCGGACATCGCAATAAAAACAGCTACGGCCATATCATCACCATCGAAGACCCGGTGGAATATGTGCATGAACATATCAACTGCGTCATCACCCAGCGTGAAGTCGGCGTCGATACCGAATCATGGGAAGCAGCGCTAAAAAATACCCTGCGGCAAGCGCCGGACGTCATCCTGATCGGCGAGATCCGCGACCGCGAAACCATGGAACATGCGATTGCCTTTGCCGAAACCGGTCACTTGTGCATGGGCACATTGCACGCCAACAGCGCCAATCAAGCGCTCGACCGGATCATCAACTTCTTCCCGGAAGAACGCCGCCCGCAATTGCTGATGGATTTGTCACTGAATTTACGCTCCATCGTAGCGCAACGTTTAATTCCACTGAAAGACGCCAAAGGACGCGCCGCCGCCATTGAGGTTATGCTCAACTCGCCGCTGATCGCCGATTTGATCTTCAAAGGCCACGTGCACGAAATCAAGGACATCATGCGCAAATCCAAGGAACTGGGCATGCAAACCTTCGACATGGCATTATTTGAACTGTACGAAGCTGGTAAAATCAGCTACGAAGACGCGCTGCGCAACGCCGACTCGGTAAACGAATTGCGTCTGAAAATCAAACTGGAAAGCAACGAAGCCAAATCGCAGGATCTCAATTCGGGCATCGCGCATTTGGAAATCACATAAAGAATCCAATCCAGCACTTGTATCAGCCACACTCTGTAACTTGGAAACCAAGCAGAACATTCCGCCAGGAACGAGTAACTCGTCGGAATGGAGTCACAAACAGCGGAACGCCCTAGCCGGTTTCCGCTTCATGGACTCATAGTACAGCGGTTTTCGATATCCGCCGCGACGGCATCGGCGTAACTGAGATCCGATTTCACGATGGTGCCAAAGTAGGGATGCCGGTAGAGATCGGTAAAGTCACGCATGAGATCGCACCAATCTTCTAGCACAACGAACTCGTTGCTCCTGAGATGGTACGAGCTGATGCGCGGTTCCAGGAATGCCAGCGCCCACTGATTGACGCGTTCAATATCCGCGGGACTGAAATCCTGCGTATCGTTACGCTTGGCCCGAGCTACCAGGTCTGCAAGCGCTTGATCCGATGCAACGGCCAGATGCGCTTGGCTCACTAATCCCGCGAGGGATAGCTGATGCGCGATCTGAATCGCCTCACGGTTTTGTTGCAGTTCAAATACCACCAGCACCATACCCGCCACCACGGCAAGGTTGGTAATAATGGTGATCAGCCGTTCAAGTTTCATTGGTGCTCTTGATTATTTTCCGGGTCGCCCGTCATAGCGGTATAAATTTCGCTCTGTTGCTCCGTTCGATTGCATCATTTTGTTCAATCATTGAGCGGCAAGGACTGAGCGCTGCCCTGCGTAATGGGATTGCAATGTACCAGTTTTGGATTGAACGCGCAAAATCCCAAGATCTGTAAGAATTTCTAGCGTTGCTTACAGTATTCAAAAAAATACTGTAAATGAAAATACATAAACGTACTCGCTTAACTTTATTAAATCGCCAGGAGATCTGGCGTCTTTATCAAACCCGAATCTGAAAGATAGCGCAGCTGGCGGAACGTTTCCACGTCAGCCGTCCAACGATCTACGACGTACTCAAACGAGCCAGACTTCAGGAACTTACGCCACATAACAGTACCAACTAGCGATTCAAGATGTTGCAGTACGGCCTTAAGCGCTTGGCCAAAGTTGAGCAGGCGATCCAAGATCGTCTCAAGCGTGAAGCAAAACGCTACAACAAAACTTATCCTGGCGAACTGGCGCACTTCGATACCAAGCGGCTCCCTTTGTTGAAAGGGCAGTTTGCTCATGAACCTGGCAAATACTTGCTTGTAGCCATCGATGGTCTCTCCAGGGAGCTGCATGCCGGAATCTTTTCTGATAAAACCCAATACAGCGCCGCACATTTCCTCATGGAAACCGTCATCGCCCAGTGTCCTTATCAGATTCCGATAACGGCAAGGAATTTAAAGGAACAACCAGTCACGCTTTCGGCGAGAGGGGGAACCGCATATCATGGCTATAGCCATTATCCAAAATGTTCATGATTTTCTGAAACAGATAGATACCGTCATAAATACCGTCAATTTATTTTACTAGCCAAAATATTTACTCAATTTTCACTTCAATTAATTAGAGATAGAAGGCCTGCATAAAAGTAACGATATGAATGTAATTATTCACGCCACCCTATCCAATCAGGTTATTCCGACATTTGATACCGCTACCGCTCACTAAAATCACAATTTTTATTTGCAAATCCATAAATTAAACATGTGTCGGCACTTTGTTTCTAAGGTTGTAAAGATTTGAGACAAGGCCCGGCAAGTAACTATGTAACCAATCTGTTAACTATTTAATTAACACTTTTTCTGTCGGGCTAATTTATGCAATGAAATAAGTTAACCGATTTTATTTTTCGGTTCACTAGAATTTTGATGGGATTTGAATGAACCCCATGCAAAAAATTTTAAGAAAGTACCTGCTATTTACAAGGCCTAACTTTCTCACTGTATCCAAACACCACCGCATTAAAGGTGCCTTATCTTCAATCAATGTTTTTCAGATTGAAATCCAATAAAAATCCATATGTTACAGGATTTTATTGATGGAAAATTCAGAAAATATAAGAAGAACACAACTGCAAAACAGGAAGATTCTTACAGACAGCAATTTATTTTACATATATTTAGTATGTTTCCTACTAATCTATAGCAGCTACAAGACAAATCAGTTTAATAATTCCTTAAACAAATCGAAGGAGTCGCGCAAACTGCGTTCTTATCATAGGAGAAAACAATGAATCCGAATTTTTCGAAATTTAAGCATCGCATCGCTTGTTTTACTGTATTAACATCAATCTTGATATCAGCAAATGCCAGTGCTGGATGGTCATTGTCTTTACTAGGCACTTTAGGAGGAACAGACTCATTCGCTTCAGATATTAATAATTCCGGGCAAGTGGCAGGCAATTATTCCACATCCGGCATTCCGGGAAGTCGCGCCTTCATTACTGGCCCCAATGGGTTTGGAATGACTGCGCTTGGAACGCTCGGTGGAGGTCATACGTTTGCCACCGGCATAAATGATTCGGGACAGGTCACGGGTTCTTCAAGCCTTAGCGATAACCTGACACATTCATTCATCACAGGCCCCAATGGTGTTGGAATGACTGATATCGGCGCTTTAAGGGGCTATTTTCATGAGGACACAGGCGAATATCTGGAAATGAATTATGCCGAAGACATAAATGAATCAGGGCAAGTGGTTGGATATGATGGAGGTTACCTAGGAAGTATCCCAGTAAGCCATCAAGCTTTCATGACAGGAGCCAATGGAGTTGGAATGACAGGATTGAATGTTGGCGAAGCTTTCGCAATTAATGATTCTGGACAGATAGTGGGTAGTACCACCCTATCCGGTTGGTTAGGAAGTCGTGCCTTCATCACCGGCCCCGATGGGGCTGGATTAACCATCATCGAAGGCCTTGGCGGAACGAGTAGTTGGGCAAATGGCATCAACAATTCAGGTCAGGTAGTGGGCAGCTCTTACACACCCGGGCATGCAGAAACTCATGCCTTTGTTACTGGCCCCAATGGGGTAGGCATTACAGATCTTGGAACCCTTGGTGGAAATACTTCTTACGCTTTAGATATTAATGAATCCGGCCAAATTATTGGAGGTTCCCAAATAGCCGATGGCAGCTATCACGCCTTTTTATACAGCGATGGAGAAATGATTGATTTATCGCTGCTTCCGGCATTCATTAATGCAGGATTCATTGGCATGATACATGTAACGGCTATTAATGATCACGGCCAAATCGTAGGATCGGGGAATTTAGATGGCGGTAGTAGTCGAGCTTTCTTGTTGTCACCATTTCCCGTTCCAGAACCTCAAACCTACGCCATGCTGCTGGCTGGACTTGGATTATTGGGGTTAATGCGCAGAAGATCCCGGGCGCATTTGACTTAGAAACTCAAATTTTTAAAAGCGAGAAAGAATCATGAACAAAAAGCAAATAATTGTAATGCTTTCTGCCTTTGTTGCTTTGTCTGTCTCAACGACTAGCTATGCTGAATGGTCAATTAAAACACTGGATGGCTTGGGTGGAGGAAGTAGCTTCGCACGCTCAATCAATGATCTCGGACAGGTAACGGGATCGGCAGACCTTCCCGGAAACATTATGCATGCCTTTATTACTGGCCCTAATGGAGTCAATACGTTTGATCTTGGATCATTAGGCTCAGGTAATTCGGTCGGGGCAGATATTAATGCTTATGGCCAAGTAACTGGTGGTTTTACTACTCCAAACGGTTTTGTTCATCCTATGATCACCGGGCCAAACGGTGTAGGGATGAGAGATCTGGGAACACTGGGCGGGCTTGAAGCATGGGCTACCGGGATTAATGACTTTGGCAGAGTCGTAGGAAATTCATACACAGCAGACGGTTATCCCCATGCATTTATTACCGGCCCGAACGGCGAAGGCATGATTGATCTTGGAACACTCGAAGGCGGATATACTAGCGATGCTGCTGACATCAATAATCTGGGACAAGTGGTTGGCACATCCGCCATTAATATCCACGGATTTTATCATGCCTTCATCACCGGCCCGGATGGCGTGGGCATGACCGACATAGGAATATTGCCAGGTTTTTGGGGTTCCCTAGGAAGAGGATTAAATGCCTCTGGAAATGTCATCGGAGATTTATTATTGCCAACACCAGAAGGTGATTACAGACAGGCTTTCGTGACTGGGCCTAATGGAATAGGTATGACAACGCTGGGAACGTTAGGTGGAAAATATGCATTTCCAACCGACATAAACGATGCCGGACAGATAGTAGGAGTCAGCACGTTGGAAAGCGGAGTACAACATTCGTTTTTATTCATTGATGATGGAATGGTTGACCTTAGCGTTCTCGATGTCGTGGTATCTGCCGGATGGATAGATTTAATTGCCACGGGGATCAATAACAATGGGCAGATTGTAGGATTTGGAAAGTTGAGTGATGATCCAAGCCATCTTCATTCATTTCTTCTATCTTTCACACCGGATACTGTTTTTAACCCCAATCCCATATTTAGACCTGAATTGCCAGATATACCAATACCACAACCGCCTGTCCCAGAACCTCAAACCTACGCCATGCTGCTGGCCGGTCTTGGATTAGTGGGGTTAATGCGCAGAAGACCCCGGGTGCATTTGGCTTAGAAGCACAAATTTTCAAAAATGAGAAAAATCATGAAGAAAAAACAAAGCTCTGCAAGTTTTGAGAAATGTTCGTTAAATTAGACATCGCGTGCCATTGCATTTAATTTTTATAATATTTTGGCAATTACTAACAGGGAGTTATAACAAACCATGAAACCAAAGAATTTATCAATATCACTGCTAGCCGCAGTTTTCTTAATACTCAGTAGCGGTGCTCAAGCACGATGGGCGAATTATGGATTTTCCCAATTATATGATGGTACTGGGCCTGTAAATATTCGATTTCTCGCTCTATTGGATGTTGACGATTTGGGCGGTGGTAAATGGTTATTCAGACTGTATGACATTAACTTAAGTGCTTTCGGTTCTGAAGCATTTATTAGTTCGATGGCAGTTGCTGGCCCCAAACCAGACTCAGTAGCTGTGGTTCCTGGAGGCGGAGTCAACGAAGTGGGTAAAAGTCCAGATAAAGGCCCATTCGATTATTTTGACTACAGTTATACGTTTGGTAGTGGAAGCGATAAGCTGGTAAATGGTGAAGAAATCTCATGGAATGTGTATGGACTTACATATCCGATTTATGACGGTTTTTATCGTCCATCATTTGTACTTCATGTTCAAGGTACCAATTACTCGCCGGATTTTGCATGGTATGCTTCAGGCGTTCCAGAACCTCAAACCTACGCCACGCTGCTGGCCGGTTTAGGTTTGCTGGGTTTTATGGCTCAGCAACGCAAGAAACGCAACCTGATTTGAATCTCAATTCTGAAAAACCCACCTTGGTGCGGGTTTTTGCCTGTTTCTATTTCTTCACTTTTTTGTCCATTGATTGTTTCAATTTTTCCTTGACTTTCTGAATCATCCACAATTCAGAAAAATGATAAATATCCTTTTAGAAACATATAACCAGTTTGAAATAAAATCAATAAATATCTGATAGATAACACATAATTTATATGTTAAATATTTAATCAATCTAGGAAAAACCCTTACAGCTTAGGGAGGTTATCAATCAAAAAAAGGAATTATTCACAAAGTTATCCACAGAATTTGTGGATAATGAAAAAAATCCCATGTGAAATAATGTGATAACAATTTTTATGGTTAACTAAGAGTCAATCACTGAAACTTTAAACCATTCGGTGCTAATCTTTCCGATCCTTAAGCAGCTTTTATTTACCACGCCCAAATCTGCCAACCAATTAATTATTAGCGTTTAATTGTTTCTAAGGAAGCACTGATTAATTCGCCGAGCAAGATGAGATGCAATGCGGATGGCGCGCAAGAAACGAGATATATCAATCGGATAGGCGAGTTTCTGAGCACCCCGCCCAACGCAGCAAATCGCTTGCGCAGGCAATTAATCAGTGCTTCCCTAATTGATTTCTCCGGAAAAATAAATCAAAAGCTTATTTGTGATAAACCATTAATTCAATTCATATAACATATGACTTGACACCAATTTCCAAAACTCTTTTACTCAGTCTTTTTCATGTAGTTGTATACTTCCAACCATCTTTCCGGCAGCAAATAACTATGGAAGCATTCATACAGAAACTCAGACGTCGAGCTGCAATCCAGAAATACCTTGCATTTCTCGCACTCGCCGGTGCGGTGGTTATTGTCTGGATCGGCACCGATTATTTTATCCATGAATCTCCAAAAATCGCCGCACAGGATATTGAACAACAAAGAAAACTCATTTCTTCGCAAGATGTCATTTCCCGGTTAGCCAGTTTGAGTATGAGCATTTTTAACAATGCCGAGCAATTGAGCAATGCTGAGAATGAACTAATTAATACCCAGATAGTTTTGCGCTATGACGGAAATTCTGGTTTAGATGATATTAAAAGCACTCTCTATTTTGATCTGGCAAAATCAGGCAATCCTGTATCGCAGGATGTCTACCAACACAATTTTTATTCACTCGGTAAAAAGAATTTAAATGAAATAGATTCTCTCTTGAATGATATTAGAAGGGCCAACAGCTATCTTGAAAGTGAAAACGCCATCGATAAATTCCTGACAGATTTGCAAACCACGCAAAATTCCAACAAAAAGCGTCTTGAAGAACTTGTGCATGGAACAAATAAGCTTAAAGCAGATCTCGTTCTCACCCGGAGTAGGATTAGGCAAATTGGAGAAACCATCCCAACTCCAGCTGAGCTGAAAAGATTGATCGCATACAGCCTACAAGCAATCCAGGATCTGGAAAAAACGATCAAAGACTTCGACGAAAAAATGTCTACCAATCAATTTCCGAGAGAAGCCGAAGAACAAATAAAAATGATGCTGCAAACTAACAAAGAAGTTATTGAGCAAATTGAAGCATTTAAAATTAAAGTAATCAGCAATCGGGATTTGTACCAGGAAAAATTGCAGAAACAACAAGAATTGGTCAATAAACTCCGCGCCGAGAAAGCCAATCTGGAAGCGGAAAAGGAATTTACCGTGTCCCTTCGGAGTGGCACCGAGCCAGTCATGGCGGATAGCAAAGTGGCTTTCTATGTTTCCACGAACATTGCCCGCCTTGGCATCATGATCGTCACACTATTTCTGGCCCAAGTGTTCATTTCAATCTACCGCTATTTGACGAAGATTTCGAATTTTTACCATGCCAGAGCCGATGCACTGGAAATATTGACACAAACAGACGCGCTAAAAAATACCGATTTGCCAGGCTCGATCGAAATGTTTTCCAATATCTTTTCGCCGGAAAAGGTTGATTTCGGAAAAATGCCGCAAACACCCGTGAATGAAGCGATTAAAAGCGCGCAATCGGTTTTCCCCAAATCCTAGCAGCACCAATTAAGCGCAGCCTTTTTCCTATCTTGCTGCTAGATTAGTTACTTGAACGATACAAACGATGTGGGTGTTCCTGAAAACTGCTATTGGTGCCGAGAGGGGGAATCGAACCCCCATGATGTCACCATCGCGGGATTTTGAGTCCCGTGCGTCTACCAATTCCGCCATCTCGGCCTACGGTTGAACTGTCTGATTGAATCAACAGAAGGCGCAATTATCACTGAAATCCCGAACTACAGCAAGCTGCACCGGTGGAAAACCCGGCGCAGCCGGTATAATAAGCAACATGAAAACTCAGGATTTCGATTTTTACCTACCTACCGAGCTGATCGCACAATTCCCCGCCGAGCAACGCACCAGCAGCCGTTTGCTTTATTTGGATAGTACCGCCCAACGATGGCAGGATACGTTTTTTTCCAGCTTGCCGGAGTTTCTGCGCCCTGGAGACGTAATGGTGTTCAACGATACTCAGGTGATCAAAGCTCGCTTGTTTGGCAAAAAAGACAGTGGCGGCAAAGTGGAAGTACTGGTGGAGCGGATTTTGGACGATCGTCACGTGCTGGCGGCGATTCGCGCCAGTCATGCTCCCAAGCCGGATTCCCGGTTGTGGCTGGCGGATGCGATACCGGTCACCGTGATCGAGCGTGCGCAGGAATTTTACACGCTGCGTTTTGAGCATGTGCAATCAGTGACAGAATTACTGCAACGCTACGGTCAATTACCGCTACCACCATATATCAACCGGTCTGCAACCGATTCCGATGAGGCACGCTACCAAACCGTTTACGCCCGGAATGCCGGAGCAGTCGCGGCGCCAACCGCCGGCTTACACTTTGATCAGCACATGCTGGATCATTTGCAATCGCTCGGCGTTGCAATTGCCTATGTCACATTGCATGTCGGTGCGGGCACGTTCCAACCAGTGCGCGTTGATAATATCGCCGAACACTCCATGCACAGCGAAAGCTATCATATTCCGCAAACCACAGTGGATGCGATTCAAAACACCCGGTTAGCAGGCGGCCGGGTTCTGGCAGTCGGCACTACGTCATTGCGTGCTTTGGAAGCTTGCGCATCGGCGCATCAAGGACAACTGGCCGCCGGTTATGGTGAAACACGGATTTTTATTACGCCGGGCTATCGTTTTCAAGTGGTTGAACGATTGCTCACCAATTTCCACTTGCCGCGTTCAACATTGCTCATGCTGGTTTCCGCGTTTGCCGGCATGGATAATATCCGGCAAGCCTATCAACACGCTATTAATCAACGATACCGTTTTTTCAGTTATGGAGACGCCATGCTGATCGAGAGAGAACAATGATTTTTCAATTACATGCTACCGATCATGGCGCCCGCCGCGGTACCCTGACATTGGCTCACGGCACTATCGAAACGCCGGTTTTCATGCCGGTAGGAACCTATGGCGCGGTTAAAGGTATGTCACCCGATGCGCTGCAAGCCATCCATGCTCAAATTATTTTGGGCAACACGTTTCATTTATGGCTGCGTCCAGGTCTTGAAGTTATCGAAGCGCACCAGGGATTGCATGGCTTCATGGGATGGCAAGGACCAATTCTGACCGACTCCGGCGGTTTTCAAGTGTTCAGCTTGGGTGATCTGCGCAAAATCACCGAACAAGGCGTACATTTTCAATCGCCGGTGAATGGCGATCGTTGTTTCTTATCGCCGGAAGAATCGATGCGGATTCAACGCGTGCTCAATTCCGACATCGTGATGATCTTCGATGAATGCACACCTTACCCGGCGGACGAAACGGCCGCGAGGTTATCGATGGAGCTCAGTCTGCGCTGGGCGGAGCGCTCCAAGCAGGCGCACAGTAATAATCCCAATGCGCTCTTCGGTATTGTGCAAGGCGGCATGTATGAACAGCTTCGCGACCGCTCGTTGGCTGGGCTGGTTAACATCGGCTTTGACGGCTACGCCATCGGCGGACTCTCGGTCGGCGAACCTAAAACTGATATGCGGCGCATCTTAAACCATACTACACCGCTGCTGCCTGTCGATAAACCACGGTATTTAATGGGTGTCGGCACACCGCAAGATATCGTGCATGCCGTAGCGCAAGGCATTGATATGTTTGACTGCGTATTACCGACGCGCAATGCACGCAATGGCTGGTTATACACGCGCGAAGGCGTGCTCAAGTTGCGCAATAGCAAATACCGGTTGGATACCTCACCGCCCGATGAACAATGCGGTTGCTATACCTGCCGGCATTTCAGCCGGGCTTATTTGCATCACTTGCAACGCATCAACGAAATGCTGGGCGCTCATTTAAATACCATTCACAATTTATTCTATTATCAGCAGTTAATGGCGGATATACGAACGGCGATCGAGAACAAACAATTTGAAGAATATGCACAAGAATTTCTGGCATAAGCGGTCATCATGCTAATATGTGCGCTTTTGGTATAAGGAGATTATGATGCTGATTAGTGACGCATTTGCTCAGGCCGCTTCGACAACACAGAACGAAGCCGGTTGGGTGGCATTATTACCGATGGTCGGTATACTGGTTCTGTTTTACTTTTTGTTAATCCGTCCGCAAGCGAAACGCGCGAAAGAACATAAACAAATGGTGGAAGCGCTGCAAAAAGGCGATGAAGTCATCACCAACGGCGGCATCCTAGGACAAATTCTCAATGTTAGTGAATCCTACGTGATTATCGAGATTGCACCAACCATTGAAATTACCGTTTTGAAATCTTCGGTACAAACCCTATTACCCAAAGGCACACTGAGAAGTATTGAACCTAAAGGCAAATCCTCAAAAACCAAAGCACCCAAAACAGACAATAATAAAATCGAACCCGTTGCAGAAGCACAGGAAAATAAAAATCCCGATGCTGAAAAACAATAAAGGACTCTGGCAACTATTTCATAATTGCCAAGCTTTTATCTTAATAACTATTTTAATTTTCTAATTTTCGACTGATATCCATGAACCGCTACGCACTTTGGCAATATCTGATTATTGCGGTTTCACTCCTACTAGGCTTGCTTTATACGCTGCCAAATTTTTATGGCGAATCGCCAGCTGTTCAGATTTCACCGTTACGGGTCAGCGTTAATACCGATACGGCTTTGATGCAACGTGTAGAAGACGCTCTCAAACAAGCCAATCACGAAACGACTGGAATTTATCTTGAGGAAGGTAGCATCAAAGTACGATTCGCCGATACCGATACGCAAATCAAAGCGAAAGATCTTTTGGAGTCGACGCTTGGCAATGACTACATTATTGCATTGAATCTGCTGCCGAATTCTCCGCAATGGCTGACAAGTTTGGGAGCGCTCCCCATGTACTTGGGGCTTGATCTCCGTGGCGGTGTCCATTTCATGCTGGCAGTGGATATGGACGGTGCGCTGGACAAGTCACTCGATCGATACAGTGCAGACATACGCGGCACGCTGCGCGAGAAGAAAATTTCCTACGCTGGATTGGAAAAACATGAGAAAAAGCTGACCATCAAGTTTCGCGATGCTGAAACGCGCAGCCAAGCTGAGGCGGAACTCAAAAACAATTTCACCGATCTCGGGTTCAGTTATGAAGATGCCGGTAACCGCTATCATTTAGTGGCAGCGATCAAACCGGACGCGCAGCTTCGCATGCAAGATGCAACCGTGATACAAAATATTACTACGTTGCGTAACCGGGTAAACGAACTGGGTGTTGCCGAACCCATTATTCAGAAAGCCGGTGCGGACAGGGTCATTGTTCAATTACCGGGGGTGCAAGATACCGCCAAAGCCAAAGAGATTCTCGGACGGACAGCCACACTGGAAGTCCGCATGGTTGATGATGAGCACGACCTGGATGCGGCAATCCGCGGAAAAGTTCCATTTGGCACCGAGCTTTACGAAGAACGCGGCGGTATCCCGATACTTGTTAAAAAACAGGTGTTGCTGACCGGCGAGCGCATCACAGATGCACAGCCCGGCTTTGATAAAGATAACCAGCCAGCCGTACATATCAACCTGGACAACAATGGTTCGCGCATTTTCAAGCAATTGACACGCGAAAACGTCGGCAGAAGAATGGCGATACTTCTGATCGAAAAAAATCATACCGAAGTAGTTACGGCGCCGGTCATCCGCGAAGAAATCGGTGGCGGACGTGTACAAATCAGTGGCCGCATGACCAGTATGGAAGCTCGCGACGTCGCATTGCTGCTACGTGCCGGAGCGCTTGCCGCACCGATGGATATCATCGAGGAACGTACGGTTGGGCCGAGCCTTGGCGCAGATAATATTGCCCGTGGTTTTAATTCAACCCTCTACGGTTTCCTGGCTGTTGCGATTTTCATAGCCGTTTACTACACGGCTTTTGGTGTAATTTCGGTACTTGCTCTGGGTTTGAATTTACTGTTGCTAGTCGGTTTACTATCCATTATGCAGGCTACATTAACACTCCCCGGCATGGCTGCGCTTGCCTTGACGGTGGGGATGGCGATTGATGCGAATGTGTTGATCAATGAAAGAATCCGCGACGAATTACGCAGTGGATTATCCCCGCAACTTGCCATTCATGCCGGCTATGAGCGTGCTTTCGGAACGATTTTGGACTCCAACATTACCACGCTGATCGCTGGTATCGCTTTATTTGCTTTCGGCTCCGGCCCTGTCAAAGGATTTGCGGTGGTACTTTGTTTGGGCATTCTGACTTCTGTATTTACAGCAATTTTCGTCTCTCGCGGCATGGTTAATCTGATATACGGCAGCAGACGCAAATTGGACTATGTGCCAATCGGGAAAATCTGGATACCTGAGAATCAAACAAGTCTTAAAACGATTTCTTCTGAAGAAAAAGATGATAAAAAGCTTAAAGTTTCAGAAACATCCGGCGCATTAGAAAAATCTGATGCCGAACAACTAGCTAAGACTTTAAATGAGCCCAGTCAAACCGATAGCGCTTTGTTTCAATCCGAGGAAAAACCCTCAGCTAAAACAAAAGGCAAACGTAAATCTGCGGAAAGCAAGCAATCCAAGTCGTAATTAATCGGAATTTAAGGAAGTTACAATGGAATTATTCAGGTTTAATCGTGACATCCCCTTCATGAGCTGGAGGAAAACAGGGGCCGTTATTTCAATCACAACATTTGTTCTTTCTGTTTTCTTTATTGCCACGAAGGGATTGAATCTCGGTGTCGATTTTACCGGTGGCACGGTTCTTGAAGTCGGTTATACCCAAACCGCTGACCTTCAAAAAATCAGAAGCGTTTTATCTGATCTTCAAATGCCGGATGCCAGTGTGCAAAACTTTGGTACCTCACGTGACGTCATGATACGTCTACCGCTTCGATCTGAAATTTCCAGCGCGCAGTTGTCTGAGACAGTTTTGGCCGCGCTTAAACAAGCCGATAGTACCGTTGAAATGCGCCGTGTTGAATTTGTGGGTCCGCAAGTTGGGCAAGAATTACTCGAGAATGGCGCACTTGCACTATTGTTTGTGTCATTGGGTATCGTTGCTTATCTCGCGATGCGATTCGAGTGGAAATTCGGCGTTGCGGGCATCATCGCCAACTTACATGATGTTGTGATTATCGTTGGTTTTTTTGCATTTTTTCAGTGGGAATTCTCGTTAACTGTGTTAGCGGCAGTTCTGGCAATCCTAGGTTATTCCGTTAACGAATCGGTGGTTATTTTTGACCGGATCCGGGAGAATTTTAGAAAACAGCGTAGAGCATCATTATCACAGGTCATTGATAATGCAATTACATTGACAATGTCCCGCACAATTATTACGCATGGCAGTACTCAAATGGTTGTCATTGCTATGTTATTATTCGGAGGCGAAGTTTTGTATTATTTCGCACTCGCTCTCACCATCGGTATTCTGTTTGGCATTTATTCTTCAATAATGGTTGGCAGTTCTATACTGATGCTGCTCGGTGTAAAACGTGAAGACTTGGTGAAACTGGAAAAGAAACCACTCGAAAACGATGGCGCAGTCGTTTAGCTTATTTTGTCTGATTCTCTCTATACACCATGAACAATCATTTTGCTATCAATTCAAATTAACCAGCAATTGAGCATGGAGATTAGATAGGTTTGATTACCGATATCATCGCATGGATTGTCAGTACAGTCAGCAGCTTAGGATATCTAGGAATTTTTATCCTGATGCTGATTGAGTCCAGTTTTATCCCATTTCCCAGTGAAGTAATCATGATACCGGCGGGCTACTTAGCATCCAAAGGTGAAATGAACATGCTGGTTGTCATTGGGTGCGGAATTTTGGGTAGTTTGTTTGGTGCTCTCATTAATTATTATTTAGCAATCCGATTAGGGCGGCCTCTGCTCCTGCAGTACGGAAAATATGTGATGTTTAAGGAGCACCATTTGCTGCAAATGGAAAGTTTTTTTGCACGGCATGGGCATATATCGACGTTTACAGGCCGCTTAATCCCAATGATTCGTCAATACATTTCAATACCGGCCGGATTGGCTAGAATGAATCTGTCGGTTTTCTGTTTTTATACCAGCCTGGGAGCCGGTATTTGGGTGACTATTCTTTCCCTATTAGGTTATTTCATCGGTGAGAATGAAATGCTGATCAAGGAATATTTAAGAGACATCATTATTGCGCTTGTCCTGAGCTGTGGAATTGGCATTACGATTTACTGGTTTTATCAACGACGCAATAATAATTGATAAGGAATATCAGAAGCACAGTATTCGAGCAATGCTCTGAACACTGTGTTCCTGTTTTGTTAACTTCTAATTAATTTACGCAGGATTAGCGCCATCGGATTTACGTTTGCGCATCATGAAGAAAGCAGCGGCACCGACAACCACTAACAAAATCGGTCCAATGATCACTATCTTAGGTGTTGGCCTTCCTTCCCCGACTGAGAACGGAAACCTTGATA
>FRDC01001569.1_pt1 | contig 101010 bp, 102 predicted proteins | sample 1106171 | NCBI WGS metagenome assembly FRDC01 (sample SAMEA3930566, study PRJEB13176) | freshwater metagenome | biome: Drinking water system; feature: drinking water; material: water | place: Singapore | collected 2014-12-20
GAGCGCCCGCATCAAGCGTTGGGCTATCGAAGCCCCGTCCAATATCGGGCGCAACAAGTAACTCAGGTGGCTTGATTTCAGGGGAGCACTACAAGGCGTTACCAAATGCATTGTCAAATTCAGATTTCTTACAGATTTCATAATACAAGCCGTTTGTGAATCTCCAGAATAGGAGGGTTGGAAGAGGGCAGAAGAGGCTGTCTCTGCCTTGATACTGTCTTAAGTAATGGAAAAGCTCTCAAGGAATGATAGGTGTACAGGAACCCATCATTCATTTCCTGTTCGTTCTGTAATAAGGTTCTTAAATCGTGAACATTGTGCGAGAAGTGGCGCAAGAAGCGATCGAGTTCATCTGGTGATAAGCCAGGGACTTGGATGTTTGGTGGATAAAGGATGGCAAGTTTGTGAGAGAAGGTCCCAAAAAGTGCTGTTCCAAACATGAAAAGTTCATCAAGGGAGAGTTCTGTGGTGTCATTTATGATTTTCTTGAGAGGGGGATGTCCGTAGATCAAGTAATAACGGGTGATATTCGGTGCTGTTGGTTTGGACTCCTGCCACGGAAATTGTCGATGGGCCATCCGATGAAGTTCCTGCATGAAAAGATCGGTTGTTGTGTATCGGACAGCAATTACCTCCTCAGGTTTCTTGAGATGGTTTATCGCTTTTCCGAAGGTAGCCAACTCCTTCAGCGACTTTTCGGCTCGACCAAGATCGGACGCGTGAAGGATAACTTCCCGGCATAATGTTTCAAGATGAAACTCCGAGATCAGCCTGGCTCTTTCAGTATGAGACTGACGAGAAATGTATTCAGGATGAACCTCATAATCAGACGGAATGTCATGATCAAACTGGAGGTTGCATAGGTGGCTCTGATGACTGCGAGAAAATCTGTGAGGCCAAGTTTTCGAATGACGTTGTGGAGAGGCTTATAAGCTTCAAATATTTTGGCGTCTTGCTTCTTTACCATGGAGCGATCAGAAGTAGGGTTAGGCTAGGAACTGATCTGTATGCTTGTTTCACATTTTGTTAGATATGATCAATTATTTCCTTCTGCAGATGGCTTGATCTATTCGCCAGCTATCCGAGGTGTTCGATTCGGTGGTTCTGAAAATGAATTCGTTCAGCATCGGTCGGCGACATCAGCGAGGCTACAGTAAGGCCTGGAGCTTGCTCAAAGTTTCCATGATCACGCTGACCGACCAATTCAAGAAACCTAGATCGGAAGAGAGCTCGACTGCACGGCGCTGGGCCAAGAGGAAGGCCTGTTCGCTCCGACTGCCAGGTACGATGAACGCCGACACGAATACGCGCGTGTCGAAGACCACTTTCATCAGCGGCCCTCGAAGACGATGCGTTCCACATCCTCCTCGGTCATCGTCTCTATCTCTCGGGTCGTCGGGCCATTTGCGCTGGAGCGCAAGGAATTCCTGCTCCTCGCGTTCGTCCTTGTAGATGTTTACCATTCGACGAAAGAGGTCGCTCTTTGTCGTGCCTTCTTGTTTCGCGATCCGTTCATATTCTAGGGGCAGCGCGGAACTCACGGATATCTTAGGAACATGGTATTCCTGGCCATCGTCCACGCCACGTCTATTCGAGCTAAACATTACGACACATCCTTGTTGATCGCCACTATCTCCACCTGTTCCTTGCCAGCACCAGACTTCTGCCGAGAACACAGTAATGAAAGTTGCCGGGCGCGTCATCCACGGCAACCAAACTGAGCGATCGAGGCCTATTGCCTTCGCCATCGAGGGTCAAAAAATCTACCAGATGGTCTTTTCGCACTCTCATTCGTGAATCGAATTGGATTCATAGTTCGGTATCAGAATGGATTCGCCTCTCTGAACGGCATGTTCCACTGTGTCTTGGAAAGCATTGTTTATCAATGTCTTGAAGCATGCATGTGATGGTATGCCATCTGCATTCGCTCGTGGTAATTGTCCTCGCTGAGCTGATCTTAAAACAGGCTTACCAAATGTCGTCCGACGAGAGATCAGAAACGAAACTCCCGGTCCAGAACCTTATCCTGCTGGCCAGCGCAGTACTCGGAACGATCTGGTTCTACGAGGATCCACTGAAGAGTTCGCGCCCGGTGGAGGAACACTCGAGCCAAAGACCTGAGGTGACTGGAGATCGGAGAGTCCAGGCCCGATTGTGGCAAGATCCCTTCGATGCCGTGGCGAGACATCGGGATGTTGAGAACCGAAGCGGTGAATCGAAGCATTCTCACTCGCTACAGAACTTCGTCAAGGAAATAGCCCGTGCCGACACCGCGCCCATCTCGGTGCTGGCCCTGATGACTGACGGTGCGCCCTATTCCGATCCAGCCGAATCCCGACTCCGTCAACGCTATGCCGTCCTCGCCGGTCTGGAGCGGTCTGGCTTCAAACCGATTGACGGAGAGCACATCCGTTTCTTCGAATGGTTCGACCACAATTCATCAGAGGACACATCAACGTCAGGTCGGTATCGTGCCTGTCCTGGTATGTCTGGCCCCGATCCTACGTGGCTCGATTGGCAGGCGGCTCGTGTGCCAGTGGAGTGGTATGAGTCTTCGGGCCCTGACGCATCACAGGTACTGGTGCTTTGGATCAAGGACCAGGATCTTGGCGACTGTCCGCTCGCAAGTTTGGAGATGATGCGTGGCATCCTGTCCCATGCATTCGAAGTACACAAGAGGATGATCACCTTCCAGGTCATCGGTCCGCGATCCTCAGGAACGTTGGCTGCCATGGTCAGTGAAGCTATCCATTACAAAGCGAACAGGGAAAAGGAAGTACAGCCTTCGCGCGCTACAGCTACGCCGTTGGAAGTGTATTCGCCTTGGTCAACTGCTCCCGAAAAGTTGATCTATAGTGAAAAGAACAGCGTCGCCGGAAAGGCCGACATGGCAGGCATCCTGGGCGATGCAGGACTGTCGTTCGAGCGTGCAATCCCAACGGATGACGGACTCATGCGGGAATTGGTTGAGGAGCTGAAGCGAAGAGGGGTTGAGCTCGGTAAGCCATGTCCGAAAAGCTCACGATGCGATCTTGTGGCGCTGATTTCCGAGTGGGATACGCTGTATGGTCGAGCCCTGCCTGCAGAGTTCAAGGACGCGGTACGTGCGACGCGTGGATCGGCAGCTGAGGAGGAGCTGGATCTGCAGATCCGGCAATTCAGTTACCTTCGGGGATTGGATGGTGAATTGCCAAGGGAGAAAGGAAAGGAAGAGCAGGGTGGTTCATCGCAGGGGGACGACAAGGCTCCGCTGTCGCTCAATGAACGCCGTAAACTCGCGGAGCAATTGGAGCGGCCGGAAGGGCGGAGCCAGTTGGATTATGTGCGGCGCCTGGTACAGGTGCTGAAGGAAGCCGAAGCCGAGGCCCAAGCTCCCTGCGGGATTTGGAAAGGGATGTGCCCCGGGTTCAAGGCCATCGGGGTACTTGGGAGTGACGTCTATGACAAGCTGCTCATTTTGCAGGCCCTCAAGCGAAATTTTCCGCACGTGATTTTCTTCACTACGGATCTGGATGCGAGACTCTTTCACCCGCGAGAGGTGCAGTGGACTCGTAACCTGGTGGTGGCCTCGCATTTCGGACTGACGTTGAATCAGGATCTCCAGCAGGCCATCCCGCCGTTCCGTGATAGCTACCAAACCGCCTCGTTCTACGCAACCGTGCAGGCTCTGGGCCTGCTGAAGTCAGACCCGTTATGTTCACCCGGCGTAGGGATGTCGTTTGTAGAGCGACGGAGTGCTGCTCGACCTGGCAAGAAAACGGTCACATGCTTCAATGCATTGCCGCAACCCAGGTTGCACGAAATCGGGGAGAACGGGGCGGTCGACCTGAGTATCGAGCTTCTTCATGGGACTGACAATATCAAGACGATCCACGAACCGCGCCCACAACCACCTTCAGTTGAAGACGCTCGGTTGGCGATGGTGTATGTTGCGGCGGTCTTCCTTATCGGATGGGTGTTGCTCATTCCTGCGAGCCAAACAGTGTATGGGTTGACGCGGTCAGGTTATAACCGGTTACTTTTGAACCCCGCGTTCAGGGCCAGGATGCTGATCATGTGGGGTGCAATCGGCTGGTTGCTGTGGTTCGCCGTGGCGCCAATGATCGTGGCGGACCAAGAGAAAGGGGAACCGTTCTCCCTCAACGATGGAGTAAGCATCTGGCCGAGTCAACTCCTACGGGGCGCCGTCGTCTTCTTGGCCATCCTATTCATTGTGCGGATTCGAACGCGTCTCCGGAACGTCTGCGAAGAGGTTGAGCTAAGATTCCATCATCTGTTGGCCCCACGACCGCAAGTGGTGGATACGAGTACATCGGCGGTGACGAGGCTGGAGCCACTCTCTCGTGACACGTCTTTGACACGGTGGTCTTGGAAGGATGTGTCATGGAGCATCAATAGTTGGTCATTGGCAGAGGTTGCGGTAGAGCCCGCTGCTGTCTGGGATGACTATCGAACGCGATTGAAGCCGATGTATCTATGGGGGCGAGTGCTTGGGTTGAGCATAGTCTTCTTTCTGGTGGGCCAACTTACCCTGACAGTATTTGGCCAACCGATCGTCCCGTTTCGTGGGGACGTCGTGCGGTATGTCAATCAAGGAGTACTCCTTGCAGCTGTGTTGCTCTTGATCGTGGTGATCTTTCTTGTACTGGACGTGACACGCGTCACAAGTGTCTTTGTACAAAAGCTGATCAAGAGAGAACTCGCCTGTTCGAGTCCTGCTGAATGTTTGAGTAAATTACAACTCGTGGCCGGGCTCACCGCGCGAATCGACATCCTGGTGTACTATCCCGCGATCTTGATCGGCCTCATGTTATTAGCCCGGTCGGGATATATTGATAATTGGCACTTTCCGATCGGCCTGGCGATTGTGGTTGGGGTGGGAGCAGCGTATGTGGTAGCCAGTGCCATTTGTCTTCGAGTGGCGTCGGAAGACGTGAGACGCCAGGTGATGACCGAATTGGCCGAGCGGCGTCTTGCCGACCTCACGCCGAATTCCTCGCAGCAGATCGAACAGGTGATGGTCACCATTCGCGCCCTGAAGGAAGGCGCGTTTCTTCCCTATACCGAACTGCCGGTCTTTCGAGCGATTGCCCTACCTTCCGGTGCCTATGGGCTATTCGTGGCCATCGAACTCATTGCCAATAACTTCTAGCTCTGCTCCTCACCACGAGGAAAGAGTCTCACGTCGTCATGAGGATGATGGGCGACTCTTTCTTGCGAACTGTCCCGCATAGTGGTGCTTCCCGTCCGAATCCGCCTGGACCGGTTGTAGCTGCGCAGGATTGTGGGTGCCGAAGGCATGGCGTTGATGAACACCATGACTCGACGGTTGAGAACACCGCACTACTCCCGCCAGAAGCACCATCAGGGTCGGAACGAACAGAATGCCCGCCAATCGGTGAAGAAAACCGTGAAATCGCATCATGGACTTTACCATTGAGTTTTCAGAAGGAGCCTCATGCTCGTCGGTCTATGCCGCATTCTGCGTCTGCAGATGCATCGGCACGTTTCCCCCATATGCTGATCGATAGGTTTCTCCGCCTTCCGTCAGGATACTTCTATTTTTCATGAGCAACGGATCTCGGACATCCCCACAGTTGACGCATTTCCATCCGTCGTATGCCCATATGCCAACCTGATCATCACCCCCCACAAACGATACAGCTATGACCAATCCGTTACAGCGGTCGCATTTCATGTGATCACCTCGCTACGATGCTCTTCTCGATGGATAGGATGTTGCCAGAGTCCATGGTCGTCTCTAGGATGAGCCGCGATTTCATCGCGGCCATGACTCAACCGTTCTTCATCGGCGCATGTTCACGGATAAACGTCATGATCGGCTCGATCTCGGATCGCGAATAATAATGTTTCCGTACTCCTTCTTCGAACACGTCCAGCGCTTTCTGCGTAAGCTGTTGAGCCAACACGCGATCTTCTGCCTTCTGAGCTTTTGCAGCGTGATTCAAAAGTCGAAGAGCAATTATCTGGGGGGTCCGAGGATCGTTGGCGTAGACATACCCATAGTCTTTCTTCAGAAGTTCCTGCTCAATGTCCTTGACCCACGGAGCCGCATAGTCGTCAGCGCCGGAGATCCAACCCGCTGCTTCCAATGATGATGGCAGCAGCGCCACCCCGCCAATCAGCAAGGACAGCATGCAGAGCATGGCCGGCACTCTCATAGGTCCCTCCTTTCAGTTGGTGGATTAAGCTGAGTATTGACGGTGAGATCGTCGTGCGGTTCCATCATCCAATGACGAGCATGACGATTCCGCCAACTGGTGGGTAAATAATCCTGTCTCTCTGGAAGTCAAGTCACCCTGAGAAGAGGTCGGGGGAGATGGAAACTGGCCAGGGAAGAGTGTTCGACTATCTGCCGACAGCGGCCCGTCTGGGAGCAATGCTGTTGAGTAAAGGGGAGCTCACCATAGCAGCGGCAATCAAGGGGATCCTTGTTAAAGCCGCATTTGTTGCCGGAAGGTCGGCCGTAGTTTCACGTTGAGGTGAACCCGTTGATTCAAGATGTCTATCGATGACGTAAAAGAAAAGGGGCGGCTGGTGGGTTGCCGCCCCCACGAGACCATGTAATATTCTCTCGTTTAGTCTACGGATACCACGATCGTACGGGATCGGTTTCTGGCTTCGGGCGACCAGGGTATTCGAACAATCAGCACTCCGTGCTTGCATGCGGCCTCCGCTTTAGAGAGGTCCAATCCATCAGGCAATGCCACGCTTCGATGGAATGCTGCATAACGACGGCTGTTCCCATCACCGTTCTTGTCACGCCACTCGCGGTCGTCTTCATAACTCATATGGAGCATGCCGTTTCGGACCGTGACGTTGAGTTGTTTGGGATCCAATCCCGGGACCTCGGCGCGGAGGATGACGTTCTCTTCCGTCTCCTCCATATTGATCCCGGAGCCCATTCCTGGGAAACGGGACCATCCCGTGTCAAAGGGTGACATCAGAAAACGATCGAACAATTGATTAATGTCATCGCGCAGCGACATGACTTCGTGCGGTTCAACTGATTTGCGTTTCCAAGGAATCATCTCTTTGAGTTTTGTCATCAGCTCCATAACCCATTCCTCCTTTCATGTGAATTTGCACCGGGTTTACAGGTCTTTAATAAGCGTCAGAACGGCTCGGTCAAGTATTCCTAATCAAAGACCACCCTCTGGTGGTTGGCGGTCGGTTGCAAATACCCCATGGTGTTCCATAGGCGTGCGAGCGCTGTGTCATGCTCGATCGGTATCAGTTGTATCGCTTACCCGTTCGCCCCGGCTTCTTTGTATGCTTCCGTTCCTTCCACCATGACAACCAGACACTGGCCATGAAGGCCATCACGATCAGGCCGAATATTGCCAGTCCAACTACTTCAGTGTGCGGCAATGTGGCGAATGATTCACGCATTGCGAGCGTCCGGCTCTCACGCAGCTTTCCTGCAACGTGCGTGCATAATATCCTCCACCAGTCGGTCGCGAAGGCGCATGACGGCCGCCAGCCTCCTGCGTCGATCGATCGACCACCAGCGAAGAGGGCGGTGTGATCTGACGGTCGGCGGCGGGACATTTTGCAATACCGCCGGGTGCTGAAAGTCGTATCGTTCAGCCTGCGGCTCCGCATCCTGATTCGTGCGCCGCATGGCTTCGGCATCGAACGCCCCTGTGAGCATGGTGTCTGAGCGTCTCAATACCGGTTCCACCGTCGGTCTCCACTGATTGCCGCGTGCGGCATCACAACGACATCACCCCGATCAGCCGTGATGATTTACAATGCACCTCGGTCCGTTCTTCGCTTCTTCGTTCCGGCGATGAGCGATGGTTCGCGGCTGATCGGAAGGTCGTCATGCGGTCTCATCATCCTTGCCAGCATGACGACTCCGCGTAACACATGTGGCAATAATTCTTTCTGAAGAAAAGTCAACGGCGCCCAGGCTCCCCAGGCCTCCGTCCATCCCTATCCGTCGCTATGATTGTGGAAATGGGACCGCCTGGAAGGAGGAGCCGTGACGCGGCGGATGCGATGCATGAATCAAGCGAAGCCAAGGCTATCAAACCGCGATTCTCGGAAGATCCATGCGTTGTGCGATCCCTAGCCCCCCTTGACTCATCAAAGTTCGGTATTATTAATACGCCCAGTTGACAGGCTGGACTGGATGGACTTTGGTGAAGGGCCCACTGTCTAGCCAGCTGTCATGGCGGTGTTCGACCCGGCCCTTCACGCAGTCCTCCACTTCAGCTCGATCATTCACAACCCTATTCATACACCCACAAGGAGGTCTTGCTATGACTTGGGCAAACCAAGTGCCGGTGCTGTTCCATAACGGATCGATTGAATCACAGATTGATGGTCTGCTTGAGGATGCGATTCGTGCTGCAAGTGCATCGCCGCAAAATTGGGACCCAGCATGCAACATATTTGAGAACTCCCATGGATTTACAGTTGAGATGGCGTTACCGGGGATGGAGCCGAGCCAGATCGACGTGCAAGTTGAGAACGATGTCCTTCGAGTGAAAGGGGAACGCAAGAGTGAGACGTCAGAACGAATCAAGTGGTACACGCGCAATATTCCGGAGGGTGTCTTCTCCTGTTCCTTCAAGCTTCCGGCATATGTGGACCATGAAAAATCCATGGCCTCGTATAGACATGGGGTTCTGACGATCGCTTTCGTCAAACGCGAGGAAGCAAAACCTCGTCGCATTATGATCGAGAGTCAGTAAGTCTTGCTCCAGCGGCTCGCCGGCGCTCCGAATCGAGGACCGCCGGCGAGTCCTCAGGTCTGAGGTGGTGATCATGCGGATCGGTCGGTTGATCAGGAGTCTCGTGCTGGCTGGTTCAGTCCTGATGTGGATGCAAACAACGTCGGTTCAGGCCGGCGGTGAATCGTATGCTTTGGGCTACGACGTGATCGGTCAAGCCGAAAAGGTATTGAAACAAGCCGCCGCAAACAGTCCGAAGTGGCATGGCAAGCCGGATTCCGTTGAGCGCGAGATCTACGACATTACGTTTTTGCTGGAGCAAGCTTGCCGAGCGGCTGACACAGCGAATGACGCGGCCATGAAAGGTTCCGCTTACCAGGCGCTCTTTTTGCTGCAACGGGCTGTCGCGCGAGGCGACTTTGATCCGGGCACGGTTGAGCCGATTTTCACATTAATCAGACGACTATTACCGAATGTGTCGGTTTAGACCGGCGAGATATCGCCGGAATAAGCCCAGACTTGCGACGAGGTGATGGACTTCTTGTGACAGAACGGAAAGGAGGTGAACACGATGATGGATATGAGCTCGATGATTGATGCGAGCTTGGCATTCGGCGGGGCCATTGCGGTGGTACTGATCGGGATTTCGATGTTGTCCTCGGAATCCACCACCGTGTCCACGTCCTCCGAGGAAACAGGGCGTCAATCCGATCGCACTCACTATCCGCCCTTCCAGGCCGCAGCTTAGTCAGACTCGAGCGTGGAGTGAAACAGGAAGGATGCGATGGTGCCATTTCAGATGCCGAGACTTCAATGGAAAGAATGGAACGCAAGTGTCCTGCGGTGGTTTGACTATTCCTCGTGGCCACGCACGTGGTGGACCCGATGAGGCGCAGGGACATCCGGCGTGGAGGTCCCTGCTGCAAGCCGAACAAAAAGGAGGAACGTATGATGACACTCAAATCTAGCATGCTGCTCGCACTCGTTATGTTCTGCTTGGTAGGGGGAGTCTCAACAACGCCGGGAATAGCCGCTGAAGGTGTGCCAATGAACGCCGTCCTGCCGCGCGCATTTCAGAGCGCTCAGTTGGGGATGACCCTGTCTGAATTCGCGGCTGTCGTGCCCGAGGCCAAGCGAGTTTCACTTGGAGGGCGGGATCAGGCTGAACGTACCGTGGTGGTTTCGGCGAAGGATCGGCCCCTTCAACGCATTGAATATCGTTTCTACGATGATCGGCTCCAAGAAATAGTCATCCATTACCACCATGGCGAAGTGCCCGGTGGATATCCGGGACTGCTCGAAAGATTACGCGAGTCCTATGGGAAGCCGATGAGCCAGAATCTGCAAGAATATTATACGAAGCCCGAAGCCTTCTCACAGAAGAAAACCGTCTGGATGGATCATGCCACGATGGCCAGTTTAACGGAAACTCGCAAAATGAATGGGGACCAACGCGAACTGGTCTTGGCGATAACGGATCGCAGTCCTCAACAGGCCTCCAAGGAGGATCAAGAGCGTCGCCAGCAAGAACTCAGCATCCCGATTCCATTGCCTGACCATCCGATACAGAACAAGCAGGCCGCAGTGCTTCATAGTGCTTCATTTAGCCCATCAGGAAGATAGTCACGCAAATGGGTAAGGTGGTTTCGAGATAGTGACGCGAACATCAAGAAAGAATCATGTGAGACTGGCAGTGCAGTGTGTACGAAAGGAGGTGGCTGACCATGAGATACGTGTCTTGGGTTTTCGCGCTTATCGCGACGTGGCTCATCGTGGCGCCTTTCATGGTCGCGATGCGGATCGTGTGACGATGTGATTCTATGATGATGAGGAAAAAGCGTGGTGCCCTATTCCACAACTTGGGAGTGTGAAGGGAACGCAGGAGGAAGGAGGTGAGCGGGCATGAAATATCTCCCTTGGATCTTAGCTGTCGTGGGGAGCTGGCTCATCGCGGCGCCCTTTCTGCTCGACTATGCCAGTGCGGACGTTGCAAAAAATAATGATGTAGGGGTTGGTGTGATCATGGTCTTAGGCGCGCTGATATGGGGATTCTCTCAGCTGCGTCACCATGGTTCCAGCGTTGACATGTAGGCACAGCGTCGGTAGCCAAAACTTGAGGGGGCTTGGCTTTGTCCCAAGTCAAGCCCCATACATGAGTTTACGAACAGGAACCCCAGGGATTCACTGGATTCACTCCATGCCAATTCATCATACGCTCATGAGTGTTGTTCGGTTTTTATTCTCCCCGGATCCTCGTCTCTCAGCAGTCTGAAAAAGTCTTGCAGTAACGCGCGACTTTTCTGTTCGTGCACACCGCCCACCACGTCGACTCTGTGATTGAGCCTCCGCTCGGCCGGAATATCCAAGATCGATCCGCATGCCCCGGCTTTGGAATCCCACGCTCCGAACACCAGCCGTGCAATCCGGGCTTGTATGATCGCTCCGGCGCACATGGGACAGGGTTCCAGCGTCACGTAGAGCGTTGTTCCGGTGAGCCGCCATGTCCGCAACCGTTCGGCAGCTCTCCGGATCACGATCATTTCCGCATGGGCCGTCGGGTCCTGAAAAACCTCCCGATAATTGTGGCCGGCCGCGAGCACTTCATGGTTGTGTACGAGGACTGCCCCGATAGGAACTTCTCCTACAAGCGGGGCAAGGGCGGCCTGCTGTAGGGCGAGCTCCATGTAGTGGGGATCGCCCGGTTCGTGCTGCATCGACGGGGAGGACGTGAAATTCATGGTCACGGCGCATGCTAGCATAAAAGCCGGAGACGGCGACAGGAGAGAGGGGAAAGAGGATTCGCCCGGGCTGGGTTCCCGATGTCGAACGAGGACAATCGGCCCACGATCCTAGGGGATGTTCGCCGATCTCCCGTTGCCTTGGGCCAACTGCGCTTTTAACTCTTCCAGTTCGGCCTCTCGCTGAATCAACTGATCTCTGACCTCTGCCAGTTCAGCCACGCGGCGCTGCAGTTCCTCTCGGGTTTGCGCGAGCGTTTCATCGCGCTCGCTGAGCTGCTGTCGGAGAGTTGCCAACTGTAAGCCGGTTTCTTCCGCTTGAGATTGCAGCCGCGCGAGCTTTTCCGTGTCTTCGGCGATGTGGGTGGAAGAAGTCCAGCCAAAAACCACCAGGATGATCAGGACCACAAAGACGACCATGCCCAAAGCCCATCCGAATGAGGATGCCGGTGGAGATGACGGGGGAAAAAGATGTTTCATCCATTCGCCGGGCTCGAGACTCTGCTTGGGGGACGATGGAGTTTCCGGTTCCGTGGCGGGGAGGGACAGCCGAGACGACATGATTTTGCCTTTTAAGGTGCGGGGAGGAGGTATGAGCGTGAGCCCGAAGGGTAACGTGACCGCCACCGCCTGGTATTCTTTCAGCGTCGCGCGACAAGAAAGGCAGCCTGAAAGCAGATGGACGTCCAACGCTTGCCGTTCGATCCGGTCGAGTGCTCCTGCAGCGTAGAGCGGAACGGCGGTTTCCAGATCATCATGCGTCATACCGCTTCATCCTGTTCCCAGTATGATTGTAGTGACTCACGCAGTTGCGACATGCCGAGGGCGATGCCGCTCTTCACCGCCTCCACCGGCTGATGAAGCTGCGCCGCAATCTCCGTATCCGGCAAGCCTTCATAGTAGGCGAGCTCGATCACTTGCTGTTGTATCGGGGTCAAGTTGGCCCACGCTTCCCTCATCAGGCTTCGCAGTTTTTGATCGGCCTGTGAATCGAAAGCGTAGGAATCTCGGTCGCCGACTTGGTGCGCCTGGGCCGCATCAGTGAACGGACCTACCGAGCGGGCCGGCCGAGCTCCACGCGTTCGTAATCGGTCGACCGCACGATTGCGGGTCAGGGTGATGAGCCAGGCGATGGGTGTGCCTCGACCGACATCGTACCGAACCGCTCTTCTCCAGACGTCGAGGTAGATCTCCTGGAGCACGTCCGCCGCTTCTTCACGGTTGCCGAGGATGCGGGATGCGAGGCTGAATAACACGGTACTGGATTGATCGTAGAGCTGGCCAAGGGCATGGTGCTCGCCTTTGGCGACTCGGGCCACGAGTTTTGAGTCAATGGCTGAGGCGGCACATTGAGAAGATGTGTCCATAAGGATGTTGTGTGGAGTATCCAAGGTACCGATCGGTTAACCGGTGACCACTATAGCATCCCCGATGCACTCGACGAAGAAATCGCGCAAAGGTTGCGCGGATTACTCCACGACACAAAGTGGAAATCCTATTGCTTTCTACTTGTCGTTGAGCTCAGGTCCGAACGAGATGGAATGAGGAGTGGCGAGAATGGGTCAACCGCGTCAAAGAGCACCCGCGTGGTCTGTCGTTGAAGCAGCGGCCGCATGCGTATGTGCCACGGATCGAGCGTGCAGGTTCCCAGATAGGCAAAGCCAGCCCTCACGACAAGCACGAGATTGTTGCGATTCAACGGCGAGAGATCTTGTAAGCAACGGGCAAGTCGATCGGAATGAACGCGCTGTCGTAGGACATAGCCTTCGAGGGTGTTCAGTGACACTCTCTCCATGATCTCGATGATCATCAACCTTTGCAGGATGTGGAGGACAACGCGCTCGGCGCCGGGGAAACTCGCGACGGCATTCACCCACCGCAGGGCAAGCCGCCTTGCCAGCCCTCCACCCCACCGGAAGGGGTGAGTCCATAGAGAATCATCCGACCGCACTCGCTGCGGGTTTCTAGAGGGGCAAACGGCAATGCGTTGCCCATGGCGTAAGAGAAAACCGACTCGGCCGACGATCCGTCGGCTGTCAACTTCTTCGAAGGGCCCGGTATTCGCGTCCCCGCGCAAGAACAGCCGATGGCCATCGATGCGGTGAATGCGATGGCAGACCAACAGACGATCATATCGGAACACCACGACCTCGCCGACCCGGAGATGGTCCGCCTGTTCCAGCCCGAGCGCATCGCCCAGTTGGAGTGTCGGAGTCATGCTCTCGGATTTCACGATGGGAATCAGGAGATTCCACAGCGCCGCTTCTTGGACTGTTTCAGGTAATTGGTCGACCGAGAAGTGTGTGGAGGCGTTCACCGGGCTACGGAGTCGAGCGATCATGAGCACGGCCTCCGTAGTGTGGTCAGTCGTTTGAACACTCGGCCACTTAAGAGGAGGGCGGCTCCTAGGAGGTGACGGATACGTAACAGTCTCATTCGCCAAGGCCTGGCCTGTGCTGCCGCGCCATATCGGTAGGAGAGAAATACGGAGGAAGGATAAAAACGTTGTTTCAGCCAGGCCAACTTGTTCAGACCAGGTTGCGTGCAGAACAAGAGGAGATGTCCTACCTCAGGCAGGGGAGTCGGAGTCACGAGTTTCCTGAGCAGCCAAGTCAACATCAATTCGTTCCAGCTCATCGGAGCCAAGAGGGCCAGGACGGTATCAGGAATGGCGACGGTGGGGATGATCGTTCGCACATGATGCAAACCATGGAATAGGGGCACCTGCAGCATGGCGCCCTTCGTTCGTGCAACGACCGTAGGCCATGCGGGCGCTTCTTTTTCGATAAGCAATTTCACGTCCTGGACAAATGCTGCGGACAGCTCTCCTCGGTGAATCACGGCATAGGCCGTGAGATAGATCAGCAGGTCCGCTGTATCGAGGTAAGAAATAGGAGTGCCGTCGAACTGTCTGGTGGGTGCACGGCTCCATAGATCCGCCAACCCTCGCGCATCGAGATACCAGATGTTCGTAGTCAGGTCGAGCGTCAGACTTCGGTCAGAGGAGACATAGGAAGGGTTGCCGTCGATCTGTTGCGTAAAGTCCAGGTCTCGAAGTAGTCGATCGATGGCAGGTAAATCCGACTCGTGGGTCAGCAGGTCGACATCCGAAAGAGGGCGTGCTCCCCGCACGCCGTACAGACGGGGAAGCACATCCGCGCCTTTCAGCACAATGAAGGCAATCCCTTCTTGATGGAATCGCCGGGCGATCAGTGCAAATTGTGCCAGGACCGTTCGGTTTCTCGCGCTGACGTGAGAGTAGACCTCAAGCAGGTCGTCGAGGGTCGAGGAGGCCATGGGTCCGATGCTCCAGTTCAGCCCACTGTTTGTAGTGTGGAAGACAAACGCTCAGATCACCGGTTTCCAGCCATGCATCGTTGCGCCCTTGGCGACAGTAGGCACGAACGTTACAAGCCGCGCACTCATACCGGTTATTGGGGCGAGCCTCGTCCACGGTGCGCTTGAGTAATTCCCATCCTTCCGAGACGGACCCGGTTCTCAGGTTGTACCGGGGAATCGGGAAGGCCGTGCACAGATTCATCTCGCCGTAGGGGGTGATGGCAAAGCGAGTATGGCCGCAGGCACATTCGATGAAATCGCCTGCAGAGACACAGGTGCCTTCGGGCGACGGTAGGCCCCAGTCCGCCAGCATGTCCTGGTCGATGCGAATCTTTGCCTCCGGCGTCAGACGATATCGGAGCGGCGTTACGTCTCCGGTTACGGTCGGCGTGAGATCAAAACAATATTGGAACTTGAATCCAAATTCTGCCGCGATCGAGTGGCAACGGCGAATCTCGTGGAAATTGATCACGGTGACCGGCATGCGGACGATCACAGGAAGACCGGCCTGAGACAACATCCCCAGTCCTCGATGAAATGCCGCATAGGAGCCTGGGACGGCGGTCATCCGTTCGTAGGTCGAAGGAGTCGCTCCGTAGATCGAAACACAGACTTGCTCCACATGGACCGTTCGAAGCAACGACACCAATTCGGCTGTCACCCGCGTGGCATTGGTCAGCAGTCGAATCAAGAGGCCAAGGCGACGGGCATGATGCAGAATCCGCCGGAGGTCGGGCCTGGTGCTTGGTTCGCCGCCGGTAAATGTGATCGTGAGTACGCCGAATGCGGCCAGTTGGTCCAGGATCGTGAGAATCTCATTCGTAGGGAGTTCTTGTGGCAAGGCGCGGTGGGTGGGATTAAAGCAATGGACGCATCGGAGATTACAGCCATAGGTCAGTTCGAAAGTCACGCTGTCCGGCTGACGCCGACATTTGGCTTTCGACGATAGCTCAGCGAGGAACGTGTCGGCATCAATCCGTTTCATCGGGAAGTCTGCGTGAGCGCCGCCGAATGATCGCGCACGAAATCGACGACATCGGGTTGGTTGAGAAACGAAAGGCCATGACAGGGAATCTGTACCGTGAGTGAAGCCAAAAATTCGAGCGTGGCCTCCAAGCCGGTACGGTCCCAATGGGGAAGAAAGGCCTGCTGCAACAGGAGCGAGGTTGCGTGGGATGATCTCAGAAGGGAAAGGCAGTGCCGTTCTTGCCCATGGTTGATGCAGAAGAGCCCAGTGATCCCGGCTGAAGCATTTTCGGCATAGTGACCGGAGCCGACCCAAGGAGTTCCATACAAGAAGAAGGCGGTCCCATGCCGTCGTAAGATCACCCGTTCGTCACTGAGGACAGCGGCGGTTTGGGTTGCGAACAATCCCGCGATGGTGGATTTTCCGGTTCCCGACGCTCCGGTGAAGACGTAACCCCGTCTGTCGATGACCAAGCCTGCTGCATGCAAGAGCAATCCGCCGTCACGTGACAAGCGCGACAACAAGCACACTTCGATGAGCGGATTGAAAAGTTGCATGGGGCGCCATCCCACTTGGCTTGCTTCCAAGTCCGGGAGCATCCATGCTTGCACTGTCCGGTAGTCATCTGAAATACGTGCCCGAACCCGTGGTTGAAGAATTTTGGGATCGAGGGACTCGAACAGAAGTCCGGTGTCTGATCCAAGAAGTTTCCAGCAGCCATGGGCCGAATCGAAGAGGAGCCTCCCCGATGGAAGATCCGGCAGGGGCGATACGATCGACACGTTTACTCGAATATCCGGGGATGGAGTCGAAGGGGAGAGAAACCCGTCGAATGGACGAAGCGGCCAGGTGAGGCGGGGGTGATTGGCTGGTTCACGAATCTGTATCGTGTATCCGCCTATGCCGACAGTCAGGTCCATCTTATCTCCTAGGACGCGCGGGGACCGGAGTCATGACAAACGACTCCCATATATGTGGCAGGCAACACAGAGCGTTTACAGCCGGCCGAATTCGCGCCCGGATACATGCTACAGCCGGCCGGGGGTCGGCAGCCCGCGTTGCCTCCGGCCGAGAGAGCCATGGTGGCCAGGCTACAAGTGGCCAGGATGGCTTGTTCCTGGTCCAACCGGACTTCGTACAGTTGTGGCGGGGTATAGGGTTTCTTTTCATTCATGACGTGATTCCTCCCGTAGAACGAGCGGCTCCGGTTTCAAATGCCAGTCATCTTGCGTTCACCGCCATGAAGAATCCTTCTGGCATTCTGGCATGGCGGACCTGATCCATCATCGAGATGCCCGGAGAGGATGGAGCAATCTCCGGTTTGTCGCGGCTTCGGCTCGTGCCAACGCCACGTCACAATCATAGGGGATCGGTGCCTCGGGGTTTCCACATTCCCTGTGAGCTTCCGTCGGCTTTTTATCGCAAAAAGACTGGAGCTCACAGGTCCGACAGGGTGCGTCGCTGGTGTAATGCAGTGATACGATGTCTCGAAAGAGACGATCGATCGCGTCTCGCAGGGAATAGGTCCGCAGCGAATAGCGTCGTTCATACTGCAAGGTGCAGGTGCCCAGTTCTCCCCGGGCGTTGATATGGATGGTGTTCGTGCCGCAGCCACAGCGGTACAGACGATCTGCCGGTTGTTGCAAGAGCTCCGCAGCTGTCCGACACTCTTCTTCCGAAGAAGTCCCCTCCATCATATCCCGTTGCAGCCCGGCGACGTCGTTCGGTGTCATTCGGTACGACAAGGAGGAAAGATCGCCGTCAAGACGGGGTGACAGCGCGGTGGTGACGCTGAACGGCTGTCCGAAGGATTCGACAAACTGTTTGATTGCCGGCAACTCGCGACGATTCCAGTTCATCCCCTTGGTCTTGAGCGTAAACGGCAGATTGGCCTGCCGGAGGAACTCCAGGCCTCGCCGAAAGGCTCGAAATGAACCAGGCACCTGCGTGAACCAGTCGAACGAGGACTCGATGACGGAATGGCAGGAAATGTCGATGGTAAACGGCGGGTGAGAACGGAGTCGCGTCACGATCGCTTCAGTGAACAGGGTGCCGTTGGTATAGAGCTGGAGCAGAAAGCCGCGGCGATAGGCATGCTCGTAAATCTCCCAGAAGCGAGGATGCTGAAACACCTCTCCTCCCGTCAAGTTCAGCCAAAGAATGCCCATCTCCGCCATGTCGTCGATCAATTGAATGATCTCAGGAAGGGACAGTTCCTGTGCGATCCAGCGCCGGTGGTTGTAGGGATCCGTATAACAATGGCGGCAATGGAGGTTGCATCGGTAGGTCAACTCGAACTGCGCATTCGTGACTTGATGAGAGTTTGTTGCCCGCAGATGGACTCGCCGGCTGAAGTCACCGTACGCCATAGCGGGAAGTGTCCGTGCATCAGGCATGGGTCACACTTGGGTGGAGGAGACTCGAGTGTACGTCGGGTTTCCATCGGCAGCCGAACGAAGGCAGGTAGTCATAAAACCCCTCGTGGAACGAGCCTTTCCGAAGATCGTAGCCTTGAGCGCGGTTTCCCGAGCACAGTTGGAGAACGCCGTATGCGTCGATGTGAAATCGACGCAGCCCGCTACGGCAGGGACTTGTGTCCGGGAGGTGACGTTGACAGGCTTCCCTCCACAGTTGGGCGTCTTGCCGATGGAGTTCATCGAGATCCTGGGGTTGAAGGGCGAACCGAAAGGGAGTGCCGGAGCCGTCAATCGCGGGACGAATCTCCTCACCGAGTTTGTATCCGACCGAACCGAGTTCGTCCACGTATCGTTTGATGGCGATGATCTCGTGTCGGTTCAGCGTCATGGCCGTCGACTTGATGGTGAGGGGCAGGCCACGTTCACGAAGCAAGGCAATGGCTTGTTGGCACCGATGGAATGAGCCTGGTCCCAACGTCACCTGCTCGAACGTGGATTCCGTCAGCCCGTGCATGCTGATTTCGATTCGATGAGGGGGATGGGCCGCCAAACGGTCGGCGATGGACTCGGTGATCAATGTTCCGTTGGTGAAGAGGGTGACCAAGAATCCGAGACTAATGGCCCGTTCATAGATCTGAAAAAAGTCTGGCCGCGTGAGCGGTTCTCCTCCGGTCACACATAGTTCAAGGCAGCCCGCCTCGGCCAGTTCATCCATAATGCGGAGCAGCTCGACGGTCGAAAGTTCCTGACGGATCCGCTCCGGTTCATTGAAGCAGTCCGTGTAACACATGACACAGTGGAGATTACAACGACAGGTGACTTCCCATTGGCAGGCGAGGGGGAAGCGGTCGGGCAGCTGATCCAGCTTACGTCGCTGAACCATCGTGGACGGCGACCTCCTGAATCGCGCGAATCGACAGCAAGTCCGTCAACAAGGTCTCGAAGTCCCGATGCAGCTGGTCCGCCGCTACCTCGTATTCGCGACCCATTTCCTCTTCGATAGACAGCACCGACCGCGTCCCGTCGATATAGGACCACAAGGCGGCACCGGTTTCATTCAAGACGTAAATGCTGTTGGCCTCGGTCAGATTGCGGCGGATCGGGACCAGGATACATTCGCCCGCAACCTGTCGTTGCACGAAGTCGTCGCTTTTTGCGTACACGGAGGAGGGTGGCATCGCGGGGAGGATATCAAATATATCGTGTACCTTCTAGGGGTTTTCTTCACGATCCTCGCGGAAGCGAGACAAGGCATCAGTGGCCGGCAGCGGCGGAAGTCGGCCAGCTGAGAACCACGAATCCACTGTGCCAGCTGACAGCATGAATGGTCGCGCCGGTTTCGACGATCTCTGACCGGAGTTCCTCTTCTGTGGTGAAGAGATGCAAGAAGTGGCCTTGGGCACAGGTATCGCCGGGCTGGTAATTCGAATTGGCTCCCGGCAATTTCATGATGCGCGTAGCCAAGCCGTGTGTCAGTCGTTGGACGGTTGTTTCGGGTTCACGCACTACCATGAAGTTCAAAATAGCTCGCCCCTGCGGTTTGAGGAAGATGCGCAGACTTCGCAACCACGTTTGTCGTGCCGATCTTCCCGGGATGGCACTGTACATGACGCTGGGGAACAAGATGTAGTCGATACTCGCGGATGTCACCGGAATAGCCAAAAAACTACCTTGGACGAACCAGACCCGCGCGCCACGTGCCTTCGCCCGCTGAACTGCCCAGTGCAGGGCGCCGAAATGCAATTCGAGACCCAGCACGCGATAACCTTGTAAAGCAATGGCGATGGACTCCCGTCCCACACCGGTTCCGAGTACCAACACTGTGCCAGAACCGCTCATGTGGTGGGCCAATACGTTCTCTTCCCATGGTTCGAGCGCCCAGATAGGGGAGAGTTCTGGGTATTGAGATGGCGCATCATGATAGGTGTGTCCATAGTGGGCCTGAAGTAACCGGGTCAATTCTTCGGGAGTCGCTAAGGCAGGGAGCACACCGGTCAGAAGCTGCTGAATGCGAAACAGTAAGGTCATGATGCCGGTGCTGATACGATCAAAGATTCTGATGCAGAGGATTAGGACGCGCACACCTTATCCTCGATGATGGTCCAGGTATGGAGCAAGGAGAGCCGCCGCTTCAGTGGCTCCGGTGAGTGGAGGTGGAGCGGTCCGAGGGGCGGGTAATTCGCCGGCTTTCTTGAGTGTCGTATCCCACCGGCCTTGTGTGAAGTCACTCATGGAGAGTTCGACCCCCCTTCCATATCGATGGAGATAATCCACCAGCGGCTGTTCGTCGGCAAAATTATATCGGCGTACGTACACCATGGGGGTTTGTAGCGCAACGGCTTCCACCAAGGTTCCGTAGCCCGGTTTCGTCATGATGACATCGACTGAAGCCATTACGGTCTTGAAGGAAAACGGCAAGGAGGCGACGGCGATGAAGCGCTTACTGCCCCGCGGAATGGATCCATCGAAAAGGAACCGGTATCCGCTGACTGATTCCAATCGGTCGAACGGAAGAGAATCCAGGGGAATACCCCCGAATCCGACGAGTACGGTTTGTTCTCCCGGAGCCAACCCGAGGACCCGGCTCAACCGTCCTCGAGCGGACGGCGCAGGCTCGGCGATCGGTCCAATGTCGACGACACGGTGAAAGTTCTCCATTTGAGGAGCAGGTGTGATTCGCAGGGCGAGATCGGCTTGTGCATAGGCTTTTCGAACCGACTGGATGATCGTCGGACCATCGATCGACGATGGCGTGAGATACTCGGATAAGACCAGGTCCCAGGTAAAACTGACGAGCGCGACGGTGGGAATACCAGCCGCTTTTCCAGCCGCCATCGCCAAATACGGGGTATCGGCCAGGACGACGTCAGGGGCGGCGGCCGTCATCTCGTCTACTTCCTGCTGAAGCCGCGCTTCCCAAAAGCCATGAAACCGGTGGTGCTCACGCCAGGTCGCTTCGACATCGATCTTCAGCGGGCCATTTTGGACACATCCAATATCTTGTTTCGCCGTGCTCACATCCCATGGAGGGACGAGGCGGTCTTTGAAAAAGGAGCGAGGGACGGTCGTTCGCAGGAGTACGCGAAGGTTGGGAACGAGACGATGGAGCGCATTGAGAACCGGCACGACTTGTGCGGCGTGCCCAAATCCATGCCCCGAGATGGCGGCCCAGATCAGCGGCATAGGCTGGAGCGCGTGAGCGTCATGGGTACAGGGCGGAGGAGATAGACGCTCTTCAACTATTGGAGTGGTCCGATTCCATCGGAGTGATGTTGTACATCAACTCGAGGTCGAATTCCTCGATCAATTCATTGAAAGCACCGGCCCCTAAATCAGAACGAACTTCCGCCATGACAAGATCAATGGCGGGAGCGGCATGTTGGCCATATTGCGTGACAGCGGATTCGATTCGCTTTCTGGCATCGTCGAGATTCACGGAGAGACTCCTTTATGTAAGGATGCATTACAGCGAGCGCAGTAACTCTTGCATCTCGGGGACCAGGTCCCTGCCGCCGTTGGAGCGCCCGGAAAGCACGGCTTCGACCCCCGCGGTAAGAATGGACTTGGCCTCGGCCTTCCTGCCGAGTTGGACCAACGCACGCCCTAGCGCCAAATGAGAGGCCGCATGGGTCGGATCCAATTGTGTGGCGACGGTCAGGTGCTCGACCGCTTCTTCGAGGCTGCCGTTTTCCTGCAGGATTTTCTGGCCGAGTCCATAGCGGCCCAAGAATCCCTTGGGGTTCTTCACGACCATTTGGCGAAACGCGTCAATGTCCATCGATCATCGTGCCGGATGTGTGAACGGTACTATACCATTGAAACGACCAGATCGGCCAGACGAGATCGGTGGTGAGAGGAACGATCCAGTTTGCTTAGGGAGTCGTCGTGACAGGAACGAGAGAACGGGTGGACAGTGTAGAGGGACGTTTGGCTTTTACGGTTACCATGCGGATACCAGCGTCCGGCATCGGAGCACTGCTGGCCATGTAGAGTGTAGTGTCACGAACCAGTTGCCCCGCCAGATCGGTGAGGCAAGCTTCCGTCACATGTCCCTTCAGCTCATCGATCATGACCGGGGTAGCGCCGAACAATTTATAATGGACCGCACCGGATGAGGTCGATGCATATCGTTTGACATGGCCGTCCCAGCGTTCCAGCTCGAGGGCGACCGTTGCCGCATAGCCATATTCCAGGTCGATGAAGGGGGAGAGGAGGAACATGGAACCTCCGATGACAATCCCTTTGAATGCCGAGAGCCAGGAGTGAGGCTGAATATGTTCCTCGACGGTGATGCGCGCGGAGACGACCTTGTCGCCGAGAGAGTCGGACTTTTCTCCCAGGGGCAGCAATGCCGAAAAGAGATTGGTTTCTCGAAGGCTGCCTAAGATCCTTCGTTCGAGGTCGGCGGAGGGGTATTGGACTGCCTCGTTTCTTGAGAGGTGAAACGAATTCGTCACGAGCGGGACGCGCTCATCGTCGGGAAGCGAGTGTGTCGTGACTTCTCTGGGATCGGTTGAGGACGGTTTGACGTCGATCCATCTTGTGCATCCCATCGTGCCGCACAGGGCGAACCCTGCAAGACTCAAGACCGACCATCTAAGTATGTTCATCGTCATGATTGCCGTCTCCTCAGAAATAGAATGAAAATCCTGCAAAGGGCAGACTCGCATTCAGTCCGAGATTCGGAAAGGCCGTACCGGCGTTGGAAATGTGATGGAAGCGATAACCTGCATTGACCGCGAGTTGCGGCGTGACAAACCATGACACCCCCACGCCACCCGACAAAATGAAGTTGAATTCATTGGCTTGTTCCCGGATGCGACCCCCGAGATCCGTCCAAAACGGTCCGCCGGTGAATTCCGCATAGGGGCGAAGCCGACCCAATGCCACGAAGGTGTACTTGATTCTTGGCGTGAATCCGATGCCATGCGTCACGATCGGTTCTCGGAACTCAAGGTAGACCATCTCCGCGCCGAGCGAGACCTGCCCTCGATACCAACCGTCGCCCACCGGGTCGGTCAGCGTGATCATCCATGATGGCATCAGTGCCGGCCCATGTTGTTTGGTCGTATGGAGATCGGTGAGCCGGTGCGAGAACAGATAACCGGCGGTGAGTCCAACCTCTTGCGTGCCGACCGTGATCGTGGGCGAGACATCAGAGGCATGCGTGACGGAGGCTTCCATGATCAACCCGAGGATTACCGTTGTGACCGTTCGAGCGAACCAAGCCATGCCGTCTCCACGTCAATATCCTGTCGGTTGCTGTGCGGTAAAACTTGATCAACAGGGGTTCAGGTGTGACGATTCAAAGGTAGCAGAGGATGGAATTCTGTCCAGGAACTCGCCCGGGTCGAGTTGATGGGAAGTCAAAAAATATCAGACGGGGGATAACAATGGTCGAAGTGCACAAAGTCTGCTGGTGAGAGGGTCAGACGGATGGATTGAGCCGGGAGAGGTGGACGGTGTCGGTTTGAAGCTCAGGCAATGCATATCGTTCGTCGAGCGCGACCACTCGCGCGAGGCATCGCAGAGCGGAGACCGTATCCTGGCGAGTTTCGTACACCGTTGCCAGGAGGCGGAGTACCGCGGCCTCAGCCGGTTCGTTCCCGAGTTTGATGTAATGCTCCGAGGCGTTGTTCAAGCAGCGCTCTGCTCTGGTGAGATCTCCCTGATCGAGATAGCACTTGCCGAGCTGGCTATAGGTGACGGCGAGCCCTTCTTCGTTCCCGACCGTTCGGTGATGCTCGAGGGCTTGTTGGAATGAGGCCACGGCTTGATCCCACAGGCCATCACGGCCCTCTTGCAATGCGAGGTTGTTGTAGAGAATGCCGAGTCCACGGTGGTCTTGTAATTGACGCAGAAGATCCATGGCTTCGAGATAATAAGGGCGGGCTTTCTCCGGATGATCGGAGGCAATGTGCAGATTGCCGAGATTGACCAAGGTGTGAGCCACCGCGGTGAGATTGCGTTCGGTCCGTTGAATCTGGAGCACCTCCCGATAGCACAGTTCAGCGCGGGCGATGTCGCCCATGAGCGCGCAGGTGTTGCCGAGGTTCCCAAGCGAATCCGACAGCGCTTGCTGACTGCCGGCCAGTCGATCGTCGGCTGCCGCCGATTCCCAGGCGGCGAGAGCCTGGACCAGATCTCCGCGATGGAGAAAAATCCTGGCGCGATGTTTATGATCCTCGCTCATGACCCTATAAGGAGTCGGCTTTCAGAGTAATCCAACGCAGCTCTTACCACTCGACATCTGTCCTGGTTTAATCAATCTCCGCCCTTCGGCGTGTCGCGTTTATATTCCACCTGCAGCTCGTCCTGTTCCTCCAGGCCTAAACCAGCTCGGAACGAACCGTGGAGCTCAGTGATGCACTCGATATCCCGTGGATTCTTACCTCCTTGAGAGGCGAGATAGGCTTCAGACAATTTCAGACCAGTTTCGAAGTGGCGCGCGATCGTCTCCTCCGTGACCTGTTGCCAGGTGATGTAAATGCAGAATGCCTGAAAAGAATGGGCGTTGGGATAATGCCGAGCAAGGGCCAGCAAACCCTCATAGGCTTCGCGCGCGGTCGCACCGGCATTGGAGGAAAATGTGTCTTCCAGCTCAACAGCCGTATCCCAGTCCGGGCCGAGCTCAGTTTCGGCTTCGTGAAAAGCCTCTTGAGCGGCAAGAGCAGGATCAAAGCGCATAGAACCTCGTATCTCGTGCAGTCAGTATACAAACAACGAGGAGGATACTGGGGTAGAGGAATGGAGGTCAATGTGTCTTGCTCAGGCCATAGATTTACATTGTGCTAAGAGGCTCTGTAGACTGCACGTATCGTGAGATGAGCACTGAAAGCCCAATTCCCGGTACAATGCCTAAACCCGTTACACGCGATGCTGTCGATCGCATCATCTACTACCACGTTCAGACGAAGCACCATTTCAACCGCTATGCCCGCTCGCTGGGGTTTCTGGATTGGGTGAACCAGCCTGATCCGTTCCGGCGGTTCGAAGGTGCTGAGCTTACACCACTTTTAGTGCTCAAACCTGATGAAGAACCGCTCTCGCCGACCTATGAGGCGATGTATCAACAGGGAGCAGTTATGGCTCAGCCTGTGAATGTACGAAGCCTTTCTCGGTTCTTTGAATATGCCTTGGCTTTGTCGGCCTGGAAAAAAGCTGGAGAGTCAGAGTGGGCGTTGAGGAGTAATCCATCGTCCGGCAATCTGCATCCGACGGAAGGCTACGTGGTCTTACCGAAGATTGAAGGGCTCGACCTGACACCGGGACTCTATCACTATGCACCCAAAGAGCATGGAGTAGAGTTGCGGGCAGAGTTTCGTGCAGATGCCCTTAAACGTCTCCTGGAACCTTATCCTTCAGATGCCTTTCTCTTTGGACTCACGTCGGTCCATTGGCGGGAAGCGTGGAAATACGGTGAGCGAGCGTTCCGCTACTGCAATCACGATGTCGGGCATGCAATCGGAACGGCACGAATCGCCGCGGCGACGCTCGGCTGGGACATGGTTTTGTTGGACGGAGTGGATCAGGACACAGTGGCCATGTTGCTCGGAACAGATCGCAAAAAAGATTTTGGTGAGGCTGAACTCGAGCATCCCGACTGTCTGGCGGTCGTCTGGCCATCTGAAAATGTGAAGCGTGAAGCGTTGCGTGTAAAGCGCGCGCATTCGGAGATGCCGTTGTCTCTTGATCGGACCATTGTGGAAGAATTAGTTGCCGCAAGTTGGCATGGAAAGGCCAATCGATTGAGCCAAGAGCATGGCGTCCATTGGGACATCATCGATGAAGCAGCGGAAGCTTCATGGAAAAAACAGACCGATCAACTGATGATCAAGCTTCTCCGCAAGTCCTCTCCTTCACCAGATAGGCCTCACACTTTACGAACAAGGAGCGATCTTCGTCCGTCGGCTGGCCACATCATCCATCAGCGGCGGAGCGCTGTGGCGTTCGACGGCAAGACGTCGATTTCTGCCGCGATGTTCTTTCAGATGATGCTGCGTGTCATGCCGCGAGCCGAAGGTCCGCAGTTGGAACGGCCGATGCCGTGGGATGTCTGGCCCTATGATCCGGCGATTCATCTCATGATTTTTGTTCATCGTGTGGAGGGGCTCACGCCCGGATTGTATGTTCTCGTCCGCGACAGCAAGAAGCTGTCGTTCATTCAGCAAGCCATGAATCCTGAATTGGTCTGGACTGTCGCTCCAGGCTGTCCCGAAGGGTTGCCGCTCTATTGGCTCCTGGAGGGTGATGCGAAAAAACTGGCGGTACAGGTGAGTTGCCATCAAGACATTGCAGGCGACAGCGCCTTCTCGTTCGGCATGGTGGCGGAATTCGAGGGTACCTTGCGGGATCGCGGTGCCTGGTGGTATCCACGGATGTTTTGGGAAGCGGGATTGCTCGGGCAAGTCTTATATCTGGAAGCCGAAGCCGCCGGAGTACGGGCGACGGGAATCGGCTGCTTTTTCGATGATCCGGTCCACGAGATCGTCGGGATTCAGAATTTGGCTATTCAATCCCTCTATCACTTTACGATCGGTGGGCCGGTTGAAGATCGACGCTTGCAAACCTTGCCGCCGTACTATCATCTGCGGCCCGGTTTGTGAGGCTCGATGACCGTGAGGTAGCTATGTTCAAGATCAAGAAAAAAGCCGAGAAGCAGAAGCGGACGGTGCTCTATAACATCGTCGAAGACTATTCCGAGTTCGACGCTCCGGGCAATGTCACCGTCTGTGCGATGACGGAAGCGGAGGATCTCCCGATACACGCGAAGATCCTTGCAGAAAGTTACGACGTGCCGCTTGAGAGGATGACGGCCTTGCTGACAGAAGGAGGAACCTATGTGTATCCGGAAGTCGGTGGTATTTTCGCGCGAGGATTATTGGCCTGTTGGATTGATCTTTCGGGGCACGCGCCCAAACAAACCTGGACGTTGGACTTGATGCAATTCACAGAAGCGGAGCAGTTGGCTCGGACCAAATCAGTGCCTCTGCTCGATGCGGCGTTGGAGGTCTTTCATAGGACACTACCCGACGAGCTGAAAGCCAAACTCAAGCAGAAAAATCTGGGATTGGATTACCGAACGTTGGATCGGGCCGTCGCCAAGGGCGGTGACATCACATACATCGATTTCCGAAAGGACTGGTCTCCGCATTTCAAGCGGCTCTGCATCATGCCGGATGGTCGGCTTGTCGAAACCGGGGGGCTAGATGAGTTTGCCCAACTGCACGGCATCACAATGGCTCAGGCAAAAGCGCTTATTGAACAAGGTGGCACGCTCGAGGTGAACGGCGAAGTGTTGGCCTGCCAGATCGTGAACGGTCAGCCCGCGGTGGCGCGGTTCAGCGCAAAGAACTACGACAAGGCGAAGGACTTGGTCTCCTCGAAGGGCCTGCACTTGATGGACGCGCTCAGTCAAGTGGGATACAGTGATCCGGTGATGATGCGAGGGCTTGCACGGAAGGCGTTGAGTGCGCGCCCATGACGGGCGTGGTTCTTTATTCCAGCGGAAGGTCTGTCTATGAAGGCTTGGGGAATCTGTTGAAGCGTTTGTGAACCGTTACCCACGATAACCATATAACATGCCGCGGTTCTGTAGCGGTTGCGGCAAAAGACTTGAGTGTCCCACAAAATTGCTTAACGGAAGCATGGGAGCGATAGAGATGCCGGCTAGTAAGGCCCAGAGGAACTCACGCTGTAGCTTGACCCCTGTGAAAAGTATAACCTTCCGAGATGCCTCGCTGCCCATGAGCGATCTTCTCAAAGCGCGAGTGCGTGGGTCAACATATCTTGAGTCATGGTTGGGAGTAAGAGAGAGGAGGTGCTTACACCTAGGCGGCGAGTTCTTCCTTCACCGCCTCTAGGAGCTTATTAATGTCGAAGGGCTTTTCAAAGGCGCGCCGAGCGCCGAACAGTTTGGCGACGTCCAGGAAGTTGTGATCGCCTTGCGCTCCCGTGATGGCGATCACTTTGGCATCGAGATATTCGCGGGTCAGCTGAAGCGTCGCTTCCAGACCGTCCGTTTCGGGCATCAACAGGTCCATGATCACGAGATCGACGGGCTCCTTCTGGTAGAGCGTGAGTCCCTTACGGCCGTCTTCTGCTTCAAGCACGCGGTGCCCTGCCTTGACAAGGACCTCTTTCAGCAGTCCTCGAATAGATTGTTCATCATCAATAACGAGTATGGTAGCCATATGCTCTACTGATTTTTTCTGATCTTACCTGGTGCCCTTAAGACAGTCTAGAAAGAAAATGATTTCTGAGCTAGGTGCAAGCGGTGAATTGAGGATGAGTCCAATCGGCCTCATTTGCTCATGACAGGGGCAGACCTCATGTGCGCAGCGTAACGACTTCCTTTTTGCGAATGAAGGTAAAAGCATACAGATTTAATGTCTGAATGAATGTAAGGGCATACAGTTCTGATAAGCACGAGCCTATTTTGATCTCCTAGGGACAATATCGTTTGACCAAGTTTTTGATTTTTGTTACAAGGCGAAACGTTTGTTCCAATGATTACCATCTATTTAATTGAGGAGTTGTTTCAGTGAATACGACGGATCAGTCCAAGTGGGCCTGGAGTAGACGAGCGTTTCTTCAGGTTTCTTTGATAGGGACTCTCTTGCTGAGCGGACGGCTGGTCGGTCCTCAGCCCGCGCAGGCTCGTGAGCTTCCGGAAGGCAGACTGGCGTTGGTGAATGTCTGGACCAATGAGCGGCTGGACGTCACCTACCGCGACGAAGACGGAAACTATGACCTTGCGGCGCTCGACGATGTGAATTACCTCCTGCGGTGCCATTACACGGATGAAGTCGGGGCGATCGACGTTCGAGTGTTGGAGCACGTGAATCTCGTACAGAATAAACTCGGCATCCAGGAAGAGGTTCATGTAATTTCCGGTTTTCGGTCTCCCGAGTACAATGCCATGTTGGTTCGGACCGATCGACATGTCGCCAAAAACAGCTTGCATATGCAAGGGCAAGCCATCGATCTTCTCATTCCCGGTGTTCCTACGACAAAACTCCGCCAAGCCGCGCTCGAACTGCGGTACGGCGGCGTCGGCTTTTACAAACGTTCGAGCTATGTGCATTTGGATTCCGGTCCGTTCCGGTATTGGCATAGCTAATGTTCAATTACTGCCGCACTGGAATCTCTTCTCTTCCGGAATCTCCCTCCGCCATGAGCGGGAGAGTGGTGCTTTTGTCTTGGAGGTTCCGTCCTATGCTTGTCGCTTCAGCATAAGGACCGAAAGAGGTGGGAGGGTGATCGCCAGGGAGTAAGGGAAGCCGTGGCTCGGGGTTTCGGCAGCATGCATACCGCCTCCATTTCCGATGTTGCTGCCGCCGTACGCGATCCCGTCAGTGTTGATCAGTTCCCGATACCAGCCTGCTTCCGGGACGCCGATGCGGTAACCGTAACGGGGTACTGGTGTGAAGTTACATGCGCAGAGGATCGCTTCATTCGTGCTTTTAGCCTTACGAATGTAGGCGATGACCGAATTGTCCGTATCGCTGAAGTCGATCCACTGGAATCCGCTCCAATCGAAGTCGACCTCGTGTAGTGCCGGTTCTTGACGATAGAGCCGGTTCAAGTCACCGATCAGGCGTTGTAATCCCCGATGCGGCTCTCCCTCGCAGAGATGCCAGTCCAAGCTGGTGTCATGATCCCATTCCCGCCATTGGCCGAACTCTCCGCCCATGAAGAGCATTTTCTTGCCGGGATGGCCGTACATATAGCCGTAGAGCAGCCGGAGGTTGGCAAATCGCTGCCATACATCGCCGGGCATTTTATCCAATAAGGTTCGCTTGCCGTGGACTACCTCGTCATGAGAAAGGGCAAGGATAAAATTCTCGCTGAAGGCATAAAGGAGTCCGAAGGTAATTTGGTTTTGATGGAATCGACGGTAAAGAGGGTCGTACTGGAAAAAGGCCAGCATGTCGTGCATCCACCCCATGTTCCACTTGAACGTAAAACCGAGTCCTCCTGCATAGGTCGGTCGAGACACACCCGGCCAGGCCGTGGATTCTTCCGCGATCGTGACGGCTCCCGGAAATTCTCGATGGATGAGGACGTTGAGCTCTTTCAACAGTGAGACGGCTCCCAGGTTTTCCTTCCCGCCAAATTCATTCGGAATCCATTCACCGGCTTTTCGGCCGTAGTCGAGATAGAGCATGGACGCCACGGCGTCCACGCGCAATCCGTCGATGTGGTATTTGTCCAACCAGAAGAGTGCGCTGTTCAAGAGAAAGGTGCGCACTTCGACTCGATCGTAATTGAAAATTCGGCTGTGCCAATCGGGATGATAGCCGCGTCGCGGATCGGCATGGTCATAGAGGTGTGTGCCGTCGAACAACGCCAATCCATGGGGATCGTCCGGGAAATGCGCCGGGGCCCAGTCCATGATGACACCGAGCCCGGCTTGATGAGCCGCATCGATGAATGCCATGAATCCACAAGGATCTCCATACCGGCTGGTGGCGGAAAAATAGCCGGTCGCTTGATAGCCCCAGGATCCGTCGAAGGGATGTTCCGTCACCGGCAGCAGTTCCAAGTGCGTGTATCCCAGATCTTTTGCGTAAGGGATCAGCGTTTCCGCCAGCTCTTCATAGGTCAGCCAACGATTGTTCTCTTCCGGCACCCGCATCCATGATCCAAGATGGACTTCATAGATGGAGAGGGGGGCGGTCAGCGGATCCCATGCTGCTCGAGCGGCCATCCACGTCTCGTCATGCCAGGTGTAGGCGGACACGTCACGCACGATCGACGCCGTTCGTGGGCGGAGCTCGCTTGCGAAGGCGTAGGGATCGGCCTTTCTGAGCACATCGCCATGTTCTCGGGACCGAATCTCATATTTGTAGAGCGTGCCTTCCGGCAGGTCGGGAATGAACAGTTCCCAGAGCCCGGTCGAGCCTCGACTCGTCAGGGGATGGCGGAGACCGTTCCAACCGTTAAAGTCGCCGATCACGCTGACACGTGAGGCGTTGGGAGCCCACACCACGAAATGCACTCCGGAGACGCCGGAAACGGTCCGGATATGGGCGCCGAAAGTCTCGTAGGCTTTATAGAGAGTTCCTTCGGCGAAGAGGTGCAGATCAAAATCCTTCAACAGCGGGGGAAAGGCATAGGGATCATGAATATCCGCAACGGTCCCGTCCTGGTATGTGACGCGAAGCTTGTAGGACGGCGCCTGTGTGATCTCCGGAAGAAGGGCTTCATACAGCCCTTCCTCATGAAGACGCGACATGGGCCACAGGCTGGAGTCGAAGACAACCTCTACATCCTTGATGTGGGGAAGCCAAGCACGGACCGAGAGGAACGGGCGGCTGTCGATCATCGAGGCATGCGGGCCTAGAATCGAATGAGGGGCCCAGTGGGTTCCCGCAATGAGGCGATCGAGGTCATCTTGTTGAAGGGTCGGCTCAAGGGGCATCACATTATCCTACTGGCTACGACGTTGATTAGGAAGGACAAAATATTCTCCGTGACGGCGCTGGGGGACATATCAGAAGGACGACTCCGATTGCATTGTCGAGAGCGGCCCCGGATAATGCGGTGGCTCGTCGGTTAATCCCTTTCGTTTCGTAATGAGGACATACATGTCGTCTCTGACTCTGGCGCTCCTCATTTTCGGCTTGTGCTATGTGCTCATCATGACCGAGCGGCTCCACAAGACCATTGTGGCCTTGTGCGGAGCGGCACTGATGATCAGCCTCGGCGTCGTGTCGCAAGAGGAGGCATTTTATTCCCATGAGTTCGGAGTGGACTACAACGTCGTCTTCTTGCTGATCGGCATGATGGTGATCATCAACATCGTACGGGAGACCGGGCTGTTTGAGGTCTTGGCCATTTGGGCGGCACAGCGGGCCAATGCCAAGCCCTTCCGCCTCCTGGTGTTGTTGGCCATCTTGACGGCCGTATTCTCAGCCATGCTCGACAATGTTACCACCGTCCTCCTCATGGCTCCGGTCACGCTTGCCATCACCAAGCGGTTGGAGTTGAACCCTGTCGCCTTTTTAATGACCGAAGCCCTGGCCTCCAATATCGGTGGGACCGCCACACTTGTCGGGGATCCTCCCAACATCATGATCGCGAGCAAAGCCGAGCTCAGCTATCTCGATTTCATCTTTGTCCTGGGGCCGATCGTCATCGTGATCATGACGATATTCTTAACGGTATTGTGGCTGATCTTTGGGCGAACGATGACGGTCGCACCCCATCTCCGGGAGGCCGTGCTTGCGCTGAGCTCACGTGAGGCAGTGCCGGATAAGGCGTTCCTACGGCGGTGTCTCTTTCTGCTGGCGGTCATCAATGTGGGATTCTGCCTGCACTCGCTGGTCCATCTCGAGCCGGCGACGATCGCGTTACTGGGGGCGAGCCTATTTATGGTGATCGGGCATGCCAGACGAAAATCCGACGATACGGAGGAGTTGACCTATCTGGCTGAAGTGGAATGGAAGACCATCTTCTTTTTCATCGGACTGTTTATTCTGGTGGGGGGACTCGTCAAGGTGGGAGTCATTCGGTATCTGGCTGATCAGCTGGTTGCGGTGACGAGGGGCAATCTCACCGGATCCACGATGGCGGTGCTGTGGGGATCGGCCATGCTTTCCGCCGCGGTCGACAATATTCCCTATGTCGCGGCGATGAATCCGTTGATCGTCGATCTTGCCCGATCCCTGCATCCGGAAATCGCCGATTATGCGACGCTGGTCCATCAACCGGATATTATTCCGCTCTGGTGGGCCTTGGCGTTGGGGGCCTGCTTGGGAGGCAACGGGACCATCATCGGTGCCAGTGCCAACGTCGTGATCGTGGATATCGCTCGGAAGGCGGGCTACCGGATCACCTTTTGGCAATTCTTCAAGTATGGCCTACCCGTGATGATCGGATCGGTGGCACTGAGCGCGATCTATCTGTGGCTGGTGTTCCTGCGGTGAGCGGTTGATTCGCCGTGCCGAGGAACGAGCTGGTGGGTTAAGAGAAACGTCATTCCTCGGCCTCTTCTAATGACCGTATGTTCCAGTGCGGCGTTGAAGGACAGGAGGGAGGCTGGGAAAAGGGAGAAGTTTTCCCTGCCACGTCTGGTCGGAAGAAGTCTGCACGCAATCTTTCTCCGATTTCTCTGGAAGCGTGAGCGTGAACGTTGTTCCCTGGCCGACCGTGCTCTGTGCTTCGATCGTCCCGGAATGCTCTTGAACGATCTGATGGACGATGGACAGGCCGAGCCCGGTCCCTTCATGCTCCGTACTCTCGTGTTTCGTCGTAAAGAATGGGTCGAATATGTGTGGAAGGTTTTCGGGAGAGATCCCACTGCCGGTATCAGTCATATCGAGCTGTATCCAGCGGGTGCCATCGAGACGCGTAAGCGGACGCGTTGTGACGGTCAGTCGCCCTCCGCTGGCTTTCATGGCATCGATGGCGTTCAAAATGAGGTTCATGAGTACCTGTTTGATTTGCTGGCGGTCAACCATGGTACGAGGGAGCTCTTCCGCCAAGCGTCTCTCGATCGACACGCTCAAATTGCCGGCTTTGACTTCTAGGAAGTGCAGGCACGAGCTGACGATCTCGTTCAAAGATTCCAACGAAAATTTTGGCTTCATATAACGCGCGTAGTCGAGGATTTCCTCGATAAGTCGCTCGATTCGAGCGACATCGTCGGCAACGACCGAACTGAATGAGTCCATGAATTCAAGGTCGTCCCGTCGAGACGGCGCCAGCTGAATAAACGTCTTGATGGATGTGAGCGGATTTCGTATTTCATGGGCGAATCCACCCGCGATGGTTTCTAAGGAGCGAAGTCGATCCGCCCGTCGGACGAGAAGCTGTGAACGCTTCCAGTCTTCATAGAGCATGGCATTATCGAGCGCGATGGCAGCGCTGTTTGCCAACGAACGAAGGAGATCGAGCTCGTCCTGAGAATAGAATGCCAAAGAAGGCTTGTGTCCGAGGTTTACAAAGCCTATGAGCCGAGCTTTGTTGACGAGGGGAAGACACACTTCAGAGTCCATCTTTGTGAAAGTCTCGATCAGGGTCATCCTACGTGTGGGATCTCGTTCTAAAAACCCATCTTCAAGCTCTTCCTTGACGATCGGTTGGTTGCGCTCGAGCAGGAAGCCAGCGAACGATTCATGACTCGCCGGTCGGATGGCATCGGCTTGGGCTTCGTCAATCCCGTGTGATGACTTCAAAATGTAATATCCTTGTTCCTTCTCAAGGAGAAAGAGCGAGATTTTCTCGATCTTCATGACGGTTTGCAGTGTGCGGACGATCTCGGTCTGCAAGTTGGCAAGGTTTAGATTCGTCACGATTGCGTGGTTGAAACGCGTCAAGGTGTTGTAGGCATCGTATCGGCTGGGGAAAAGAGCTTTGTTGAGGGCAGATTGAAGGCGTGGCTGGATGGTGACATATAAGACAGTAAAAATTACGGTTGCCACGATGAGAGAGCTGGCCAGGATGGTGGGAGCGAGGTCATGCAGCATATCTGCGACAAATATCAGGGCGAACGTAAAAGGAATGAGCGGGAGGTAGGTGGCACTCGTTGAGACGAACAGCGCAGCATCGAGGAGCTGATAGCGTAAAATAGCGACTGTGACGACAACGGTCAGGAAAAAAATCGGAACATATCCGAAAGGATAGAGCTCATACCCGAATGTCGGAAGAAAATCGACAGAGCCGAGGTAGGCGATCACGAACGCGACCAAGACGAACTTCACCTGCTGACGCTTGATGGGTGAGGCTGTCGCCCCATAGGTACGAACATAGTCAGAAAATGCCACCGCCATGTAGGATAAAAACAGGATAAAAAATGGCACACTGGCTGGTCCCCACTTCGGGAAGTATCCCCACCAGTAGGTATATACGCCTGTCACGAAATCTTGATGAAAGAGGACGGCGATGGCCAAGAGGGTTGCGAATCCATAACCGACCCAAATCGAACGAGCGCGATGAAGCTTCAGGAATTCCGCGGAAAATGCGTAGAACGAGACCGATATGTACATGACACCGACATTGTCAATCTTAAACCAGATCAACGCTAGGTTCTGCGTGGTCGCACACAGACCAAGGCCTGTTGCGACGAGCCATAAGGTGATGCTGGTGCAAAGCACCAGGAAGTGTCGATGTGCGAGAGACTGTCCATTGGCTCGATAGACCAGGATCCCAAGTCCGAGGGTGACCATCCCCATGAGGAACATGGGGATGGCATGGTGATTAAGTACGTAAGCGGGATCGCTGGTCATAGGGCGTCTTGTGGGACTCGGCTCTGTGCAATGTGAAGCAACTGGGCGTCGGTAATGTAACCCCTCGAGTTTCGAAAACGAGCGAGGCGGAAACCGAGCCTACGGCCGGCAGCAATGATGTGTGACGCATGCGACGGATCGGCTTTACCGAGCGAGTAGTGGCCTTCCCATCCGATGGCGGTCAAGATCATGGTCTCGGAAAGGCAGCCCAGTGCTTCCCCTTCAGCAAGATCGAGGTCGAAATGCACACTGACGTCGGGCGTTTGCACCACGGCGGATTCGATGACGACGACATCGGGTCGCAGATGCGGGATCTCCTCAGACACGTTCTTTGGTTGGGCTGCGTCGATCACGATCGCACCGGGCTTCAAATGGCTTGCGGTCACGAGAATATTTGGATTGTTCGTTGCGGCGATGACGATGTCTGCCTCGCGTACCCGATCGAGGTTGGTCATCCCTTCCACGGCTGCGCGCGCATTCGCTAATTCTGCCACTAAATTATGGAGTGCATCCTTCTTTATGTCGATAATAAGAAGTTTTTCGACGAGACGGGCGAGTAATTTTGCGCAGGCAGAACCAACCGAACCGGCTCCCCCGATGATGGCCGCCGTGGCATGCGGTAGACTGAGATTAGTCAGGGCCGCAGCGTGGAGAACATTTTGGACGGCGATCGCAGCCGAATGAGGATTTCCTGTCGTGAGTCCAAGGCGAACCTTTTTCTCTAGCTCCTGTCCGTCACGCGTCACGATTGAGGTGAACGCCCCTAACCCGGCGATTGACGCCCCCATTTTTTCTGCAAGTTGAACGGTCTGCAGCACGCGTAGCCGAGCAAGCCGAGGGTCGCGAATCATCTGTTCCGTGGTCAGCGGAGAAATCAACATGGCGCCAGTCGTTGGTGTGCCATCTGCCAATTTAAGACCGGTGATATAGGAAGCGACAAACGGCCATTGGTATCGGAACCACCGTTCCACCACGTGCGAAGGCAGGAAACGGGCGAACGGGAACTTCCGTGGGACATCGCTCAGTGTGCGGGGATGGCCGATGAACGCGAATGTAATGGGTGTGACGAAGAGACGAGCGAGAGGGCCCGGAAAAAATCTGATAACTAAATCGCGAAGGACTTGTACAAGCAGGCCTAAGCTCTGCCAGAGCATTCTTATAGAGAACCCGCTTGTGTCTTTCTTGCATGATGAAGCGTTGAGGTCGGCGTTCATGTTCTGCGTGAATTGTGCAGGAAGGCCTTGAATGTCGACGTTGCCTAAGCTGGAAATTTGTTGACCAAAACCGGTCGGTAAGCGATAGGAGAGCTGATAGGGGTTATCGGTAATGAAAAAAGAGAGGATCGAGCGAGGGTTTTTAGTGATCAGTGTTTCACGGACTGCCTGGCGAGTGGAACCTTCAGATGCCTCGAGGGCTCGCAGATAGGTTTCTAATTCCTGCAGGGCCGAGCCAAGCACCCGCCGCTCCATCGTCTGCAGCGGTAAGAAGCTCACATCAATACGAAACTGGGAAGTTGAACTGTCGATTTCTTTTTCCACGGCCGTAACTCGACCGGTCAATGGCAGGTACGCGACATTGCGGCTGAAGTAGAACAGTCCGTAAACGGTTGTGCCTACTATGGAGTCGCAATCGCTCCAAAATGAAACAGACTGCAGATCCAGTTCCTGTGTCACGCCTCGGGTCAATGTTCCTTGAAAATCCACAATAACGGGCACACTTACGGCAAGCCTGTTTGTTGTGAGCGCCTCCATCACATATTTCTCCTGTTCAATTTGAGCTCGGCCAAAGACGAGCGCGGTCGTTGATTATCCTCGTGTTCGCGACGTGGCAAAGGTCGCATCACTCAAACCTATATTCAGAACCTCTTCTCTTCTCGGCTTGGAGCAAGATTGAACGCATTAGAGTAGGCAGTGCCCGAGAGTGTCAATTGTAAGGAATACGTACATGATTAATACATTAGGGTGCCTATGCAAAACCAGAGGGCCGATCGGCCCTACGTCGGGTCTGATGGATTTTGTGAATTCACTCGCCTGTTCGGCGGTTCATTGATATGCCTGACTGAAAAAACGGAACTGAGCCTCAGAGAGATTACGGTTCAGACGACGTCGAAAGGAGAGTGGGCTGATGAACGCACCAGCGGCATGTCGGACAACATGGGCACCTGCTCGTTTCGCAGATTGGATAGACTATAGGAGCGTCCTTCTGATTGCGAATATGTTCCTGATCAGTGCCAACCCAAGCATGGTATCTGCCGGTGCGTTCAGGATTTTTGATCATAGCGCTTCCGCTACCGCTCAAGGTGGCGCCTTTGCGGCGCAGGCCGACGATCCGTCCGCCGTCTACTTCAACCCGGCCGGCATGACGCAACTGAGTGGTATACAAACCAGTGCCGGGACCCTGCTGATCGGTGGAGCTACCAGCTACACCAGCTCCGCCGGAGCAACGGCACGTGGAGATTTCGATGGTAGTGTGGCCTTTCCGCCCCCGAGCAACTTTTATATTACGGCCCATCTGGGGAGAACCGGAGTAGCCCTATTGGAAAATTTTTCGGCCGGGCTTGGCGTCATTTCTCCGTTTGGCCTTCTCTACGGGTATTCCAATGACGCACCGTTCGCCACCGCGGCGTTACGCCAGTCATTGCCCCTGATCGACATTAAGCCGACGCTGGCCTATAAGGTGAATGACTACGTGTCGCTCGGTCTCGGTGCGGACATCTATACCTTCGCGCCATTTTTGCGTTCCGGAGAGGTTTCGACGAGCTTTCTTTCATCTGGTGGACCGGGCTTGCCTCCGCCCGGAACTCCGATGGAGATCACGGGCAGTGATACAGCTGCCGGGTTTAATGTGAGTGCCTTGTTGACTCCGTTGCGGAATGCCACTGGACACCCGGTGGTCAATGTGGGCTTGGTCTACCGCACTCAAGCGACACTCCATTTGGATGGTCAGCTTCTTGCCAATGGCATTCGTGTGGCCGATGCATCGACCACGCTGGTGCTTCCCCAAATATTTACGGCAGGCATCGCCGTATGGCCCATCCGGGATAACGCACGCGAATGGAAGATTGAATTGGATGTCGACTATACCGGATGGAGATCAGTGCGAAGTCTCGATGTGCGCCTCTCTACAGGAACCACCATCCCATTTCCGCAGAACTGGCGCAGCGTCTATACGATCATGGTCGGTACCGAGTATAAGTGGCTCAACCCGGCGCTGCTGCCGAACTGGGAAGTCGCCTTACGAGGGGGCTACTGGCATTCCCAGACGCCAATTCCGGATCAATCGTTCACGCCCACCATTCCGGATGCGGATCAGCATGCCGTCTCAGGAGGACTGGGTTTGCTCTGTAAAGGGCCGGGCCGTTTTCTGGGCGTGATCCCGTGCGGGACGACCAATGGTCCATTGTTCTTACCGAAAGCAATCGGACTGGATCTAGCCTATCAAGCCATATTCTATGAACCACGAACCGTCACGGGGAGTCAGCACCCCATCGCCATCCCCGGTGTCGTGAACGGAACGTACAACACCACGTATCATGTTGGGTCGATCAATATCCGGGTCAATTTTTGATTACTTCCGCTTTCCAGTAGACAATTTCCGAAAGCGCGTGATTGGTCGTGCGTAGTTCGACAGCTTGCCGGATTTCCTCACTCGTTTCGGTCTCGATCCGGCAGGACTGTAGTTGTTGCGTGGATGTGCAGAGGCCGGCGTTCTATTGCAGACCTTCCAGCTCCTTATCCAGTGGATGCGAGCGCTGCAGAGAAGTGATTCAAGGTTTACCTGCAACGGTCAGACCAAGCGTTCCATCACTCATCGTGCGGATGTGCAGTGCTTTGGTATCGGCGAACACGCCGATGCCCTGGACCGACTCCACGGTGCCGTGCATCGAGACGGATGGACTGAGTGCTCGATTCAGTGTGGTGGCCAGAAGGCCTCGCACCCGGTCGGTTGCTGCAGTCACTCCGAGAATGGATTCGCTGGCGATCAGATCTCGAAATGTCGAGAGGTCAAGCCAATCGACCGTTTTCTGTAGGAGCGCTTCCGTCGCGAAGTCATAGCGGAGGCCGCCGAACGAAACCGTCTGTGTGAGTGAGTTCATTTCGGGTTTTCCGACAAAATACACGTGGCCGATCGCGTCTCCGGAGAAATCAATTCGCATCACCACTTGGTTGCCGCCATTGCCAAAGATCGCGGCATTTGTAATGAGAAGGAAATACCCTTTCTTAGCGACGGTTTTCCCCGTGAGCCGGTTCGCAAGGGTCTTGGACAGCGAGGCATAGTCCATCGGGATGTCCGTGACGACGTGGAATTTAGTAGGGGTTAATCGGTTTGCAAGTGTTGTGGGGAGTGTGCCATAGAGCCGAGCATCGGCGGCACCGTGGAATCCCGTAGAAGTTGGTGGAGTGTCGAGTGGAGGAAGGGCCGCAACTGCAGCGGGTGGTTCCTGCCCGAAGACGATAATCGGTTTCGCGGTGACCTGGATGGTGTCTTCGACAATGGGGCCGACCCCTGAGAAGCCACTATGTCGAACTTTGTCGGTATTGAACTGGAGCCAGGCATCCGGTTCTAACGGGATAGGGCTGCGCAGTGTATTCCAGGCATCTTCCACATGAGCTTTGACCGTCAGCGCGTTGATGCGATCGACAGCGCGGCCAAGTCCTGCTCGAGCGATGTCTGCGAGCCGATGTGTGAGTTCCTGGGTCACGTCGGTATCGGCGATGGTGATTTTGCAGGGATCAATAGTGTTCACCGCCACGCTGGCGACTGATGCGGTCAGACCATAAGTCGGAGTCAGCTCAGTCGCGATATTCCCATGCAGCGTGGCCCTTCGTGGCCATTCATTGCCGTCGCCGCAGTGAAGCGAATGGGCTCCGATTTTATATCGAAGGCCGGTGACGACAAATAGTTGAGAGCCGGGAAGTTCCACTCCTTTCCACCAGTCACGAAGCATGACGCCCGAATTTGTGTCGTTGACTCGGTGAACGCCGGTCGGTGCCATGGTAAAATCATCTCGCTCTGCATAGTATTTGTATTCGGCGCCTTTGGGATGTTTGATGAAGCTCCCCCAATGATCGAATTTCTTCGGCACCTCATCGTTGGCGGCAGTAAGAAACGGTGACAGATCGACATAGACGGGAACGCTGATACTGGATTCCGGGGCCGGAGAGAGTGGGTTCGGTGTCGCCGGTAGCAGCAAAGGCGTTGGTGGATGAACGACAGGGTTACTGAGTGCGATGCAGCTCGTCAAAGACAGCAATAAGGAAAAGGCTACGAGAGGATTGCTTGCCGATTTGGGAACCATCTGCTTTACCCCTTCGATAATCAGTGATCGTGAGATGTCTGGCCTCAAACAGTCTCAAATTGTGGAACGTGAGACTAGTGGTGAAGAAACGAAGCTAGGATACCAGAAACACATGACTGTTTGTGAGGTCAAAATGAGAGGAAAGCCGACGCCGACTTTATGGCAAGTTCAGGATGGGCAAAAGTACTTCGCAACCCTTCTTACACCTAATTAAATCCATCCAGTCAGCCTGTTGCGGCAGAAGAAACATTCTTCACGGAATGGAAACTCCTTTTGGAATAAACACTTCGTCGCCCAGCTTCGCGATGAGCTCTTCTCCGCCGTGCGTAAGCCTGCCATCCATAACCGTCACCAGTTCGTTCGCGACATGGACGAAGTCATTCCACTCCCGTCCTAGCGGATCGGTGAACAGATCACAGGAATAGCCTCGCCGGATCCAGTCTTGAGCCACCTGGTCACGATCGAAGGGTACAGGGAATCTCTGGCGGGTGAGATGCGACATGTGAATTCTGATTTCTAATTTCGGGAGAGCCACGGTTCTTTTCATATGAGCTTGAGTCCAAGAGGAATAGTTCAGCCATTTGCCCTCAACCTAACTTATTCTCTCATCTGTTCGTTGGCCATCCAGTTGGAATAACGACCAGATACACTGTGGGGTCACTGTGAAAGTATATGGTCTTACCTCTACCCTGAACGACTAAGGAAATTGTGCGCGCCAGTGATAGGTGTGTCAAGGAACGTGATCGCTTCGTGGAAGCTGATGAGGTGGGACAAGCGACACACGGGAGCCATCAGTGATGATGCGCGAAGGAGGGTGCTTCGTGGTGCTGCTCCGTCAGTTTCCGAAGGTCGCAGTGGATATCGTCGGGATCGCAGCACTCGGTTTCGAGCTGGATGGTCATGTGTTTGATGCCGAAGTCGGTTGTGATTCGGTTTTGGATCAACTGCAGGAGTTCCAGCGGAGGGCGATGGCGTTCGATCATGACATGGCTCGTCAGCATGACGAGGCGGGGTTCCACGGCCCAGATGTGCAGATCATGTACGTTCTTGACGCCGGGAATGGCCTCCATGGTAGCGGCTACTTGAGACGCGCTAATGCCTGGCGGGGTTGACTCCAACAGAACATCCATCGATTCTTTAAAGATCGGCCAGGCTCCTCGGAGAATGACTCCGACGATCAGTAAGCTTACGAGCGGATCCAGGACGGTCCATCCCGTCAGGAGAATGGCCCCACCGCTGACGATGACGCCGAGCGACACCCACGCGTCTCCCAACATGTGCCAGAACGCACTGCGAATATTCAGATCGTCTTTTGCGCCGTGCTGAAGCAAGAGGGCGATCCCGAGATTGGCCAGGAAACTGATGGCGGCGATCGCCATCACCCATCCACCATCGACGGGGACCGGTTGTAGTAGTCGCTTCAAACTGACGACAGCGATGCCAAGGGCGGTTAACAGAAGAATGAAACTGTTCAGAAACGCGGCGATGATGCCGGCGCGGTGATAACCGAACGTCCGGCTTTCCGAAGCGGGGCGGGCGGTAAGGAGATGAGCATAGAGGGCCAGGAAGAGGGAACCCTGATCCACGAGGTTGTGGCCTGCGTCGCTCATCAGTCCGATGCTGTTGAGCAGCCAACCGCCGACAAACTCAGCCGCGATGATCACGGCGTTGAGCGCCAGCGCCAGGCGAAGTCGGGATCGGAGATGGGTATATGACGCCAGGGCCGTCATGCATGACAGTTTCGCACGGGGGACGTCACGCGGCAAGTCTTGCCGGACGTTTGTCTTGATGAACTGTGCAGCTATCGACCCGATTTGGGCGGCGCGCGCTCGCGTAACACTGGATAGTTGGCTTCATCCATTCCAGAGTTGCCGGTCGACAGGTCCGTCGCAATGACGCGGAGCGTGATGCCGTCGGGAACGTCCTTCGATGGCGGCACAAAGAACGGGGCTTCGAAGGTGCGGCTCCCTTCATCATAAAACATTTGCAGCCGTTCGACGACGCGGTCGCCGATCAACACTTCTCCGTAAATACGGATCTTCCGCGAATCCCAATCTCCATGGGGGCGGACCAATGAACCGGACAATGTCCTTACGGAAGCGCGGAGGGTGACATCGTCTCTGGCGATCAAGGCATCACGGGGCTTCGGGCGTTCGATTTGCACCAGATAGCCGTAGAGATGCAGGACGATGCCGTCGTTGGTCAGATCGTGTCCCGGGATCAACAACAAGGTTTGACGTGTTCTCTGTAATGCACGGGGATGAGCAAGCGGCCCTTCGGCGGAGATTTCCACCAACGTCGGTCTCTGCAGTGACAAGGTTATGGTGAACACGGCGGAGGGGCGAGAGCTGTAGATCGGTTCCTCCATCGTGTGCGGTGTGCGCATGATTTGGTTCTGATCGCCGGATTCTCCCTGCTGGAGACCGGTCGCCAGAATCTGCCCGCTTGCGACGTCGGTGATCGTCACGCGCGCGCCACCGACTTCGCGGCCCAACACCATGGCTCCATGCGCGACGACCCGCACGAGCACCGTCGTCGGCCGGGGCCCGTTGAGGGGTGACGTAGGAAGTGTCTGGCCTTGGGCCGGAGTTGTTATGCAAGGGAGCAAGCTGAGCGATAAAATCAGGCCAAGCGGGACAAGGAAAGCCAGCGTCATTTCACCTTGGTGCCGGGATCTACTTCTTCCAAAATGGTGAGCAGTCCGCGCACCTCGGCGTCACCCGCCGCCAGCACCATGCCTTGCGATTCAACCCCCATGAGCTTGGCCGGCTTGAGATTGGTCACGATCACGATGGTTTTGCCGATCAAGGTGTCCGGCTCGTACTTCTTGCCGATGCCCGCCACGATCTGACGCTGTTCCGTGCCGAGGGAGACTTGCAACTTGATCAACTTCTCCGATTTTGGCACGCGCTCGGCGGACAGAATCTTTGCCGTCTTGAGCTGAACCTTCATGAACTCGTCGATGCTGATTTGCGGTGCCGCCGGAGGTTCCGGAGCGGCCGGAGGAGTCGGCGTGGCAGCGGTTGGTTGTGGAGAAACAGATGATTCGGTCACTGGTCGTACTCCTGGTTTTGATTCGATGCGTGGGAACAGAGGATTTCCTATTTTTACTGTTCTTCCAGAAACTCGGTCATCCCAAATTGACTTTTCATCCAGAGGAATCGACCAATCTGGTGATATGCCCAGTTGCTTCTGGATTTCGGTGGCAGCCTTTGGCATATAGGGATACAGATAAATCGAGAGAGCGTATATAGATCTGGCCAATGTGTTAAGGACATTGGAGAGCCGCACTTTGCAATCATCTCTTCTGACCAGTTGCCATGGTTGGGACTTGTCAATGAGGAGATCACATAGCTGAATAATCCACCATAGCCCTGCTAAATCGTCATTAAAACGCAAGTGCTGATGCATGATTTTTTGGGCTCTGCCTTCGATTTCTACTTTAATTAAGTGCTCAGTCTCTTCATATGATATTTCACCACGTTCTGGAATCTTTCCTTCTGTGAATTTATTGACCATTGTGATGGTACGGCTCACAAGATTTCCGATGCCGTTTGCTAGGTCACTGTTCACGCGGGTAATCATGGCGGCTCGGGAAAAGTCTCCATCTTGCCCGAATGGCACTTCGCGCAATAAGAAATAGCGAAACGCGTCGGCACCGAATTCATCGATCATTTTGTTGGGATCGACGACGTTGCCGCGGCTTTTTGACATCTTCTCGCCCTCCACGGTCCACCAGCCGTGGGCAAAGATTGTTTCCGGCAATGGGAGACCCAATGCCATCAGCATCGTGGACCAGTAGACGGCATGCGTCGTCAGGATATCTTTGCCGACGAGATGCACGTTCGCGGGCCAGAATCGGTTGCCTCTTGGGTTGCCTCGAGGGAGATATTCCAAGGCGGAGATGTAATTCACCAACGCATCGAACCAGACATAGGTCACGTAATCTTTATCGAAAGGGAGTTCGATGCCCCACGAGAGTCGGGATATCGGCCTGGAGATCGAGAGGTCGCCCAGTTTCTGGTTTTGGAGAAAACCGAGGACTTCGTTGCGCCGCGACTCAGGGCGAATAAAGTTCGGATGTGCCTTGATGTGCTCGATCAAGCGGTCCTGATACTGCCCCATCTTGAAGAAGTAATTATGCTCGCTGAGCTTCTCGACAGGACGCTTACAGTCCGGGCAGAGTCCGGACTCGACGTCTTTCTCGGTCCAGAAGCGTTCATCGAACGTACAGTACCAGCCTGTGTACGAATCCTTGTAGATCAGCTTCTTGTCGTAGAGCTGTTGCAAGCACCGCTGAACCACTGATTGGTGTTCATCGTCAGTGGTTCTGATAAAGGCGTCGTTCGAGATATTCAGTCGTTGCCAGAGCTTTTCAAACTGTGGGGCCAGCTTGTCGCAGTGGACTTGGGGATCGATACCGGCTTTGGCAGCCGCCTGTTGCACTTTCTGACCATGTTCGTCGAGGCCGGTGAGAAACAACACGTCGCGTCCGCGCAGCCGCCAGTAGCGCGAAAGGACGTCCGCCGCGACGGTCGTATAGGCATGGCCGATATGCGGAACGTCGTTGACGTAATAAATGGGAGTGGTGATGTAGAACGTCGTCTCGTCAGCCATCGCAAGGGCAAGATATCAGGTCGGCGGCGTGTTTGGCTAGGTTGCGGCTTCGGGTGAGACAAGCCCGAGTGCTTCTCTCAAGTGAAGGAACGTCGTTTCCAGCGCCATCTGCACGTTCAAGTGCCGCGTCGCTTGCTGTTCGGTTCGTTCGATGTCGTTCAACAGGATGAGGAGCCTGTCGATGTCCGCTCGTTGGGCGTATCGTTGCAGGTCGGGAAGTTGGTCGAGATGAAGGATTTGATCCCGATCTCCCTCCACCATGACGATGATGAGATCACGGATCCATCGCGCAAGCCACGCGAGCGTTTCTTCGCCGCGGTCGGTCTTGGCCAAGCTTTCCGCTGCCAAGAGCATGGTCGTAATCGACGTCAAGCCTTCCGGCCTCACCAACGCCAGGCATTCGTGTTGTCGTGCGCGAACATCCGCCACGTTCATCGTGAGCGATTCCCCGATACGGCTATCGGCGAAGACAGTCAGAAAACGGGCATCGGCCGGAGGCAGCTCCCGCTTGAGTATCACGGCCGCTTCAACTTGCGTGCGGGCTGGCGTCGTGAAACGGAGTGCTTGGCAACGTGATCGAATCGTGATCGGCAATGCGTGTGGCCGGCTGGTGACAAGGACAAAGAGACTATGACCCGGAGGTTCTTCCAAGGTCTTGAGCAGCGCGTTGGCTGCCCCGATCGTCAGGCGATCCGCGTCGTCAATCAGGCAAATCTTCCGCTCCCCGACGAGCGGCCGATAGACGAACTGCTGTTCGATTTCCCTCACCTGCTCGATCTTGATTTGCGGCGTGGCGGCTTTGGAATCAGGTTCGATGACGAAATAGTCCGGGTGCGTCCGAGCGGCGATCTGGAGGCAGGATCGGCAACAACCACAACTATCCTGAGCTTCTGTCTGCGAGGGTCTCTCGCAACTGAGGGCCTGAGCCAGTCTCACGGCGGTCATCAACTTTCCGATCCTGGCTTCGCCGTAGAACAGATAGGCATGGGCCAGACGTCCATGGCACAAGGCGGCTTGCAGGATGGAGATGGGTTGCGCATGGCCTGTGATATCGGCAAAAGGCATGGCTATCGACCTGTCGAGGTCCGTGAGCGATAGGTCGTGAGCCAGTTCAAGACCAGCTTTTCGACCGTTTGTGTGACAGACTCCAGGGATTGTGCCGCGTCGATCACTCTGATGCGGCGAGGCTCTCGTCGTGCCAAGATCTGAAATCCCGTCCGGACTTTCCGGTGGAACTGTTCGGCTTCTCGATCGAGCCGATTCTGGGCGGCGGCGCCGCTACGGCGCCTCCGGAGTCCAACAGCGACAGGAACGTCGAAGAGCAAGGTGAGCTGAGGAGACAACTTCCCGGTCGCCCAGTCGTTCATCGTGTGCAACACCCGCAGATCCAATCCTCTCCCATACCCTTGATAGGCCATCGTCGAATCTGAGAACCGATCACAGACGACCGTCTTGCCTTGTGCGAGCGCAGGCTCGATGACATGATCCACATGCTGGCGTCGTGATGCAAAAATGAGGTAGGCTTCCGTTTCCGGGGCGAGAGTTTCCGCCGATGGGTCGAGCAGGATACTCCGTAACCGTTCAGCGAGCAATGTGCCTCCCGGTTCTCTGGTATGCAACACCTCCAAGCCCTGCGCGGTCAACCATTCACACAGCTGGCGCGCGTGCGTCGTTTTCCCGCTTCCTTCACCGCCTTCCAGCGTGATGAAGATGCCCGTCGATCGTCTGGCTGGTCTGCCCCTTGAGGATTTCATTTCAATCGGAATTCGGAGGCAGATCCTATGTCAGGTCGCGGTGAATAGCAAGACCAGTACCTTACGGGAATTTCGTCCGACTTCAGTCCATAAGTCATTGAAATTTACAAGAAAACGCTTGCGGGGTCAGTCCGGAACTCTGTAAGATGAACCCACTCAATGTTCTCCTGTTCAATGGGTGTCGGTGATCATGGTCAAGACCGCGTTAAGACGGTATTTTCTGACAGGACTTCTGCTCGTCACTCCTATCTGGGGCACTATTCTTATTCTCAAGACCCTCTTTGTCGCGGTCGACGGCATCTTAGGCGACGCCGTAGCAGAGTTAGTACCGGATCACTATATCCCTGGGCTAGGGATCGTCACGCTGGTCCTCCTCATCTTTTTCGTGGGGTTGTTCGCAGCGAACTTCATCGGGCGCCAGATTGTGGGGCATTGGGAAGATTGGCTTAACCGGCTGCCACTGGTCCGGGGGATTTATTCCACCTTGAAGTCCATGATGGATATTCTGTCTTTTTCGGAGCGCGGCTCGTATCGACGCGTCGTCTTGATCCAATTCCCGAAGAACGGCCATTATTGTTTCGCTTTCGTGACCGGCATGACGAAGGCGGAGACCAGCGCATTGGGTCAAGAGACGCTGATTCATGTCTATGTGCCCACCTCGCCCAATCCGACATCGGGCTATTTTCTGCTCGTGCCGGAACGGGAAGTGACCGCTGTCGATATCAGCATTGAGGAAGCGATGAAACTCATTGTGTCAGGCGGTCTCTATACGCCGTCTGGTGCCGTGGCTTCGGCCCTGAGCGGAGAGGCGAAATGGAGCCAGGTCAAACAGCCGGATGCCGGCGTGCCGATCGGATAAACACCATGTCCGATACTCAATGGCGATCCTCTCATGGTGGGAGATCTCGATGAAACAGTCGGTGGAGCAACAGACGATGGCTTCGCGTATTCCCGGCTTAGGCGTGGTTGTGATGGCGGCCGGATTGGGCAAACGAATGAAGTCCAATCATGTCAAGGTGCTCCATCATGTCGCGGGACGACCGATGGTGCTCTACGCAGTTGATCTGGCCTTGCGGGTGGCAGGCCATCGCACGGCGGTTGTGGTGGGCCATCAAGCGGACCGGGTTCGGCATGTCATTGAAGCAGGCATCGCAGGCAGGTCGGATGCCGGGTCGGTGAGCATTGTCGACCAAGTTGAGCAACTTGGGACTGGCCATGCCGTGATGCAAAGCCGTCCCGCGTTTTATCGGGGCGACGGGGAACATCCCACGAGCTTTCTTATTCTGAACGGTGACACCCCGTTGCTGAAAGATGCGACGGCGCGTGAGCTTTTGCGACTCCATCAATCCCAGGGAGCTACAGTGACGATTCTGACGGCCATGTTGAATGATCCGAGAGGCTATGGCCGAGTCATCCGACGGCAGTCCGGCGGTCATCAAGGTGATATGAATCTGTCCGACGTGCTGAAGATCGTTGAAGATCGGGATGCCACTTCGGCGGAGCGGGCGACGAAGGAAATCAATGTGGGTACCTACGTCGTATCCGGAGAATTTCTCTTTGACGCTCTCGATAAGCTGGAACCACACAACGCACAGAATGAATATTACCTGACCGATATTGTCCGGATGGCAGTCGCGCAAGGCCGGCGCGTTGCGGCTATGACCCTCCAAGACCCCGAAGAAGGGTTGGGAGTCAATACCAGACAACAGCTGGCGGCGGCAGAGCAGGTCGTCCGTCAGCAGATCCGCGAACGCTGGCTTGAAGCCGGAGTGACAATGCGGGATCCTGGCTCTGCGTGGATTGATGCCGGAGTCACCATCGGGAGAGATACGGTGCTCTACCCACACGTGTCCCTCGAAGGCACTACAACCGTCGGTGAAGGGACGACGATCCGTTCCGGAGTCCGCATCACCGATTGCGTAATCGGAAACAATGTCGAGATTCTCGATCATTGTGTGCTGCGCGGATCGCACGTTGAGGACGAAGCGCATGTGGGGCCATTCGCGCATTTGAGACCGGGGGCGATCATGCGGCGGAAGGCGAAGGTCGGAAACTTCGTCGAGATGAAAAAGGCCGAGCTTGGCGAAGGATCAAAAGCAAATCACCTGACGTATCTCGGCGACGCGCGAATCGGGAAGGGCGTCAACATAGGAGCCGGAACAATCACGGTCAATTATGATGGAGTCAACAAACACCAAACAGTGATCGAAGATCATGCGTCGGTGGGGAGCGATACTCAAATCATCGCGCCGATCACCATTGGACAGGGGGCAATCATTGCGGCCGGCACGACCGTCACGCAAGATGTGCCGGCCGATTCATTGGCGATTGCCCGTGTGCCGCAGATCAATCGAGTCGGGTGGGCGGCTAAACGTCGGATGTTGCTGACCGCCGGTATGGCGAGCGAAAACTCAGCGAAGGCTTCCGATAAGCCGGAAGGCCAGAGAGTCAAAAAAGGTCCGAGCGGTAAGAAGAGGCGGCGCGCGAAGTCATCGAAACGCTGATGACGGTGGGTACGTCGTCCACCGGTCAGTCTCGTTAGATCTGGAGCAACGTCATGTGTGGAATCATCGGATACGTCGGCAACCAAGATGCGGTTCCGATTCTCATCGGAGGATTGGCGAAGTTGGAGTATCGTGGGTACGATTCCTCCGGTGTCGCGGTCATGCAGGGAGAAAAGATCGCCGTCAGGCGGAGCGTGGGCAAGCTGATCAACCTTCAAAATTCGCTCAAAGCCAACGAACTTACCGGAACGGTCGGAATCGGCCATACTCGGTGGGCCACTCATGGGAAACCTTCCGAACAGAATGCCCATCCGCATCGGTCGAAAGGATGCGTGCTGGTGCACAACGGGATCATCGAAAACTATCAGGAGCTGAAGCAGCAATTGCAAAAAGACGGTTACAAATTCCAATCGGAAACCGATACGGAAGTCGTCGCCCATTTGATCGATAAGTATCTTCAGCGCGAAAACAAGCTGGCCGATGCCGTGCGGCTGGCGACGAAAGACGTCAGAGGCAGCTATGCATTGGCCGTCATCTCGGAACGGGAACCCGGCACGTTGATCGCCGCACGGTCAGGTTGCCCGTTGGTCGTCGGTCGGACCAAGCACGCGTCCTATGTGGCCTCGGACGTCATGGCGATGCTCGCGCATACGCGAGAAGTGACGTATCTCGAGGAAGGGGATGTCGCGGTCGTGACCCAACACTGCGTGGACATTACGGACGGCGAGGGCCATGCCGTCTCGCGTAAGTCCTCCACGATCACCTGGGATGCCTCGGCGGCGGAGAAAAGCGGATATCCCCACTTCATGCTGAAAGAGATCCATGAACAGCCGCAAACGATTCTTGATACCATGCGTGGTCGATATTCCTATGAGACCGGGGAGGCGGATCTGCCGGACATCGGCCTGACGCCAAAAGAATTCGCCGCGGTTGAGCGGATCTGGATCGTCGCCTGCGGAACGTCCTGGCATGCCGGACAAGTGGGAAAGTATCTGTTTGAAGAAATGGTCCGTGCCCCGGTTCAGGTGGACATCGGCAGCGAGTTTCGGTATCGCGATCCGCTCGTCGGGAAAAATGACTTGTTCATCACGATTTCTCAATCCGGAGAGACGGCCGATACACTGGCTGCCGCGCGAGAGGCGAAGCAAAAGGGCGCACGCGTCGTCTCCATCGTCAACGTCGTCGGCAGCACGTTGGCGCGTGAGTCGGACGGAGTGCTCTACACTCACTGCGGGCCAGAGATTGGGGTGGCCTCGACCAAAGCATTCACCGCGCAACTCACCGCGCTGTACTTGCTGGCCTTGCATTTTGCTCGAGTTCGTAATGTGATGAAGGTAGCGGACGGAAAGGCCTGGCTCGACCGGTTGGTGAAGTTGCCGGTGCTGGTGGAGCGTGTGCTGCAGCGGGAAGCCGAAATCGTGGCGATCGCCAAGCGGTATTACAAGAAACGGAACTTTCTGTTCTTGGGGCGCGGCATCAACTATCCGATCGCCTTGGAAGGCTCGCTGAAGCTCAAGGAAATTTCCTACATCCATGCCGAGGGGTACGCGGCGGGCGAGATGAAACACGGCCCCATCGCATTGATCGACAAGGATATGCCGGTCGTGGTTCTGGCGCCTCGGGATCGACTGTACGACAAAACGGTCAGCAACCTCATGGAGGTGAAAGCCCGACACGCGCCGGTGATTGCCTTTGTGGCCGAAGGTGAGCGGGAACTCGGTAAAATCGCCGATGCGGTGTTTACCATTCCCGATACCCATTCGTTGATCTCGCCCATTCTGTTCACGATCCCGCTGCAGCTGCTGGCGTATCATATTGCAGTGCTGAGAGGAGCGGACGTGGATCAACCCAGAAATCTGGCGAAGAGCGTCACCGTGGAATAGGCACAACGGCTGAAGGGAAGTGGAAAAAAGCGATGGAGATTACGCAGCACGATGTAGAAAAGGTGGCGCAGCTGGCGCGATTGGCGGTCACGGCTGCCGAGAAGGAGACCTTTGCCAAACAGTTGACCCAGATTCTGACCCATGTCGATACGCTGAACCGGTACGACACGGCGGGGATCGAGCCGACCGCGACGATCATGGGGCAGGTGAATGTATTTCGCGAAGATGTCGTATGTCCGTCGCTGTCTTCGGAAAAGGCGTTGGCGAACGCGCCGGAGCGTGAAGGAGACGGCTTTGTTGTGCCCAAAATTCTAGAGGAGCGTTAATCGTCAGGCATCCACCTCGTTCGTTGAGAGCAGTGAATGATGGGCGGCGAGTGACGAATAACGGGATGATAGATGTTTCGACAAATGCTACGTTCGAAAATTCATCGTGCCACAGTCACGGGCGCCCATCTTGAGTACGAAGGCAGCCTGACCATCGATCAAGACCTGATGGAAGCGGCCGGGATCCTCCCTTATGAGGCGATTGTCTGCTCGAATCTGAATAACGGCGAACGATTCATGACCTATGCGATCAACGGGACGCGAGGTAAAGGGGAGATCATTTTGAATGGGCCCACCGCAAGAAAAGCGGCGGTCGGAGATCAGATTATCATCTTTTGTTATGAGTATTACGGAGAAGAAGAGATCAAAAAGCACGCACCTAAGATCGTTCGAGTGAATGAAAAAAATCGGATTGTGACGGTGAGCTGACAAGCCACGGCCAGCCAGACCGATGAAGTCTCGTGTCGGTCCGCCTTCATCTCACCCGTCGGTAGCGAGAGATCCATGTCCCTTCATAAATTGACCCTCTGTGAGCTTCAGCAACAATTCAAAACCGGAGACGTGACGGCGGCGGAGATCGTGCGCGCTTACGCCTTGCGTATCAGCCAGGTTGAGCCCAAGGTCAAAGCCTTCGTCACCTATGCGAAAGAGACGGCGTTCCTGCAGGCCGAGGCCTTGGATCGAAAGCTCAAGGAATGGAGAAAAACCAAGCCGCTCACTGGAATGCCTCTGGCCGTCAAGGACAATATCTGTACGAACGGCGTGCCGACGACATGCAGCTCTCGGATGTTGCAGCATTTTGTGCCGCCGTATGATGCAACAGTCGTTGCCAAGTTGCGTGCGCAAGACTACATCTTGTTGGGCAAGACGAATCTGGATGAATTCGCGATGGGGTCTTCGACTGAAAACTCCGCGTTCGGCCCCAGCCGGAATCCCTGGAATGTGCATTGTGTGCCCGGGGGATCAAGTGGAGGGTCTGCGGCCGCGGTGGCGGCGGAAGAATGTGTGGCGGCGCTCGGCTCGGACACGGGTGGCTCCATCAGGCAGCCGGCGGCCTTCTGCGGTGTGGTGGGACTGAAACCCACCTACGGACGAGTCTCGCGGTACGGGTTGGTGGCATTCGCCTCTTCGCTGGATCAAATCGGGCCGATCACGAAGGACGTATCCGACGCGGCATTTCTTCTGCAAGCGATCGCAGGGCATGATCCAATGGATTCCACGTCTGTCGATCGTCCTGTACCGGACTACATGAAGGCGCTGCAAAAACTCGATCTCAAAAATCTGAAGCTCGGCGTGCCGGCTGAATTTTTTACCGAAGGACTCGATCCAGAGGTCGAACAGGCGGTGAGAGCGGCCATCGGCGAGTTGAAGAATCTTGGGGCGCAAATCAGGGAAATCCGTCTGCCGAGAACGGATGCGGCTGTGGCCGTGTACTATGTCATCGCGACGGCCGAAGCCAGCTCGAATCTCGCCCGCTTCGACGGGGTGAAGTACGGTTTTCGTGCAAAGGAAACCAAGGATCTTCTCGAACTCTACATGAAGACCCGGCAGGAGGGATTCGGACCGGAAGTGAAGCGGCGGATCATGCTGGGGACCTATGTGCTCAGCGCCGGGTATTATGATGCCTATTATGGGAAAGCCCAGGCCGTGCGAACGTTGATCTGCCAAGAGTTCGACGCCGCGTTCAAAGAGGTGGACCTGATCGTGACTCCTGCGACACCGACTCCGGCTTTCAGATTGGGAGAAAAAAGCGAAGACCCCTTGCAAATGTATCTTTCCGACATTTTCACGATCTCAGTGAATCTGGCCGGGTTACCGGCGATCGCGTTGCCTTGCGGGTTCAGCAAGGAGGGACTTCCGATCGGCCTGCAGTTGATCGGACGCGCATTCGAGGAAGAGACGATATTTCGAGCCGCGCGTGCCTATGAGCGATCAACGCAATGGTATCTCAAGAAACCGACATTACGGTAAGGCATCGGGTGCCGCAAGGGTACGAATGAACGATCCGAAGGAGTGGCAACAATGACAATCGTCGAAATCGCTGGGCTTCTTGTAGCCGTGGCATTCGCCGTAATGGTCGGGTATCTGGTCCCGGTCCTGATGCAAGTCCGCAAAACGGTGGCTGAGTCCGAACAGCTGCTGGCCAAGATGAACGTAGAGATGCCGGCCTTGGTGGCTGAATTGCGTGCGGTAAGCCAGAATCTGAACGAAGTGACGAATCAGGCACGTGAGGGTGTCGAACATGCAGCGGTGTTGCTGCACGCGGTCGGTGAAGTGGGCGAGTCCGTGCAGCAGGTTCATAATATTGTCCGTGGGTCGAGTGGCACGCTCTTGAGCAATGTGGCCAGCATGGTGGCGGGCTTCAAGGCGGCCACCCACGTCGTGCGCGAACGCATGAGACATGAAGGAGGGACACACAATGGCGGATGAACGGGGTACGTCGGCAGCGGTCTTTTTGGCGTTTCTGAGCGGTGCGGCGATGGGGGCTGTGATGGGACTGTTGATGGCGCCTCAATCAGGGAGCGAATCGCGTGACCAACTCCGGGGCTATGCCCGTCGTGCGGAACATGATCTTCGGGACTTGGCCGGACGAGCCGGTGAAGCCTTTGAAGAGGTCGTCGATCAGGGCAAGGAGTTTGTCGAATCGAAGCGGTCGGTTTTGCGAGAGGCGTTTGATGCCGGGCGGGAGGCCGTCAAACGCGAACGTGGTCGTTTTCAAGGTGAGGGACAGGATCGAGGATGAGTTTCGAGACGGTCATCGGGGTGGAGGTCCACGCACAACTGCGGACCAACTCCAAGATGTTCTGCGGATGCGGCACGACCTTCGGTCTGTCGGCGAACAGCCAAACCTGCCCCGTGTGTCTCGGTCTGCCCGGGAGCTTGCCCGTCGTCAACCGAACGGCGGTCGAAATGGCGGTTCGTGCGGGCTTGGCGTTGAACTGTACGATCACGGCGAACAATCGATTCGCGAGAAAGAATTATTTTTATCCGGACTTACCGAAAGGTTATCAAATTTCGCAATATGAGTTCCCGATTTGCCAGCATGGGTGGATCGAGATTCATGATGGCGGCGGGACAAAGCGGATCCGCATCCGGCGCGCGCATTTGGAGGAAGATGCCGGGAAAAACATCCATGAGACCGGCACCAGTGGGAGCCGGGTTGATTTGAACCGTGCCGGCACACCGCTGTTGGAAATCGTGACGGAGCCGGACATGCGTTCGGCCGAGGAAGTGGTGGCTTACCTCAAAGGGCTGCGGGAAATCTTAATGTACCTCGACGTCTGCGACGGGAACATGGAGGAAGGAAGTTTCCGATGCGAGCCCAATTTGTCGCTGCGTCCGTCGGGGCAAAAGGAGTTTGGGACGAAGGTCGAGCTGAAAAACATCAATTCCTTCAAGTATGTGAAGGATGCGATCGAGTACGAGATCAAACGGCAGACCAAAGTGTTGAACGAGAGAGGCAAGATTCGTCAGGAAACGAGGCTCTGGAACATCGAACGTGGTGAAACGGCGGTGATGCGTTCCAAAGAAGAAGCCCATGACTACCGCTACTTCCCGGATCCGGACTTGGTGCCGTTGAAGTTGGACAAGGAGTGGATCGAAGGATTCCGTGCTGGCCTGCCGGAATTGCCGACCGTGCGGACGAAGCGATTCATGTCGGACTATGGGTTGTCCGAATATGACGCCACTATCTTGACGGGATCGAAAGGCATAGCAGACTACTTTGAGTCCACCGTGAAGCTCTTCGATCAACCGAAGACGGTGAGTAATTGGGTGATGGGGGAGTTGATGAGAGAGTTGAACAACATTGGAACAGACATTTCAGCGTCACCTGTCACGCCTGAACGGCTGGTGAGTCTCTTGAAGATGGTGGACAAGGGGATCGTCAGTTTAAAGGTCGCCCGTGAAATCTTTCCGGAACTCTATAGCAGTGGGAAGACGCCCGAACAGATTGTGCAGGAAAAGGGGCTGACCCAGGTCTCCGACGAAGGGGCGCTGGTGAAGATCGTCGATGAGGTATTGAGCAAGCATCCAGCCCAAGTGGCGCAGTTCAAGGAAGGGAAACAACAGGTATTGGGTTTTCTCGTCGGGCAGGTGATGAAGGCGAGCGGGGGCAAGGCCAATCCTGGGAAGGTGAACGAGTTGCTGAAGAAGAAATTGGGATGATGGTGGGCCATCGTCGGCCAGCCCCTTCGTCTTCGTTTCGCTACCCATCCGTCGACATCTCTATACTCAAAAGGCAGCGTAAACAGTCATTGATCATTTGATTGTCAGCCAACTGGAGCGGAGTGACCATGAGCGCCATTCGAGAAATCAAGGGCAGGCAGATTATCGATTCACGCGGCAACCCGACGATTGAAGCGGAAGTCACGCTCGAAAGCGGTGCAAAGGGGCGGGCAGCCGTTCCATCCGGTGCGTCAACGGGGGAAAAAGAAGCGATCGAACTCCGCGACGGCGACAAGAAGCGGTGGATGGGAAAGGGTGTTTCCAAGGCGGTTGCGAATATCAGCAAGGTCATCGCCCCCGAACTGCTCGGGAAGGAAGCATTCGATCAGGCCGGCATCGATCGAGCCATGATCGCGTTGGACGGAACGAAAACCAAAGGTAAGCTCGGGGCCAACGCGATCTTGGGTGTCTCGTTAGCCGTTGCAAAGGCGTCGGCGAATGAAACAGGGCAGCCGCTCTATCGTTATCTCGGTGGGGCCAATGCTCGCGTGCTTCCGGTGCCACTCATGAATATCATCAACGGCGGGGCCCATGCCGATAACCGCTTGGACCTCCAAGAGTTCATGATCATGCCGGTCGGTGCGAGCCGGTTCAGCGAAGCCCTCCGCATGGCAACGGAAGTCTTTCATTCGTTGAAAGCCCTCTTGAAGAAGAAGGGTCTCAACACGGCCGTGGGGGATGAAGGTGGGTTCGCCCCGGATCTGAAATCGAACGAGGAGGCGTTGGGCCTGATCGCACAATCAATAGAAGATGCCGGCTATAAGGTGGGTCTGGATATCGCCTTGGCGTTGGACTGCGCGGCGAGCGAGCTCTACGACAAGGGACGGTATGTGCTCGAAGCGGAAAAGAACCCCGAACGTTCGTCCGAGGAAATGATCGGCTACTATGGCAAGCTGCTGGATCGTTATCCGATTCTGTCGATCGAAGACGGGTTGAGCGAATTGGATTGGAAGGGTTGGAAGATCCTCACCGAGAAGTTGGGCAACAGGGTGCAGCTCGTCGGGGATGACATCTTCGTCACGAACGTCGAAATCTTTTCAAAAGGCATCAAGGAAGGAATCGGGAATTCGATCCTGATCAAGCTCAATCAGATCGGAACCCTGACGGAAACCTTGGATGCGATCGAATTGGCGAAGCGTTCCGGCTATACGGCGATCATTTCACACCGGTCCGGCGAGACGGAAGACACCACGATTGCGGACGTGGCGGTGGCGACCAACAGTGGATTGATCAAGACGGGATCCTTGTCTCGAACGGATCGTGTGGCAAAGTACAACCAACTGCTCAGAATCGAAGAAGAGTTGGGCCCCATGGCGCTCTATCGTGGTCGAGAGGCAGTGCAGGCCGGGGCCTGACCGGTTTATCGTAGGCGGATGAGATAGATGATTATCAAACGGAATCGTGGACGGCAGTGGCTGGAATGGCGACAACGCGTACTGATCCTCACTCAGGTGATCGGCGCCGGCGGTTGTGCGTGGTTATTCGTGGCCTTGTTTTCCGGAGAAATGGGCCTGACGCGCTATCTCTCGATGCGTGATTATGCCAAAGATCTGGAGCACGAGCTCTCGGCTTTACGCCGAGAGAATATGGCCTTGCAGCAGGATATTACTCGTCTCCAACATGACCCCGCCAAAATCGAGCAATTGGCTCGAGAGCAACTGGGCTATGTGCGTAAGGGAGAAACGGTGTATCAACTGGTGCCGGACCCCGAGAAAAGACCTGAACCCAACTCAAAACCATGAAGTTCGGAACGGTGGCCATCATCGGCCGGTCCAACGTCGGCAAGTCGACGCTGCTCAATTGCCTCCTGGGCGAAAAAATCTCGATTGTCTCGAATAAGCCCCAGACCACAAGGACCCGTATTATGGGCGTCCTGCACGTGGATGGAGCACAGATTGCCTTTCTGGATACGCCTGGGCTGCATAAGCCCGCGCACATGCTGAATCGCCGAATGATGCGTACTGCCGTGGAAACTTTAGAAGATGCGGATCTGTTGTACATGCTCATGGACGGAACGAGTCTGCCGGGCCCCGGAGATTTGGCTGCCATTACGCATATGAAGGAGGCATTGGCTAAACAGCCGCGTCCGGCCATCCTTGTCGTCACGAAGATCGATCTTGTGAACAAGCAGAAATTGCTTCCGATTCTTGACCGGTATGGCAGGCTCTTTGCGTGGACGGAAATCGTGCCGGTTTCTGCCAAAGCCGACGAAAACATCGACCGGTTGTTGGCCGTGACGGTCCCCTATCTTCCGTCCGGAGAAGGGGCCTACGGTGACGATGTCGTAACCGACCAGACCATGCGGGCGTTAGCGGCGGAGATGATCCGTGAGAAGGTGCTGCAAGAGACGGAGGAAGAGGTGCCGCACGCGGTGGCGGTCGAGATTGACGAGTTCGTCGAGCAAGGGAAATTGGCGAAGATTCGAGCGTCGATTTTGGTGGAGCGAGAGACGCAGAAAGGCATCTTGATAGGCAAACGAGGAGAGCGGTTGAAATCGATCGGTATGCAAGCCAGATTGGACATGGAACGGCTATTCGGCATGAAAGTGTTCCTTGAACTGTGGGTGAAGGTGAAAAAGGCGTGGCGCGAGGACGAACAAACCTTGGTGCAATTGGGGTACTAACGGAACAGGCATGCAGGCGGAAGGACCGATAGAGCCGCGGATACCGGATCAACGACCTCGTCCGTCCGAACGGGACGTGCTGCGCGAAATTTTGCGTGATCAGACCGAACGAGGACAGACGAAGTCAGACATCGTGATCCAATCCGTGCAGAAATTGCTGCGACGTGGAGCCATCACGAATCTCTCCAAGATGTTGGGGCGCATGCATCCCGCGGACATCGCCAAAGTCGTAACCCATCTCTCCTCACCGAAGGAAAAGCGGGAGATCTTCGAGTTGGTGCGAGGGGAAGGCAAACGCGGGCAAGTCCTCAGTGAACTCGACGGCGAAAGTATCCAGCAAGTACTCGCGGACCTGTTGCATTCCGACATCGCGTGGCTCTTGAAAGATCTCGGTCCGGACGACGTGGCGTACATTCTCGGATTCCTTCCTGAAGAGCGCGGTAAGGAAATCCTCGCGTTGATGAAGACCGAGGATTCGACTGAAGTCGCCGATATCCTCAAATATCCGAAAGATACGGCGGGCGCGATTATGACCACGGAGTTCTTCTCCCTGCCGGAGGATGCCACGGCACAGGAAGCGATCCGTCGGTTACAGCAAGCCACCGATGCGGAAATGGTATTTTACATTTACGTAACCGACAAGGACGATCATCTGGTCGGTGTTCTGTCGCTCCGTCAGCTCATCACCGTTCCGCCGACGACCCCCCTGAAAAATATCATGACCCGAGAGGTCATGAGTGTCGCAATCGACATGGATCAAGAGGAGGTCGCGCGCCAGGTGGCCAGTTATAACTTGCTGGCTATTCCCGTTGTAGAACGGGACGGCAAACTCGTGGGTATCATTACGGTCGATGACGTTGTGGATGTCATCCGAGAAGAAGCGACCGAAGACATGTTGAAGATGGCCGGGGCGATTGAGGAAGACACGGGCTCGAAATCATCGAGTATCGGCTCGGCGAAACTACGGCTGCCGTGGCTCTTCACCAACTTAGTCGGCAGTCTCCTGTCTGGCGCGATCCTCTGGTATTTCCGTTATACGCTCCAGGAAGTTGTGGCAATCGTGAGTTTTATTCCTGTGATTGCGGCGATGGGCGGGAATGTGGGACTGCAATCCTCGACGTTGATTATTCGTGGGTTGGCCACCGGTTCCGTCGAGCTCACCCATGTATGGCCTGTCTTCTTTCGTGAAGCGAAGATCGGCTTGGTTATGGGGCTGGCCTGTGGTGTGACATTGACACTCGTCGCCTGGGTCTTGCATCAAGGCTTTTTGGGCATGGTTGTCGGAGCTTCGCTGATCATCGCATTTTTAGTGTCGACCAGTATGGCGACGATTATGCCGATTCTTCTCAAACGTGTCGGGGTCGATCCGGCCGTCGCGGCCGGCCCATTCGTTACGACGGCGAACGACATCACCGGTATCACAATCTACCTGACTTTGGCCACCCTGTTCTTGGAGTATCTCCGGTGACGCAAGCCGTTGCGTTGCCCTGCTTCTCTTACGAGTGGAAGTGGAGAGAGCCGTGCCTCTGGTAAAGACGACGGCCATCATTTTGCGGAGCCGCAAGTGGGGCGACGCCGACAGAATCGTCACCTTGTATTCCAGGGAACTGGGAAAGATTCGAGGCGTCGCTCGTGGTGCCCGCCGTCAGAAGAGCCGCTTCGGGGCTGCGCTCGAACCATTCAGCGTGTGCCGGCTGAATCTCTTTGAGAAACCCGGGGATTCCTTGTTTCGGATTTCACATGTCGATCTCGCGCGGTCGTCTCAAGTGTTGCGGGAAGACCTTTGTTTGATGGCCTCGGCTGCGCGGATGGTCAACATTGTTGCAGCGATCACTCCGGATGGAGACCCGGACCCGCTCTTGTTCGATACTCTGGAGCAGGGCCTTACCTCGCTTCATGGAAGTGAAGACCCAACCTTTACGGCGCTGCTGTTTCAGATCAGACTGTTGGGATTGACGGGGTTCCGTCCACAGACCGACCATTGCGCCGCTTGTGGGAAGACACATTTCGTCGGGGAACCTCAATTTTCTCCGACCGCCGGAGGACTCGTGTGCCTCGCCTGTGCCGCACGTCAACGAGTTCGGTGTGTCGCATTCTCACGAGGCAGCCTGCTATTTCTCCAACAAGCGATTCGGCTGGCGCCGACCGTACTCACGCGGTTGCGAGCTGTGGGGCAAGTGCGGGTTGAGGTGGAGGAAGCGATTGAAGGGTACGTCACGGTTGTTGCCGGGCGGCGACTGCCACCGGTTGACTTCCTGTCGGTGGCCACGCCAGGATGAGGCTGATGCAATGAGTCCAATACAATGAGTCCAATACAATGAGTCCAATACGATGAAAGGTGAAATCATGGCGGCCGTTGCTCTGGAGCCTCGGGATATGGAATGGCTCGACAAGGGCGTGTTGGGGATTCAATGGAGCGATGGCCACAAGGGAATCTATCCGGTTCGCTATCTACGGCAACAGTGCCCTTGTGCGGCCTGTGTCGATGAGTGGACAGGCGAGCGGCGACTTAAGGCCGAGGATGTGCCCATCCTGATCATGCTCCAGGACATCGAGTCGGTGGGACGCTACGCGTTGCAGTTCAAATGGAGCGACGGTCATGATACCGGTATCTATTCCTATTCCTTACTAAGAAGGTTGTGCCAATGCGACGTTTGTCAGCCGGTGAAACCGGTTGAGATAAAATCCAGACGGCTCATGTAAGGCGAGGATACCGCATGGTTACCACTACTGCAATGACCATGATAAAAACGATACGGTGTCTGAGTGGTATTGGAGTTCTCGCATTGATGGCAGGCTGTGCGAGCATGCCGACGCTGGAGCAGCAAGAACAATTAGTGCAAGCCAATAATCTCGTATTGGATCAAATCACCACGAGGGCGGTCGTAAATGCCTGGGGGAAGCCTCCGCTTTATCATAGCGAGTTTAGCTATTTTTTTGTGATGCCGGACTTCCGTGTTATTCCTCGATCTCGTGTGGGGACAGGAGAGGCTCCGAAAGGGTGGAAGGCTGGCGTGCATGCAGGCGAAGGAGTGTATTTCGCTTATCCCGACCGAGGCTGGCTTCTGGTATTTCTCGATGATCGCCTTGCCTACAAGGAAGAACTCAAGGCTGAGGAGCTACGAGCTCTTGCAAAATCCTGGGCCTATGAGGATCGATTCAAAACCCGGCTTGACGAAGCTCCTCGGCCCTAAGTCTTCTACCAAATACTTCGTATGATGCCGGTATCAGGAGATGAATTGAAGATCGTGATGGCAGCTTCCGAGGCCGTTCCCTACGCGAAAACGGGCGGATTAGCCGATGTGGTTAGCGCTCTGGCGATCGAGCTAACGAAGTTAGGGCATCATGTCACATTGCTGTTACCTGGTTACCGAGGCCGCGCAAGAGCGGAGTTCCGTCAACTGGCCATGCGATTTTCTATTCCAGTGAATGGGCAGCTAATAGAAGTAACCGTGGAAGCAGAAAATCTATCGGTGTCGGATGCCGTGCATCAGCTGAGAGTCTTCTTCGTGCGGTACGATCCCTATTTTGACCGACCGGGACTTTACCAACAAGACCATCGCGATTATCCTGACAACCTGGAGCGGTTTGTCCTATTCTCGCGTGCCATCCTCGAAATAGTCCGTGGTTTAATCGAGACTCGCGGGGAAAAGATTGATGTGCTGCACTTGCACGATTGGCAAACCGCTCTGTGCGCCGTGTATCTAAAAACCCTTCCTCACGAGTATAAGGGGCTTGGGCAACTGAAAGTGCTCTTGACTTTGCACAACCTGGGTTATCAAGGAATCTTCCCGGGACAGGAGTTTGTGAAGATGGGGCTTCCCCCGTCGCTGTTCTCCCTAAACGGCCTCGAGTTTTATGGGTCGGTGAATTGCCTGAAGGGCGGTATTATCTTTTCCGATGCCGTTTCCACGGTGAGCCCGACCTACGCGAAGGAAATCATGACCGTAGAACATGGATGTGGCCTTGAAGGTGTGCTGGCAAGCCGTGTGGATGGTGTCAAAGGGATCGCAAATGGCATTGATATGATTGCCTGGAACCCCGCGAATGACTCTTATCTGCCCGCGCAGTATACGATTTCTGATTTGTCTGGAAAACGAATATGCAAGCGAGCGCTCCAACGAGAACTTGGATTGCCGAATCTTGATGTTCCTCTGTTGTCGGTGATCGGTCGATTGACTTTTCAGAAAGGCTTTGATCTGTTGATTGAGGTGATTCCCGAGCTTATGTCTTTGGATACCCAAATTGCCATCCTAGGTACGGGGGATCACCATTTGGAACAACAGTTTATAACAGCTCAGGCCACCTATCCTGATCGCATCGGTCTCAGCCTTGGCTTTGATGAGGGAATGGCGCATCGCATCGAAGCTGGCTCAGACATGTTGATCATGCCATCTCGCTATGAGCCGTGCGGACTGAGTCAGTTGTACAGCCTCCGATATGGCACAGTACCTATTGTGCGCCGTACCGGAGGTTTAGCAGATACCGTCGTTCCTTTTCGTCCGTCAACGATCAAATCTAGACGAGCAACCGGTTTTCATTTCATTGATGCGTCGACAGATTCTCTGCTTTCAGCGCTTTTGCTCTCGCTTCATGTGTACAAAGAGGAAGAGACGTGGGCAGCTTTGATCTATGCGGGGATGAAGACCGACCTGTCTTGGGATCGATCGGCGAAATCGTACGTGGATTTATATCGAGAGTTGCAGAGTCGAAGCAGAACGAGCTAGCGAGTGTTGAAGGAAACGTGGACTCCGTGTCCGAGTCTGGTCAGCAAGGTCTTGGCCTTTAGAACGTAATAAGAGCCTTCTTCCTTATGTAGCTTGATGACCGAAACCAAAAGATCGCGAGCGGTATCCATCTGCCCTTGATTCAGGGCGAGTTCTCCCGTGTGCAGGGCACATGCGGCAGCCATCGCTTCTATATCAACGGCTACCCGACTCGTTGGGTTAGCCACTAGACGTTCGAGGTGAGTTGGCAACGGTAGGATGAATCCTTCATTTTCAGCCACCATTTGGCTAGCTGAGCGTAGTTGCGCCAGGTCTGAAGTTGCCTGGGATAAGTCAAACGTTGATTTGCAATCGGCGTAGGTGTTCCACAGTGACATGAAACCGCTGTTCTTAATTTCTGTTACTTGAGATGAGGGACCGGTTGCACAGCCAGAAGCTAGAAGTGTTGCTGCTAATATCCCAACGACCGGTATTATTCTGAGTTTACTGTAGTTCATCGCATCCTTAGTTACATAAAGAGTACTGCAAATGATAGGCCAGGAAATATATCTAGAAACATGTGGAATATAAAGAAGATTGACGAATCTTCTTCTAAAGTTGTGTGGGAATCCTAACTCACTGTTGCGCTATTGATACAGGATGGGAGCGATAGAATCAGGAAAGCTTTGCGACAAGCGTTTCAGGAGTTCAGGAATTGAAGATTTGAACAAGGATTCCAGTGCGGGTTGTAGCATTGGTCTTTCGCATGATGTGCTTAATATGTTCTTTCACGGTTTGCTCTGTAATCTGGAGAGCATTGGCGATTTCCTTATTAGTCCACCCTTTGGCCAGGTGCTCGACCACTGATTGTTCGCGGTTAGTCAACTGAAAACGTTCTCGAGCATGTTCTGTATTGAGGTTTTGCTTCCTCCCCAACTCTTCCATGGTAACCACGAGTCTGGCATTTTGGACCCCTCCTCGATCCGGCAAACCAAATCCTCTCAGCAGGATTGGTTGATTGGGATCGCCTGTAACACGTTTGAGTTCAAATTGCTCCCAATCCTTGGCTTCCGTGCGTATGTGAAGAGCTTTGATAATCTCCGCACAAAGTTCAGTAAGGGCGGTCGGAAGGACTCCATGCGCAGAAATTGCTGTGGTTCTTCCATGTTCCACTGCGTTGATTTTTTTAGCAAGTTCAGTAGCTTGCCGATTCATGTGAAGAAGTTGCATGGATGCGGATAGCACCACTATGCCTGACCCTGCTCTTTGATCGGCAAGGGCATCTGTTTGATCAATGCCTTTGGCTACTTCAGCCATAATTCTTTACGACGTCACAAGATTGTTGGCGTGGTGCAATGCCAAGCCAAAACAACTATATGGTTTAAAAGCGTCTGGTACCGACACAGGTAACGCAGGAATATTACCTAACCCTTTCGAGGGAGTCAACATATACCTTTGGGAAAGCAGCCTACATCATCGGTATTGCTGACCCTAGAGACAATAAATATATATGATACAGACTGGAACTCTAGAGGTGAGGGTAGTTCCTGTTCACCGTATCGATAGGCCAAATCAGTCTGCCCTATATAGATGAATTCAATTTAAACGGGAAACATTCGAGGCAACGATTTTTTGCCAGAGGGAGGAATGGACGTGACGCCAATGGAATGGGAGTGGCCGATAAAGGATAGTCATGAAAACCATAGTGAGCGGGCAGCGCTGCTCAGACCAATTCTTTATGAGATGACGGCACCAGAAACAGGGAATGATAATCTTGTTAAGGGCGGTAAAGCGTTATCACTGAATATCAGCAGTGGAGGGATGTTAGTACTTATGGACCAGGCTCCATACATCAAACAAGTGTTAAAGGTCTACGTGCCGACCCCCATAACAATAGCTGAAACGCCAACGCTTGCCGAAGTGCGTTGGACGAGAAAGCTTCCGATTGGGGATTCGAACAACCGTGTTACGTATTTCGTAGGACTTAAGTTCATGTTCTAGTTCTCCTGCACATCCCAGCTTGATCTATAAGTAGTGGTTCCGATAAAGATGATAGGTGGTTAGATCATACGTACTGGTACTTTGCACTCAGGATCGCCACTCTTTTCACAATTTGAAGCAAAGATACTCATGGTTGAACAGTAGCGTCCGAGAGGAAGATATCAATTCTACATGTGATTCGGGAAGCATGGAGGGGCCTTGTTAACAGAGTGAAAGTCGGGGTTTCCCACCCATGTCTCAATGGTGCTAAGCGTCGTTCGAGGACATCTTCGAAAAAATGGAAGCCGTCCTGTGGCGACGGATTTTCCACAGCAAGTTGACTTGTGTGAAATAGTTCATTAAAGGTTAAACACCCAGCTATGGGGCGGCGGTAGCCTGTGAAGCTTTGGATCAATCGGAGAGGGCGTAAGTCATGGGAGACCCTATTGCTGTAACCGGAGTGGGTCGTTGCGGGATGCGATGGTATGTATTAAGTACGAAGCCAAACCACGAAAAGCAAGCCGAGCAGAATATTCGGCGTATAGGACTCGAGTGTTTCTTGCCACTTCTGGAGGAACAAAGGGCTATTCGACACAAGGTAAGAACCATAATTGGTCCCCTCTTCCCAGGGTATCTATTCGTCAGAATCAATCTATCCGAACACTATCGAGCTGTGATTTATGCCAGAGGAGTTCGCAGGATCGTGCAATTTGGTGTGACCCCTGTTGAAGTCGATATTGGTATGATCGATGCCATCAAAAGTCGGGTGGCCGGTTCCGAAGAGAGTGTCCTGATAAAACCGAAGGAGTTCAGTGGTGGCGAACTCGTACAAATCAAAGATGGCCTATTAGGAGGACTGGAAGCCGTATTTATGCGAGAGATGTCCGGGCACCAGCGGGCAATGGTGCTTCTACGTACACTCGCGCTTCAGGCGCGAGTTGTACTGGAAATTAATCAACTGGCTCCATATGCTGCAGCATGAGCTCGATAGGTCACATTCTCGGCTCCTTATTTCGAACGGGGCTTTCTCTCAGAGGGTTGGAGGCTCTGACGCACGGAGGTATTGTATATGAAGGCAGTTATTCTCGCGGGAGGATGGGGAACTCGATTGTCCGAAGAGACTACTCTAAGACCAAAACCCATGGTTGAAATCGGAGGGAAACCGATCCTGTGGCATATAATGAAGATTTATGCGGCTCACGGAATAAAGGAATTTGTTATTGGTCTTGGCTATAAAGGTGAGATGATCAAGGACTACTTCCTCAACTTCTATGCGTTCAACAAAGATATTTCGGTCGATCTTGGGAGTGGGAAAACAACCATTCATGATGGGAAACAGCATGAAGACTGGAAGGTGCATCTCGTGGATACCGGTCTACATACTCAGACGGGAGGCCGGCTTAAGCAGTTGGAGAAATGGATAGGCGATGAAACGTTTCTATTTACATATGGAGATGGAGTGTCCGACGTCGATATTCAGGCCACCATCAAGTTCCACAAATCTCATGCGAAGTTAGCCACCGTGACGTCGGTTCTTCCTCCTGCGAGATTTGGACGGCTTGTGTTTGATCGAGATCGTATCATCGAATTCACAGAGAAACCTCATGGCGATGAAGGGTGGATCAATGGTGGCTTCTATGTCCTGGAGCCTAAAGCCATTGATTACATCAAAGGTGACGAGACGGTATGGGAGAGGGAGCCAATCGAACGACTGACGAAAGATAATCAATTGATGGGCTATCGGCATGATCGTTTCTGGTCCTGCATGGATACTCTGAAAGAGAAGAATTACTTGGAGGAGCTATGGCAGTCATCGAAGGCTCCATGGAAGATATGGTAAGATAACCCGACCGTTTTATCTTCTTTCCTCCATCTTGTCACCGTTTGAAGTGACGGACAGAATCTGGGGCTTTCCGGCAGCCGTGATGCCAGGAAGCGAAAGCTCAGAATCGATGTAGCCTTGAGAGCGCTTTAGCATTGAGCGTAGACGGGTAATGCCATCCCGCTTGGCATTCCGAGATGTTTTGCTTTTTCAGGCTGTGTCTGCAGCAAAACTAAATCAGAGGTCTAGCATGAAGATTCTAGTTACAGGCAACATGGGCTATGTTGGCCCATTGGTACTGCGTCGTCTACGAGAATCCCATCCTCATGCAACGCTCATCGGTTACGATATGGGTTACTTTGCACATTGCTTAACGGGTACCCTCCGACTCCCTGAAAGCCGTGCCGACCTGCAATATTTCGGAGATATCCGACAGGTTTCCGAAGAGATCCTGAGAGGAATCGACGCCATCGTACATCTCTGCGCCATCTCTAACGATCCCATGGGTGCGACCTTTGAAAAAATCACCCTCGATATAAACCATCGAGCGAGTATCGATCTTGCTCTGAAGGCGAAGCGAGCGGGAGTTAGAAAGTTTGTGTTCGCATCCAGCTGTAGTGTGTACGGATTCGCTGAAGGCGGTCCCCGCCGAGAGGACGATGCTTTGAATCCCCTTACGGCGTATGCGAAGTCTAAAGTTCAAACCGAGCATGATCTGGCATCGCTTGCATCAGAGACCTTCACGGCAACCTGCCTTCGTTTTGCAACCGCGTGTGGCATGAGTGATCGGTTGCGACTGGATCTTGTGTTGAATGATTTTGTGGCCGGGGCATTGGTATCAAAACGGATCAATATCCTGAGCGATGGGACGCCGTGGCGTCCCTTGATTCATGTCAAGGACATGGCAAGAGCGATTGATTGGGCAGTGCGGCGCGACCATACAGATGGCGGGATATTTCTGACGCTCAATGTGGGAAGCGACGCATGGAACTATCAGGTGAAGGACTTGGCGGCTGCTGTGGCTAACCTTGTGCCAAATGTCGAGATTTCGATCAATAAAGATGCACAACCGGATAAACGTTCATATCGAGTGAATTTCGACAAGTTTTCCAAGCTGGCTCAAGGATTCCTTCCTACGGTTGACCTTCAGGGCGCCGTGAAGGATCTCCGCGATGGACTCGTGTCCATGCAGTTTCGCGACCAAGAGTTCAGAACGGGTGAGTTGATAAGGCTGGTTACGTTGAAACGACTGCGGGAGAGTGGGCAACTAAACGACGAACTTGTATGGAAAGAGCAACGTAGTGGTTGATGCGAACGGTTGTTCCATCGGGTATTGGATCCGGGGAATATTACTTGTGAGTAGGAAGAGAGGTTGATATGGGGCAATCAGGGTGTCGCTCATGCGGTACGATGCTTGAGAAGACGTTCGTCGATCTAGGCATGTCTCCATTGGCCAATTCCTACATCAAGCCCGAACAACTGAACCGCATGGAGCCCTTTTACCCATTACATGTATATGTTTGTGAGAAATGCCTGTTGGTTCAGTTGGAGGAATTCTCCTCGCCGCACGATATTTTTTCGGATTACGCGTACTTTTCCTCGTTTTCAGATTCTTGGCTAGCACACGCTAGAAGTTATGTCGACATGATCGTCGAGCGATTCAAGTTGGGATTCAATTCCCGGGTCGTGGAAATAGCTAGTAACGATGGATATTTGTTGCAGAATTTTGTAACGCGAGGCATCCCCGTGCTGGGGGTGGAGCCTGCCTCGAATATAGCCGAGGTGGCGAAGAAGAAAGGGATTCATACGAAGGTCGCGTTCTTTGGAGAGAAGACCGCCCTGGAGTTAGTGAGTGATGGATGGGGGGCCGATCTGATCGTCGGGAACAATGTACTGGCTCATGTCCCGGATTTGAATGATTTTGTAAGAGGGCTCAAGGTGCTGCTCAAGCCAATGGGTCTGATCACAATGGAATTCCCGCATCTACTCCAGTTAATGCGGCGCAATCAGTTTGATACGATTTATCATGAACATTTTTCCTATTTCTCTTTCTTGTCCGTAGAGCAGGTGTTTGCTCGTCAGGGAATGAAATTGTTCGATGTAGAGGAGCTATCCACCCACGGTGGATCCATTCGAATCTATGCTTGCCACGATGACGATATGTCCAAGCCCATTGAAGCGCGGGCAAAGGAACTGAAATCGCGTGAAGAGAATGCAGGATTGGGTCAACTGAATCACTACCTGTCGTTTGGTCGGCAAGTTGAGGCGACAAAGAGGAAATTACTCTCCTTTTTGATTACGGCCAAGCAAGAGGGCAAACGCGTTGTGGGCTATGGGGCCCCGGCGAAGGGTAATACGCTGCTCAACTACTGCGGAATTGGGACCGACTTCATTGACTACACGGTGGATCGGAGCCCATATAAACAAGGACATTTTTTGCCGGGCGTACATATTCCAGTTTATGAACCGGAACGGGTTCGAAACACACGCCCCGATTACCTCTTGATTCTTCCCTGGAATATACGAGAGGAAGTCATGCAGCAGATGAGTTACATTCGGGAGTGGGGAGGGAAGTTTGTGGTCCCGATTCCTGAAGTGCAAGTGTATCCATGATATTCACGGAAACCGCCCTCCAAGGTGTATTTCAAATCGATCTTGAGCCAATACAAGACGAACGGGGAATGTTTGCGAGGACTTGGTGCCAAAGAGAGTTCGAGGTGCACGGACTTGCGGTTACGTGGGTTCAGTCCAGCATATCGGTGAACACCCATAAAGGCACTATGCGAGGTCTCCACTACCAGGCCGCTCCGAATGAAGAAGTGAAATTGGTCCGTTGTACTGTCGGCGCCATCTATGATGTCATCGTTGACTTGCGGCCCGCATCGCCCACGTATTGTCAGTATGTCGGAATAATGCTGTCGGCTGACAATCGCCGAGCCGTCTATATTCCGAAAGATTGTGCCCATGGATTTCTCACCCTCGAGCAAAACAGCGAAGTGTCATACCATATGTCGGAATTCTTTACACCAGCCAGTTCTCGAGGACTCCGGTGGGACGACCCAGCGTTCAGGATTATATGGCCTGAACCCATCCAGGTCATGTCGGAGAAGGATCGAACATGGCCGGCATTTACCATGAACGTTCCGCTACAAACGTGACGTTTACTGATCAAGCCACCGTGAAACGTGACGGATTAGGACGAGCCATGCATGATCTCATGGCTGAGCTCTACCCGATATGTCGGAGTATTACCGGAAACGGAGTGCGAGAAACTCTTCGAGTGCTTCAAAAGCACATTCCACTTGAGATCCATGAGGTTCCTAGTGGAACGAAAGTGTTCGACTGGACGGTGCCGCCGGAATGGAATGTATCCGATGCCTATATCATGAATCGGGCAGGGGAGCGCGTTGTTGACTTCAACGCTCACAATCTGCACCTGATGAGCTACAGTATCCCCATCCGGAAAAGAATGGGATTGGTTGAACTGAAGCCTCACTTGTTCACTCTTCCGGATCATCCCGAGTGGATTCCTTATCGAACCTCCTACTATAAGGAAAACTGGGGGTTCTGTCTTCGACATGTAGATTACGAACGACTACTTGATGACGAATATGAGGTCGTCATCGATTCAAGTCTTCAACCCGGCGCACTGACCTACGGTGAGTGCTATGTGCCTGGGGAAATCTCGGACGAAATTCTCATCTCGTGTCACGTGTGTCATCCATCACTGTGTAACGATAATTTATCCGGCATCGCCGTAGCCGTGAGACTGGCAGAGGCGATGACGGCTCATCAAAAGCGGTATTCGTATCGATTTCTCTTTATCCCAGGAACGATCGGATCAATTACATGGCTGGCGCTGAATGAACAGAGGGCTTCTTGTATAAAACATGGACTGGTTATAACAGGGGTCGGTGATGCTGGGGATGTGACGTATAAACGAAGTCGTCAAGGGAATGCGGAAATCGATCGGGCGATGGCACATGTGCTGAAGCATTCAGGCAAGCGGTATGCTATTATTGATTTTTCCCCTTATGGCTATGACGAGAGGCAGTACTGCTCGCCGGGATTTGATCTACCTGTGGGATGCTTCATGCGGACACCGCACAGTGAATATCCCGAGTATCACTCGTCTGCGGACAACCTAGACTTTGTGAAGATTGAGTCTCTGGTTCAGTCGTATGGCCGATGTCTGGAGGTATTCGAGGTGCTGGAGGGGAGTCGAACATACATGAATCAGAATCCAAAATGCGAGCCTCAACTGGGTCGGCGAGGGCTTTATCGTACCGTTGCCGGTCAGCAAGAAAAACAATGGACGGAATTGGCTCTCTTCTGGGTCTTGAACGCGTCCGATGGACGCCATACACTACTTGATATAGCAGAGCGAGCCGATCTTCCGTTCAGCAAGATTCAATTCGCAGCCGATGCGCTCTTAGAGGTGGGACTATTGAAAGAATGTCGGAGGCCGGGAAACACTTAATGGAGAAGCGATCATGAACACGATTTATTATGACCCTCCATTCTCGGATGAACGACGCCGCGAAGAGTTATATCAAGGCCAGTTGCTCGTATTCTCTCCGAGAAAGAGCACCCTCGCGTTTATCGAATTTGCCAAGAGGTTGATCAAGGAGGCCTTTGCACCCTATGATCCGGAGACGGCTCAACGGCATCTTCCCGTTGAACAGTACGCCGACCTCCTTGGGAAACTGAAGCCAAATTTCATTCATCATCCCGAATCGAAAGCACTCATGCGGGACATTTTTAATGAGATGGGCTGTGATCTTGAGAAGACATATTTTGATGTTCCGAAGATGCGAAGCTCGACCAGCGATAATTATCTGACGACGGGCATCGCGTATGCCTGGCATCCGCATCGAGATACGTGGTATTCCGCGCCTCCTTGTCAGGTCAATTGGTGGATCCCCATCTATGATATTCAGTCGAATAATGCCATGGCCTTCCACCCGCAGTATTGGAATGTTCAGGTAAAGAACAGCTCCAAGGGGTATAATTACTATGCGTGGAATCAACAAAATCGCGGAGCACATGTCGCCAAATTGCTGAAAGAAGATCCTAGGCCGCTACCGAAACCGACCCAATCGCTTGTGCTCGATCCCCAGATTCGCCTTATCGTGCCTGCGGGAGGCATTATTTTGTTTTCAGCTGCCCAGATGCACTCCAGTGTTCCTAATACGTCGGGGAAAACTCGGTTTAGTATCGACTTTCGTGTGGTGAACCTTGATGATGTGGCGGGAAGGAAAGGCGCTCCCAGGGTGGATGAAGAGTGCACTGGAACCACGATGAGGGACTATTTGAGGGCTAGCGACCTCGCAAATATCACCGACGATCTTGTGGCACTGTATGATGATGAAACTGCTGATGCCGGTGTGCTTTCCTATCAACATAAAGCGGAACAGAGCGCATGATATGTCTGAAGTTTGACTTTGGAGGAACAGATGTGAAGCTGAACCAACCGGCCGAAAGAACCGGTGGCGGTGTTTTCAGCAGCTGAAGAGTTCTTCGACTCATTCCGCTTTCCCGGAGTAAATAAATACTTCCTTTTGGTTGCCGGCCATACGATTGACTGGACAGATCCTTGATGACCTGCATTCGATAACATGAACAGTATGTAAAGTTGTCCGGCTGTACTTTGATGGCAACAAGGTTGATGATTTAACAAAAGGAACCGAAACTATGAAATACCCCCTGTGGTTTCTAATCATTTCACTGGCGCTGGCGGTAGATTCGAGTTCCGGATTTTGTGACTCTGGTTCAGGTAAGACAGATGCCGGTAAAGCCCCGACAGATACCTCCGGATTGCCTGCCTCGACAGCCCAGGCTGAGAAGGCGATCAGTCAGGTGATGATGGATAAGCTGTCGAATGCAGTCGGCAGCGAATATGTGATAGGAGCCGAAGACGTGCTGGATATTACGGTATGGAGGAATCCGGATCTATCGAGGCAAGTGCAAGTGCGTCCTGATGGGCGAATATCAATGCCCATCATTCGCGACGTGGTGGCCGTAGGAAAAACGCCGACAAAATTGGCTGAGGAGATGACGAACAAACTCAAAGAATATGTGCAAAATCCGGTCGTCGCCGTGACATTGAAGGAGGTCAATAGCTCCAACATCTTTCTGCTTGGCGAAGTGGCTCACCCGGGCAAGTATCCTCTAAAGAGCAAGACGACGCTCTTGCAGGGCATCACCATGGCAGGCGGGTTTAAGGAAACTGCGGCGAGAAATCAGATCGTCATATTCCGGTTTACTGAAACTGCCCCGGGCATGAAGCGATTTACTGCCAGTTACGACGACATCGTGCTTCGCAGTGGAATCAGCGACAATTTCGAGCTCAAGCCCGGTGATACACTTGTGGTGCCGAGTGAGTCAATGGTGGTCTTCCCTGGTCGGTAGGGAATACCGGAAAGGATTGCCGTGGACAATTACGCACGATGGACAAGGGTATCTAGGCGGTATCTTCCTGCGATGAAAGCATCGTTAATTGGATTCTTGATGTGTTCTGTTTTTGTCCAAGTTGGTTGTCGGGGACCGGTGACATCGAGGGAATACAAGGCATCCGACGTTCCCACGGAATTCCTTCTGGGTTCTGAGGACCAGATTGAGATCAATGTGTGGAAGAATCCGGATTTGTCCAGGATCACGTTGATACGGCCGGATGGATATGTGTCCATGCCGATCATCGGAGACGTTCAAGCGGCAGGTCTCACGGCGGAGGCGTTGGCCGCTCAGATTACCGAGCGTCTCAAGGGGTACATTCAAAATCCTTCCGTATCGGTGAACGTCAAAGAGCTGAACAGCTATTCGGTATTCGTTTTAGGTGAAGTCGCGAAGCCGGGCAAGTATCAGCTCAAATCGTACGTCACGGTGCTTCAAGCCATTTCCATGGCCGGGGGCTTTACAAACTATGCGAGTAAGAATAGGTTGCAGGTGGTGCGGGTGATTGAAAGCCCCGGTCACAAACGTCAGGAGATCCATATCCCTCTACGGTATGATGACCTTGTCAGCGGTCGTGGCGAGCCGGGGAACATCGTGTTGGCCTCCGGAGACACAGTCGTCGTACCTTGACAGTGGGCATGACATACTGCTGGATCTGGTTTCTCCAATTTCCATGTATGCGATTGGTCGGATTGGGTAGAGCGGGCGACCTTCGGCCGTTTCTGCTCTCCTCGCAGGAAAGGGAGTGTGGTGATTCTATTGTGGAGGTGTAAGTGCGCTGAGCTCAGTGAGCTCGGAAGGGTGTTTTGGTTTGCAGTCGTGACTATGGTGATCTGGGGGGCGTGGCCTGCGGTGTCAGTTTATGCGGATACCAACATCGTTCCCTGGGGCTCTGTGATGGAGCGATACGATAGCAATGTATGGCGTAGACCCAAGGAGCTACTACGGGACGCGCAGGGGAATGCCCCGCAGCTCCATGATTTTGTGACGACGGTGAACGGCGGGCTAGACCTGCGGCACGACAGTCGAGACATGGAAGCAGACCTGAAGGTGGGGGGAAATTACAGCGCGTTTGTGGAAAACAGTAACTTGAACTTTTATGGTGCGTTGCTCAATGGCACCGTCGGCTTGGATCGATGGGTTGATCAGTATGTCCGAGGAGCGCGTTTGCGCGTCACCGAGAACTTCGTCTATACCCCTGAGCAGACTTTTGGGAGGGGGACAACGGTGGTGGATGACGTCTTCGGTAGCGGCCTCGTCACATTTCGACGGAGCAAGGTTCTGAACACAACGTCCTTCAATGGAAGCTACCCTCTGTCCCGAGACCTTTCTTTGGAAGGTGGGTATATATTCGGCCTTCGGAGGCTAACCCGTGAAACTGAAGGGGGCAATGTAACGGGGGCCACCTTCTTCAACACGATGACGCACACGTGGTCCGGAGGACCTCGATATCACCTGACGCGAAACGACAGCGTCGCCGCCTTGTATCGACAGACGTTCATTACCCAAGAGCGGTCCGAAGGCGGCAGGACTTTCAGCACCAATCTCATCACGCTCGAAGGCGATTATACCAAGGTGTTCCCGGAGTGGACCTTCACGGTCCGTGGGGGCGTCACGTTTGTCGAACCGGTCGGACGGACATTGCCGTCCGGTTCCATCCAGGTCACAACTAAACCGGAACGAGACACTGTTCTCAATCTGACGCTTTCCCGGGAAGCCAGACCGTCATACTTTTTACAGGGTGGCGCGCGGATCAACCATCTTGCGCGTGCGAGCATCAGACATAGGATTTATGAGCGACTCAGCGTCAGCGGGGCCGGTGGGTATACCCATAGTCAGTTTTTTCCCAATACGGAATCTCAATTTCAGGTTGTCACCGGAGCATCTCGGCTTGAGTATATGTTGACGAGGAACATCAGAGGAGAGCTGTTTTATGTCTTTTCACACATTAACTCAGATACAACGGCGCTTGAGTACCAGGTATCACGCCATCAAGTAGGGTTCATGCTGTCGGTCTTGTTGGAAACGTTAGGGGAATCCTTCGGATGGGAATAGGGTAAGGGCAAGCCATCTGGGATACGACTCAATCGGAATCGACGATGAATCCACATCGCGTAGCGCCTGCCTCCGGTTGTTCGTTCTGCGCATCTAGGCGAGAATTCTGCCTGTCCAAAAGATGATCACGTGCCAGCCTGTGTCCTGCTCGCCATGTACACCGACATTGATCGGCCCATCAGGTGGGATCACTCTTTCCGTCGCGCGGATGCATTCAAGAGTTCCTCATATACCAGCGTTACGCGCTTCATCATCGATTTCGAACCATACAACTGGTCCCCGATTTAGGTGGGATATCAATCACAGATGCCGTCTCTCTCGGAACCTTAATGAATGATTCCGCGATCGGTTCGTCCAGGTTCTGAGGAGGTTGGGGCAGTGCATCGCACACCTTCCCTGAGGCTTGAGGCAATTCCTAAGTAATGGCGGATGCACGCGAGCAGGGATGTGCGGTGCAAGTGAATTCGTCCATCCCACGCGAACATGATGAGGAGTGTTATGATTGTTCTCGAAAATCATGTGGCTGTTGTTACAGGGGCGAGCCAAGGGATCGGACGAGCGATAGCGCTTGGTCTTGCAGCGAAGAGAGCCAGGCTGTTTCTAGTGGGACGAAACCGCACGGCGTTACACGAGGTGGCAGAACTTGCGCGCAAGTTGTCGCCATTGGTCGTGGTCCATGCGACTGACCTGGTAGCTGATGGGGCAATCACCGGTATCGTGGAGAGTCTTAGTAAGCAATTGGGTGGCGTTGATGTGTTGATTCACTGTGCTGGAGCCTATTCGAAGGGTGATTTTCAAACGGCTTCAGTGGACGAATTTGATCGGCTGTATCGAGCCAATGTGCGTATGCCGTACCAGTTAACTCAGTCTCTTCTGTCAATACTCAAAAAAAGGAAAGGTCAGATTGCTTTTGTCAATTCAAGCCAAGGGCTTCAAGCACAGGCGCATCTTGGTCAATTTGCCGCTACTCAGCATGCTTTGAAAGCCATAGCGGATAGTCTCAGAGATGAGGTCAACTTGGATGGGGTTCGGGTGCTGAGTGTTTATCCTGGGCGAACCGCCACGCCACGCATGGAGGCTATTTTCCAGATGGAGGGAAGGGAGTACAGGCCGGAGCTTCTTCTCCAGCCCGAGGATATCGCTGCGGCTGTCATTAATGCTCTGATGATGCCGATAACAGCTGAGGTGACGAACATCAATATACGTCCGCTTATAAAGTCGTATTGATTGGTTGAAGCGGCGAACTTACAGATGTCGCTGACAAGGCGGGGTGTCCATGGTATTCCAAACTACCGGTGATACTATTCTCTCATAGTTTCATGTTGCACGGCGGGATCTATTGTGGAGATAGCATCGTGAGTTCTTGACGGCCAACAGATGATATGCAGAATAAGCCGGTGGAACATTGAGCTCGCAAGGGGCGACAATGGACTTCTCCGAGATGCTTGAAATAAAAGCGGCTAATCGTCGTCGGTATCGGACGTGGGCGGAGAGGAGGCCGATAGCTTCGCACCCGTCGCATGCTGGCATGATAGAGACTCTGAACTGGATCCTTGTGACTAACTCATGGGAGAGAACCGGCTCTCATCGCTAATCGGCACTATGAAAGTAACTTAACGAGGTGGCTATGGAGCAAAGTATTCAGGTAGTTCGGATTGAACCGTCCAAGGGGTGGGTATCTCTTCAACTAAAAGAGTTATGGGCTTATCGTGAGCTGCTCTACTTCTTGATCTGGCGCGATGTGAAGGTGCGCTATAAGCAGACTGCGCTCGGCGTGGGTTGGGCCATCATCCAACCCGTGTTTACTATGGTTGTCTTCAGCGTTTTCTTCGGACGACTGGGGAAGATTCCTTCCGACGGAATCCCTTATCCGATCTTCACGTACGCTGCCCTGGTTCCCTGGACCTTCTTTGCCCAGGGGATGGGGCAAGCATCCAACAGCCTGGTGGGAAGCGCCAATCTGATCAAAAAAGTTTATTTCCCAAGGCTTTCGGTTCCGATCGCGTCGGTGACTTCCGGAATCATCGATTTTTCGATTGCTTTTATTGTGTTGCTCGGCATGATGCTCTATTACGGCATCCTTCCCACGCTCAATGTGATCTGGCTCCCTTTCCTGCTTCTGCTCACGGTTGTGACGTCGCTCGGTGTCTCGCTCTGGTTGTCCGCCTTGAATGTCCAATTTCGAGATGTGCGACACGTGCTGCCGTTTCTGATTCAGCTTTGGTTTTTCGCGACTCCCATCGCGTATCCGAGCAGTTTGTTGTCGGAGCCTTGGCGGACCCTCTATAGCCTTAATCCGATGGTGGGGGTGATCGAGGGATTTCGTTGGGCCTTGCTTGGGACGGCGACCGCCCCGGGGCCGATGTTAATCGTGTCTTCGCTGACCGCCCTGGCACTTTTGGTCGGGGGAGCATTTTACTTCCGCCGGTTGGAAAAGACGTTTGCGGATGTGATTTGATCGTGTGAAAAGTGAACACCGGCGAAGAACTCCCGGCGTTGTACTGAACGACTAAGAGGCAATTCTGTGCATCGGGTAGCCTAGCGCCCACTTTGTACCACACTCCGAGGAATCATGGACGAGATCGCCATACGAGTAGAAGGAATCGGCAAGCGGTACCGTATCGGGAAAATGGAAAAGTATAAAACGCTGCGGGATTCTATCGCGGGGGCGCTCGGCGCGCCCTTTCAGAGAGCAAGGCAACTGTTCCAGGGAGGGGGGGCGAACGATGCTGAGTTGGATCCTGAGTTCTGGGCGTTGCAAGACATTTCCTTCGAGGTGAAGCAGGGAGAAGTCATCGGCGTGATCGGCGGCAACGGGGCGGGTAAGAGCACCCTCTTGAAAATACTCTCACGCATCGCCGAACCGACGGTCGGACATGCTGAAATTCGCGGGCGTGTCGGATCCCTCTTGGAAGTAGGCACCGGCTTTCATCCGGAGTTGACAGGCAGGGAGAATACGTTTCTAAACGGAGCGATTCTGGGCATGAAGCGGGCCGATATCGAAAGAAAATTTGACGAAATCGTCGCCTTTTCCGAGGTCGAGAGGTTTATCGATACGCCTGTGAAACACTACTCCAGTGGGATGTATCTTCGGTTGGCTTTTTCCGTCGCGGCGCACCTTGAGCCGGAGATTCTGTTGGTCGATGAGGTTCTGGCGGTCGGGGATGCAGGATTCCAAAAAAAATGTCTCGGCAAGATGGGAAGTGTCGCCAAGGAAGGCCGGACGGTCTTGTTTGTCAGTCACAACCTTGGGGCCATCACGCAGCTTTGCGGAAGGGCCGTGCAATTGGAGAAAGGCAGATTGAAGCGTGTCGGACCTTCGGTCGAAGTGGTGAATACGTATTTGTCTTCCTTGTTCGGAACGGAAGTCAAGTCGAGCTGGTCCAACGAATCGTCCTCGCCGAGCGACTCCGAGGTCCGATTCACATCCGTTCGGCTGTTGTCGAGCGATGGGCGACCGCAATCCGTCGTGAACTTTAACGACTCGCTTGTGCTGGAGATTGCATACGACGTAAAAGTTCCGATCAGAGACCTTTCTGTAACGTTTCACCTATGCGATTCGATGAATAATATCGTATTTGAATCGATGGATACCGACTTGCCTGAATTGAGAGGATGTGTCAGAGAGACTGGTCGTTATCATGCCGCCACCAAGATCCCTCCCTGTTTGCTGAAGCCTGGCCGCTACTATCTATCAATCATTTCGTTCACTCAAGGTGTAAGCAGCTATAAACTGTTTCAGCAGCTTGAGGGAGCATTGACGTTTGATGTGTCCGAGGTCGGTTATACGTTTAATCCGGGCCGGTTAGGAATCGTTTCCCCTGTGCTAGCTTGGAAGGTGTCCCGGCTCAACGACAACGGTCAAATGCCTCAGTGAGCGCCCATTCGGCAAACCGTGTCTTAAGCGTCTCCATGAATAGGACGGTGTTCCATGCCCTGTCACCGAAGCTTTCCTGAATGTGAGACTGTTTACCATGTAGCGATGTTGAGGAAGCAGCAACCAGGTCATCTTCTGGGTAATGGCGAGGACTGATATGAACGTGAATGAAACGGCACACCCCTGCCCACGACGACGCCAACTGGTCAGCGTCATTATGCCGGTGTACAACGCTGCCACGACGTTGGCCCCACAACTTGATGCACTGAACAGTCAGGTATTTGACGGCGACTGGGAGATCGTGGCCGTCGATAATCGTTCGACGGACGACTCGGTCGCGGTCATCCGGCAGTATCAGCAGCAGATGCCACATCTCCGTCTGGTCGGGGCAGAGGAGAAGCAGGGCCGTGCGTATGCCTGTAATGTCGGAGCGCGGGCCGCCAAAGGGGATGTCTTTCTTTTTTGTGATGCCGATGATGTCGTCGCCCCGGGTTGGCTCGCGGCACTGGCTCGGGCACTCGAGCAGCACGAGTTTGTCGCCGGCACCATTGACGTCGAGGCCCTGAACCAGAGCAAAGCCTGGCGCCATCACCCCGGCAATTTTGCCACGAGACGAAATCTGTTTTTTCTGCCATTTGCCTGTGGCGCCCTTATGGCGCTTTCGCGTGAAGCATTCGAGCGAGTCGGCGGCTTTAGCGAGAGGGCTTCCTTTTGCGAAGATATAGAGCTCTCGTGGCGTTTGCAACTGCAAGGCTATGTGCTCCATCCGGTCCCGGACGCGGTGGTTCAGTACCGTTACCGGGAGACGCTGCAAGCAATGTGGAAGCAGAATGTGCGCTATGGCGCGGCTCATGTCTATCTCTACAAGCAATTCGCCTCTTACGGAATGCCTCGCTCATCCCTCCGTGGAGTTTATTATAAATATAGGGGGTTGGTCATTGAGCTCCCCTATTTACTGGGGGGAGAAGAAAGCCGGAGGGCGCATTTCCTGCGCAAGGTGGCGCTCTGCTGGGGTCGGTTGTGTGGTTCCTTGCGCTATCGCACGGTTTATCTATAAGCATAAGGGCCGAGTGATATATTCGACTGAGTGAACCCGGCACAACGCAAACGCGGAAACAAGCGTAGACAGAGATAAGTTCGGGAGACTGGCTATTTGCTGAATCTTTGGAAAAGATGAACGTCGTGACGCATTTTCATCTTGCCTTTATGTCCGTCCTGCGGGAATTGGGTGAAACATATGAGGAGACGTATCCTTGTGCCACCGAGAGCGATGGAACTTCTTCCGGATGTCAAAGAGCATGCCTTGTCAACACGTTGGCCTCCGACCGTTTGGAGTTCTCTGAACATATTGCGTCGGATTGAGTCTCGGGTCCGCGATTCCATACGATAACAGCAGCCCTTTCTTCCGTGGGGATTCAACGGTAGAGGAATGTATGTGTGTAATTGGACTGGAATAACAAGATGAAGGAAAGCTTATGAGGTTGAGCGTCGTAATACCCTGTTTTAATGAAGCGGATACCATTGGGACTCAACTCGAGGCGCTTGCCAATCAACAGTGGTCTGAGCCTTGGGAGGTCATTGTGTCGGACAATGGGTCAACAGACGGCTCAATGGACGTCGTAAAACAATACGAGGGACGGCTGCCTAGTCTCCGAATCGTTGACGCATCCGGGAAGCGTGGACAAGCCTATGCCAGGAACGTAGGTGCAAAGAACGCCCTGGGTGAATTCATAGCCTTTTGCGATGCTGACGATGAGGTGGGTTCGGGGTGGCTGGCGTCGATGGGAGAGGCGTTGTCAAAGTGGGATTTTGTTGCCTGCCGCATCGATGTTCATAAGCTCAGCCCTGCATGGGTGGCGGAGAAGTGGGACCATTCACAGGCACGAGGGCTTCAGACGGGCGGTTTCTTGAACTTTCTTCCGCATGCTGGGGGAAGTACCATCGGAATTAAGCGTCGTATCCATGAGGAAGTCGGCGGTTTCGCTGAATCATGTCGTTTAGGTGAAGATACGGAGTATTGTTGGAGAGTGCAGCTGAAAGGAACAGCGCTTCATTTTGTGTCGGATGCGGTGATGCATGTTCGCTTGAGGGATACCGTGAAAGGGATTTTTCTCCAGTCTTTCGGCTGGGGAGAATACCGCGTTCTTCTGTACAAGAAGTACCTTCCATTAGGCCTGCCAAGACACACGTGGAAAGAAGGGATCGAGGCATGGAAAGATCTCATCATAGGCTTCCTCAAGAATATTCACAAAATTCGGAGTAGAAGAGATCTGGTTCATTGGGCTCAGCGTCTTGGCACCCGAATGGGGCAGCTAAAGGGCAGTATCAAATACAGAATTTTTGCGATTTGACCGGCTCCTCAATGGCGCAAGAGAGATACTGAAGCGCATGTGTCAGTCGCCGGCAGGCTGTTGACAAACAGCGTACAGCGAAGATCTATTGACGGAGGTCAGCTTTTGATGTCCTTAAGTTGGAAGTCATCCGCCAGAGCTATTTTTCAGAGGTTGGGGCGTTTGGAGAGTTATTATTATGATTATTGGGAGCTCAACAGACAGGCTATGAGAAACCTGAAGGCCGTGGAAAGCTATAAAGGCAAGACGAGCCGTCAGGATCTGAAACAGTGTAACGATTATGCGGTGGAGGTCCTCGGACATAAGCGCTTTGCCCCCTGGTTGTATGTCTATACGGCGGTTTCCGGGCGGTTTCGAGAGGGCTGGATTCCCGATAACTACTACTTCTCGGTTGTCGTACCCACGATTCAGAAGCGGTATGGACCGATGGCGGACCTCAGGGGGCTGAGCGCGGTCATGCTTCAGAGCGCGGCCCTTCCTGATGTGCTCGCGTACGTCAACGGGATCTTTTTTGACACCACCTCCGGATTTGTGTCACCCGATGCGGTGAGAGACAAACTGTTCAAGGATCAGGAGCGAGTGGTCTTCAAGCTCGATCATTCGCTCCGAGGTGAAGGCGTTTATTTTCTCACGCGTGAGTCGTTCAGTCTTGAACAGATCCACCGGCTGGGGAACGGGGTGTTTCAACGCGCCGTGCGGCCGCATCGATTGTTCGCTGAATTCACCCAACAATCCGTAGCAACCGTACGAATCACGACCGTGTACGAGGAGAGTGGGAAGGTGTCCGTGCGGGCATGTTACCTGAGAATGGGCAGTGGAGATGAAACCCATGTGCAGTCAAAAACCGAAATCAGAGTGCCGGTCAACGTGGTCAGTGGAGCATTAGAGGAGATCGGGTACACGGCGGAATGGCTGGAGACCAGAGTTCATCCGACGAGCCATGTCGCGTTTGCCGGGAACGTGATTCCTGCATTCCATAGTTGTGTACGCACCGTGACCGAGTTGCATCGGAAAGCTCCCTATACACGCTGTGTAGGCTGGGATGTGACTGTCGACCGGGACGAGCAGGTCCAGCTCCTGGAATGGAATGGGGCGAGAAACGGCATTAAGTTCAGCGAAGCCACGCAAGGGCCGTGCTTTGCGGACTTAGGCTGGGAGCGACTATGGAAGTCAGGGTAATGGGTGTGCACTATCCGCCGGCCGCTCATTTCAATGGGCTCCCCAAAAAGCATAGCGAGTTCTTCCAACTCGTCTCTTGGACATCAAAAAGAAATGCTCCACTTGATTAAGAAGGCATGCGCGACGGTGAAGTGTGCTGCTCTTTCCAGAGTGGGGACGATCACGAGTGTGTCCACGTCGCGACCGATGGTGGCCCTCACGTTCGACGATGGCCCCGATCCGCTTTGCACCCCCCGTCTTCTTGCGATCTTGGAGAAGCATCGCGCAAAAGCGACATTTTTCATGGTGGGCCAAGCCGCAGCGCTCCATCCCGACATCGTGGCAAAAGTGGCCGGCGGCGGACATGCGATCGGCAATCACTCCTGGGATCATCCTTCTTTCCCGCTCATCACCGGACGGGAGCGGCGGGCCCAGATCCGGGCCTGCGCGCAGGCGATTGCTCCCTATGGAGTACCGCTCCTACGCCCTCCCTATGCGGACCAGAACCTGTGGTCCCGTCTCGATGCATTATGGCTCGGCTATCAGGTCATCATGTATAGTGTGACGGCCGATGATTGGCTCGACCATGACGCGGATTGGATGAAGAGCAGGATTATGAGCCGAATTCGTGACGGCAGCATCATTCTTTTGCATGATTCGCTTTTTCGGTATGGAGAGGAGCGCTATGCCGACCGGGAACCGATGATGAACATGGTGGACTCGTTTCTCAGAGAACTGAGCGGGCGTTTCAGCTTCGTCACCGTTCCGGAACTGCTTCGAGAGGGGCGTCCGTTACGAAGAAAGTGGTGTAAGAAATGTGACGTTGACTTTCTCAATGGGCTCACAGGGCCGTACGGGGATGGGTGGCGATACTCGGGAGCCGATGGTGGCTCAAAAACAGAAAAGAGATGCGCCGGGCAACCTTAGAATGAAAGGCTTTTCGGCAGGCCTGTCCAAAATCAATCATGATGAATATGCCTGTGTGAGATCGTGATGTGATAACGACGACCGACCACTAAGGGCATTTCTGCGCGATGCCCTATACGCTCCCCTGAACCATAGACCATTAAAAGAAGAATGTCTTGGTGCAATGTCCCTTAGCCATGAAGTTGTCATGCGTTATTCGAAGTGTACTGAACGCGAATGGTAACAGCCTTGAAGGACACCGATCCCGGGTACTGTGGGCACTGACCATTCACGCCTGCAGAAACCACAGCCACGCGGCGCCATTCCGGCATCGCTTACTAATGAGAAACGATATTCGAGACAAGCGGAGTCACTTCGGGCATCATGGACCGGTCGCCATAGAGAGCGGACGTTCTTCTTTCAACACATCTCCTTGACGGAGAGGCTTGCTAGTTAGACTATGCAGTCTATGGGCCATGACGATCTCGAGGAGCCTGGTATAGGAAGATGTGCGGAATAGCCGGAGAGCTGAGATTCAGGAGCAAACAGTCCGCATGCGCGGACTGGGACAAAATCAGTTCGATGATGTCCCGTCGAGGGCCGGATGATAGCGGATCCTGGTCCGGTGATGAATACTGCACCTTGGTATTTCGCAGGCTGTCGATAATCGATTTGAGCCCACGGGGCCATCAGCCCATGACCGTCGGGAACGGCCGATATACATTGGTGTTCAACGGCGAAGTCTATAATTTCATGGACCTGCGGGGACAATTGGAGAACCGAGGGGTGACATTCCGCTCGACCAGTGACAGCGAAGTTGTCCTGTATGCATTGATAGAATGGGGGACAGACGCGTTGGCCCGGTTCAACGGGATGTTCGCGTTGGGTTTGTATGACAGCGTTGAGAAGAAGCTGCTGCTGGCGCGCGACCACGCGGGCATGAAGCCGCTCTATTACTTGCTATGCGATAACGGCATCGTCTTCGGTTCTCAGTACGATCAGTTACTGGCGCATCCCTGGAGCGCTCGTTTCGGCGTGTCCGAGGAGGCGTTGGGACTGTATCTGCGCTTGGCCTATATCCCCGCTCCTTGGGCCATAAAAAAGAATACCCACATGCTCGAACCAGGCATGTGGATGGAAATTTCCGCTGAGGGACAGTGTGCACGGGGCCACTTTTATGTTTTTCCCGAATATGCCGAGCCTTCGTTGAGAGGGGAAGAAGCCTTCGAGGCGGTGGATGAAGCCATAACGGCGGCCGTGAAAAGGCATTTAATCAGTGATGTTCCCGTGGGGGCCTTTTTATCCGGCGGCATCGACTCTCCGTTAGTGGTGGCCAAGATGCGGTCCGTCAGCTCAAAGGCCATAGAAACGTTCACGATTGGAACCGGGGAAAAACATACGGACGAATCCGCGGACGCGCAGGCGTATGCCAAAGAAATTGGCGTCAAACATACGGTCGACTATATCTCTCCCGATCAGGTGCAGGCGTTGACCGCGGATGTCATCGACGCCTGTGGAGAACCGTTCGGTGACTATTCGATCTTTCCGACCTTGATGGTGTCCAGATTGGCCGGCCGTGATCATAAGGTGATGCTGTCCGGCGATGGCGGGGATGAATTGTTCTGGGGGTATCCCAGCCGCTTCATCAAGCTTATCCGGCTGACTCAGGATTTCAGGCGACCGCTTTGGCTGAGACGGCTGCAATGGGGAATGAAAAGAGTCCTGTTAAGAGGCGATGACAGGTATTTGCTTATGGAGTCCTTGGGCCACTGCCATCGTTCCATGCACACCCGCCTTCCTGAGGTGGGTCTGAAGGAAATATTTCCGTCCTTGCCCGCATGGCCATCGGAAAACAATGTGTATGCGTACGATGGTCGTGACCAGGATCGAATAGCGCAGCTCTCGCGGTGGCATGAGTTGGTCCATCATTTGACCATGGTATTGATGAAGGTTGATCGGGCCAGCATGTACAACTCACTGGAGGTTCGCGTTCCTTTACTCGACAGGCAAGTCATCGAAGCGGCCACGAAGATCGACTGGCGCGATTGCCTGAATATGGAACAGAAACTTGGGAAACTACCGTTGCGGCATGCCTTGGCAAAAATGGTGACATACAAGACGTTTCGGAAGCGCGGGTTTGAAGTGCCGATGGCGACATGGCTCAGAACATCTCTGAAACAGCTGTTCGAGGAACAGGTCCTGACACGAACCGATATCCTGGGGCTTGAAATCGATCGAAGGGCGTTGCGTGGAGTATTTGAAGACCATATCAATGGAAGATGCAATTATGCACGTGGACTCTGGCCGCTCCTCAGCTTGGCATTATGGGAAAAGCGATACTTCGCAAGGCCTCAGGTAGGTATCAACTGAGTTTCGGATTCGGCATCGGGACTGCAACTTGAGTCGTACGGAGACCTGCCCCTAAGGTCCGGCCTCTTTATCAGGAACGATCACAATGCCAGATTCTACAGCTCCTCTTGTCTCCATAGGCATACCGACATATAACAGGGCGGGCACCTATCTTCGACATGCGCTGCGCAGCGCGGTGCGTCAAACCTATGAGAACATTGAGATCATCTTGTCCGATAATTGCTCGCAGGACGATACCGAATCGGTCGTGAAGGAATTCGGCGAGGCTCGGATCAGGTACTACAGGCAAAAAGAAAATATCGGCCCGGTCAACAATCGAAATTTTTGCCTGGAGCAATCCCGAGGGAAGTACTTCGTCCTGCTGATGGACGATGATTTGATCGACGACGACTTTGTCGCCACCTGTATGGAGGCGGTGAAACATCATGAGCCGGGCGTCATTTTGACCGGAGCGCGCGAGATTGATTCCAAAGGGAATATCATATCCGCTTGTCGCAATACGGTGGGCGGTTGTTCAACGGCCGAATTTATCTTAGGATGGTTCGAGCGCAAACTGCCTCTGTATCTGTGCAGCACGATCTTCAACGCCGACAGGTTGAAAGAGCTTGGCGGAATACATTCGAAAACGAACAGGTATGATGATGTCGTGGCATATGTTCAACTTGCCGCGAAATACGGGAGAATAGATATTCCCGATGTCAAAGCGAGTTTTCGCAGGCACGACAGCAATATCGGGAGTGCTGTCCATTATTCCGCTTGGTGCGAAGACAGTCTTTTTCTGTTGGACATCATGTGCAATGCCGTGCCTGAGCATGCTGCCGTCATACGAGAAAAGGGAATGGCGTACTTCTGCTTCAGAAATTACAACCGCGTCGCCGGAATGACACCTCTGAGTGAACGGTGGCATGCGTACCGAACGATCTACAGGACCTTTGACTACTGTTATTCCCCGTTATGGTTTTTGTATGTAAAAAACCTTTCTCGTCTCCAGAAGTTTCTGAAGAGGCAAATTACAAGCCGGTAGCATGAGTTCATGCGCGTTTGTCTTCGAGAGTAGCAGATTCAAGGGCGTGTATTAATTCGGATCGTTCGGCCTTATCGTATCATCCATTATGAAAATTGCTTTTCTTGTCAGCCAATTTCCCTCCGTCTCCGAGACCTTTATCTTGAATCAGATTGTGGGTCTGATGGAGCTGGGCCATGATGTCCATATTTTCGCCGACAAGTCGGTGAAGAATGTCACCATTCATGAGAACTATGAGAAATACGGATTGTCCAAGCGCACACACTACTATGGAATTCCACAGAACAAAATATCGAGAATGCTCAAAGCCATTCTCCTCATCATGAAATATGCGCCAAGCCACTATGACGTTCTGCTCAGATCGTTAAATATCGTTCGGTATGGGAAACCGTCATGGTCCCTTAGTCTCCTTTTCATGAGCGCCGCGCTGACAGAAAGAGGTCCTTTTGACATCATCCATTGCCAGTTCGGCGCGCTCGGACCCAGTGGGGTGGCACTCAATCAAATCTGTGCGAGTCATTCCAAGATCGTGACATCCATCCGAGGGTATGATGTAACCGTGTATCTCAAAAAACACCCGGGGATTTATCGTGAGTTATTCGGGGAAGGGGATTTGTTTTTGCCGGTTTGCGAGTTCCTTAAGGAACGGTTGATCCAGGAGGGCTGCGAGCAAAAGAAAATCGTCGTTCACCATTCCGGCATTGATTGTTCAAAATTCGAATACATTCAGAGAGAGCGGGGACCTGGCGACCCTATCAAGGTGCTGACGATTGCGAGGTTGATCGAAAAGAAAGGCGTGGCCTTTGCCGTTGAAGCCGTGTCACACCTTCTTTCAAAGGGAGAAAAAATAGACTATTCGATAGTCGGGGATGGAGCGCTTCGTGAGGAGTTGCAGCAGTTGATAAAGAGCATGGGTATTGAGCGACAAGTCAGATTGCTCGGTTGGAAAACACACGAGGAAGTGAAAAGATTATTGGAGGAATCGCACGTGCTGGTTGCTCCTAGTTTGACTTCCGAAAGCGGTGATCAGGAGGGGATTCCAAACGCCATCAAAGAGGCGATGGCTACGGGGTTGCCCGTGATCAGTACCTTTCACAGCGGGATACCGGAACTGGTGGCCGACGGTGTGTCGGGTTTGTTGGTGCCGGAACGGGACGCGGTTTCTCTTGCAGAGGCCCTGGCCCAGCTGATGAGCCATCCGGAAATATGTAATAGGATGGGTAAAGCGGGAAGAATGCACGTGGAGCAAGGGTTTGACACACACGCCTTGAATAAAAAGCTGGAAGAATTATACCGGGAACTCATGCAAGACACGTATTCCAGGCCGTGCGCTCTCGACATCGACCGATGCATACTTTAATAAACTCCGATGTCGCATGGGGTTTGTATAGACGGCGTAAGAGAGGCCTCTCACTCCAAGCTTCGATATGACGCGGGGAAACGTCTCACGATGGTCGCTCCTCACATGTTTGAAAATATTCATACAGAAGAAAGTACGGGGGGGGGTGCCGATAGGCCAAAACTGCTCCTCCTCGCCTGCTATTTCCCGCCGGTCCAGACGATCGGGGCTGTTCGTACATGGAACATGGCGAGGTATTTGGCCAGGTTAGGTTGGGAGGTTACCGTGGTAACCCCCTACCCTCGTGTCTGGCGCAATGCCGACGACAGCGAAAAGATCTCGACCGAGTTGGATGCCGAAGGCATTCATCGTATCCTGACCGGCCATCGATGGTGCTGCCTGGTGCCCAATCATCTGAAATGCTGGGATCGGAACATGGGATGGGTTGTAGGAGGCATCTGCCGATCGATCGCACGGCGACTCGGGGTCGATATGCATATAGGTTGGATCAAGGAGGCCGAGCGAGCTTGTTCCAATTTGAGTCCGAAAGATGTGGATGTCATTCTTGCTTCCGGTTCGCCGTTCGTGGCGTTTCGACTTGCAAGAAGCCTCTCAGATCGGCTGAGGCGGCCTTATGTCTTGGACTATCGAGACCCCTGGACTCAAAGTCGTTTCGTCGATCGGCCACCGAGACCAGGGGCGGTCCGGGAAGAGGCACGTTTGCTTGAAGGTTGTGCAGCGGTCACCATTGCGTCGCCTTCATGGGGCGAGGACTTGGATCAACGGTACGGTGTTGGGGAAAAGGTTCATGTGATGACAAACGGCTACGATCCCGACGAGATGGCCGCCGTCAAACCATACGACTTCGGACATTGTGCCATCGTGTATACAGGAACCTTTTATCATCCAAAGATCCTCGTCTCACCGTTCCTTGCCGCGCTCAAATGCCTGAAGGAGTCTCCGAATGAAACAAACGAAGCATGGTACTTCCACTACTATGGGGTGCAAGAAGGCTATGTTCGCCAACAGGCTGCTCAGTATGGTCTGACTGATCGTGTAGTGATTCATGGAAGAGTCCCGAGGCGCGAGGCGTTATCGGCAGTCAAGGGGGCGAACCTCGCACTGGTCATTAGTTCAATTTATGAGCAAAGCCAACTCATAGATAAAGGGACTATCCCGGGCAAAATATTTGAAGCCATCGGATTCGGAACGCCGGTTCTCCTTATTTCCTCTTTTGGCAGTGACACAAGAAGGCTCGCGGCTTCTACCGGATTCGTGAAAAGTTTTACAGGTGCCGATACTCAGGGTATGGTATCGTTTCTCCAGGAAGTGGTTAGTGGACAGACGCCTCGGTCCGAGAACATCGAGAGCTGTTCGTGGACGACCATTTCTAAGAATCTTGATGCCATCCTGCGAGGGATAGTGGCGCGTGATAAAAGTCGCGCACAGGCGTGAGACAGAGGTTGGGATGGTGCGAACGTGCCAACGCAGACATGTGGAGTCTGATGCCCCGTCGTAAATCTTGCTGCAGCGCTCCTCACACGTAATTTTCGATCAAGATGGATCAGTGGGATGTCCGAAATCGTCAATGTGCGAACAGAATGAGAAAATCAGTGGCGGCAGATTCGCTGGTGTTACGAATTATTTCATGTATATGATTCGGCTTGAGACGAGGCAATGAAACCGGGTGCTAAGCACATGGTCAATTCTGAAATAATTATTGAACGGCACGATAAGCAAAATGCCGATGGCCGGAGCTTATCTTCCTGGCTTCAAGGTCATGCGTGTGTTGCGACGGTGATTGTTCTAATCGCGTCGCTGCTGCCGCGCTTGTTTCTGACTTTGTCGGCGGATCCCGCAGATCTCAAGTTCGGCGACTCCGGATCCTATTTCCGTCCTGCTGTAAGCCTTTTAGAGAAGGGAAAATTTTTAAACAAAAATCAAGAGCCGGAAGTCAGCAGAACTCCTGGATATCCTGTATTTCTATCGGCGCTTATGGTCGTGACCGGAAAGAGCGTGAATAATGATGAGGACCTTCGCACCATTCTGGTCGTCCAAACCATTATTACATCCTGGAGCGTGGTCTTTCTCTATTTGCTGGCTCGACGGATCGTTCCTCCTATTATGGCCTTCACGGGAGCTCTCTTGGCAGCTTTTTCTCCTTGGGGCGCCGTAACAGCCGGCTTTGCGCTCACCGAAGGTCTATATTTTCTGACCCTTGCGATGCTGTTTTTTGTAATGTATTTCGTGGTAGAGCACACGACGAAACTTTATGCAATTTTAGCTGGCGGTGCAGCCATAGGGCTACTGACAAGCGCTGTGGTATTTGTAAGGCCTCTCTGGCCTCTGGTACCAATTGTCGCGATCGCACTATTTCTCTTGTGCGGGGACAAGCGGGAAAAGGCTTGGATTTTGGTGGCCGTCATGCTCGTCTGCTCGGCTTCACCCTTATACCTGTGGAAGACTCGTAACCTACGCGAGGCCCAGTTTGATGGGTTTAGCGACGTCCCGGGAGTGAATGCCTATCATTACTTTGCGGCTGGTGTGAAGGCGCAACTTCAAGAAGCAAGGGGAGACCGGTGGGCGCTCCATAGAGCAGCACATGAGGAAGAACGAGAGTGGAGTCAGGGCCTTTCCATCCAGGAAGTGAATGACGAACGCTGGCGAAGGGCGATCGCCGTTTTTCGAGCAGCTCCTATCTTGACGGGCTATTGCTTTGTATTGAACGCGGGCCAATATATCATTCATCCCGATCCGGCTATTTTGCGACCGGCTGGATTGAACTTCCGTGGCGATGTTTGGGTGCTTGGTGGATTTTTGGCTTCCTTATTGATTTTTGCTGGGCTAGGCCTATGTGGCACTCCGGACAGAAATCGGGACGGCGGCGTGATCCAGATGAAATGGCTGCTAGCAATTTTGGGTATTTGTCTACTTCTTACTCTGCCTTCAGGGATTACGTTCGGTCAAGGTTCACGATATCGAGTCGCGCTGGAGTTCATCGTTCCGTTACTGGCAGCTATAGGACTAGTACGTCTCATTCGTAGTTTAAGACAGAATTGACTTCCTGTCAGGTAATATCCTTGCCGGCAGTTATTCCAGTTGGCACCGTGCTTCCTGCAGTGGCGAGATTCTGGATTGGACTCGCCGAGGCCCCACGACGGGACGTCTACACTGTGATATTCGGGTGAACGTTCTTCAAGAATCACTTATCGTATGGAAGTGGGCAGCATGAACCACTGTATGAGAGTTAGAGGTTTACGTTGGTAGAGGAGCCACCGCTTGTCATCGATCTCGATGGCACACTGCTTCGTTCCGATCTTTTGATCGAGACGGCGCTGATGTACGTACGGGATAGACCTCGCCGGATTCTTGCGCTGCTGCAGTGGCTGATGCTGGGGAAAGCTGTCCTCAAACGCCAACTGGCCTATGCCACGGAGATCGATGTCACTACTCTGCCCTACGACAGGGTGATAATCGAGTTTATCGAGCATGAGCGACGGCGTGGCCGGCGGATCGTTCTCGCGACGGCGAGCCATCGCAGGCTGGCAGACCAGGTCGCAAGCCATCTGAGGCTCTTCGATGACATCATTGCTACAGACGGTGATTGCAACCTTTCAGCCCATGCTAAGCGCGATGTACTCGTGCAGAACTTCGGTCATCGTGGTTTTGACTATGCTGCCAACTCCAAGAAAGACCTGCCCGTATGGAATGCCGCCCGTCAGGCTTATGTGGTCAATGCCTCCCTCATGGTTGAACGTAGGGCGCGGGCGCTTGGCAATGTGGCCGGTGTCCTCGGGTCCCCACAAGGAGCACTGCGCGACTGGATACGAGCTCTGCGGGTGCATCAGTGGCTCAAAAACATTCTCATTTTCGTGCCGTTACTGGCTGCCCACCGCTATACAGAGTGGTTGCAGGTTCTCAATGCGTCACTCGCCTTCCTTTCTTTTAGTTTATGCGCTTCCAGCGTCTACATCTTGAACGACTTGCTTGATCTTCGGGATGACCGTCACCACGTCCGCAAGCGATCAAGGCCTTTTGCCTCCGGGCAACTCTCGGTCCAATCCGGTCTGATCGCGTCTCCGCTCATGCTGATGGCCGCCTTGGGTTTGGGGATCTGGTTGTTGCCGATCGTTTTCACGATCGGATTGGTCTGCTATTACGCGCTGACGCTGGCCTATTCCATATGGCTCAAACGACGAATGGTCATCGATGTCATCACTCTTGCAATCCTATACACCTTGCGCATCCTTGTCGGTGCCGTCGCTCTCAGTATTCAACTGAGCTTTTGGCTGCTCGCGTTTTCAATGTTCATCTTCCTAAGCTTAGCGCTGGTCAAGCGCTACGCCGAACTGTTTCAGGTACGTGAACAAAGCAAACAGGACAAAGCTCGTGGCCGAGGCTACTTCACAGATGATCTGCCTATGATCGCGGCGCTCGGTGCCGCATCCGGCTACATGGCGGTGATGGTGTTGGCCCTCTATATCAACGATGGCCGAACCACTCAGCTGTATAGCCATCCAGAATTCATTTGGTTGGCTTGTCCCTTGCTGCTTACATGGATCACACGCGTTTGGATGCTTACGCACCGCGGCTCGATGAACGAGGATCCCGTAATTTTTGCCGTTCGCGACCGTGTGAGTCTTTCCATCGGCGTATTGATAGCGTTCGTATTTTGGGCGGCCATATGAGCACTGGTAAATTGCTGTTATAATGGTCGCGACTCGTCGACGCGCAAACGATCGTGTCCTTGACGGGGTATCCTACGAGAGATATAGTGATTTGCGAAATTGCGATTACCTATAAGATATCGTACTCATCCGAGCCAGTACAGGTGTTGATAGGACTGGTGAGTTTCCTGTGCCGAAAAGGTCAGAACCCACGGGTTGATCTGGCCTAAGGATCCTACACCGCGCCTAACAAGCAACCCGCCTTAGTTACAAAGAGCACCTACAAAAAACCGAGGTACACTCCATTCTCGACCGACCCATCAGATTAAACCAGGGACTATCGACAAGCGGGGTACCGGTCGCTACTCAACACATCGTGCCCCAATCCCGCACCACCCCTGTTGAGAGATGCTTGCTCTTTGCGGCGATGGTGATTCTACCGCTGGAAAATTATCTTCCCACGGTAGCCGGGATGACCGTCAACTTTCTCCTGTTTGTCGTGATCGCGGCATATATCATGGTGAATCGTCCTCGCACCTTGGGCAAGACGTGGTATCACCCCGTCTTTATCGCAGCCTATGCCTTCATCGGTGTCAGCGTCCTCTTGGAATTTTCGAGCCCGCTCTCCAGATATGGCGACCTTATACGTTTTGGGCAAATGATCGGAGGCGCGGTGTGCGTGGCGGTACTATGTAGAGATCGCTCGGCGCTGACTATCGGCCTGTACGGATATATTGCGACAGCCTTCTGGGTATCTATTGTTCTCTATTCGACGGGATATGAAACGCTACAGGGAATGCAGGCTGATGATTTCGGCGAGGCTAGCCAAATTCGCCGTCAAGCGTTCGGGAATAAGCCCTTGGGGGCCAATATAAATCATCTGTCCTTTATATGCGCTCAGGGAGCAATCGTGGCATTTGCTCTATCTTTATGGGACAGATTAAAGCATCTCCGTATTTTATTGCTGGGAGCAGGCGCCTTCTGTCTCATTGCCTCATTCTTACCGATGTCCAGAGGTGTCGCCGTGGTCATCTTCGTGTCCTTTGCGACAATTCTCTATGCCCAAGGATTCAGATATGGGAAAGCTTTGATCGTTGCTTCCGTCTTAGGCATGATTGTTTATGCAGTGCTACCTGACGCGATCTGGTCTCGGATGGTGTTCTCAACTGAGACGGCAAAGAGTGGCAAAAAGGAGAGCCGGATGCAGTTATATGACACGTCATTAGATCGTCTACCGGAATACATCGTAGCTGGTGTTGGTTCGGGAAATTTCCATGAAAAATGGGGGCTCGAGAAGGGGTATGGCAGACACCGTGCCGGTGGTATGATTACGCATGGTGTGCACAACTCACTTCTCGCGATCACAATCTACTGGGGAGTTCTCGGCCTCATATTTTTTCTGTGGATCATATGGCATGTCTATCGTTTAATACCATCACGATCCGGTCGTGATGAACTTTCGCTTGCACTGCTGGGCATTCTCGTCGCGCTCGGTTTATATCTCCTCCAGATACATGGTTTTCATGACAAGATGTTTTCCTTTGGTATCGGCATGTTGGTTGGTGCGAGACAATGGATCTGGCCCACGGGGATCGTATCGGAAGCTGTGGAAACAAATGTTCGTCGGCGCCTGTAACGCCTTAGTTGTTTAAAACACTTAGCGAATCTTAGGGACTTTCTGTAGGGATCCCCACGTGGACTGCCGCATCCTCTATCTCGTCGGGCAGTTAGGTTTAGGTGGATTAGAGCGGCAGCTACTGTACTTGCTAGAATCTATGGATCGAAGCAAGTATAAACCCGTCGTCGCTGTGTGGGGGAATTCTCATAATGATCACTATGCCGCATTCATTCGCGCATTAGATGTTCCTGTGGTCGCACTAGGAACCAAGCCGACACGATTGGCCAAATTACAGGCTCTGCGCAGTCTGGTGTCCGATCTGCGACCTGAGGTCATTCACTCGTACACGTTCTATACGAACATCGCTGCCTGGTGGGCAGCTCAAGGTGCAGGAGCCATCCCTATTGGGTCGGTACGAAGCAGCTTTACCCGAGCTAGCCGGGAAGCGGGGCAGATTTTAGGGCGATTTTGTAGACGATGGCCGTCCGGCCAAGTCTATAATAGCTTTAATGCGGAGCAAGAGGCCAAACGTTCGGCGACAATAAATCGGCCTCGCCGCATCTACGTTGTCATGAATGGAGTCGATCTGGATCGGTACATACCTCAGCCGTACCCTGAACGGGGACATATCCTAGCTGTAGGAAGCCTGTCATCGGTAAAGCGATGGGATCGGTTAATTCGAGCCGTCGGTTTTCTTGCCTCTAAGGGCGTATGTCCTGAGGTCCTTCTTGCGGGATCAGGACTCTTGAGAGGGGAACTAGAGGACATGGCGAGAAGTCTCCATGTGGATCATCTAGTTCGGTTTCTGGGCGCGCGGAACGATATTCCGGATCTACTCGCTGATGCGGCCTTTCTTGTCCATACTGCCGAGAGCGAAGGCTGTCCAAATGTCATTATGGAGGCGATGGCCTGTGGTCGTGCCGTTGTCGCCACCGACGCGGGTGACGCTCCCTATTTGATAAAAGACGGCAAGACGGGGTTCGTGGTGCCAAAAGAGGATGGAGCTGTACTCGCCGATCGTATCGTAGCTCTTCTCAAAGACCAGGAGTTGTGTCGCAGGATGGGGGATGCCGGTCGGACAAAGGCCGAGCAAGCTTTCGGACTCGATCGCTTGCTGTCAGAGACCTTTGCGGTCTATCGGGCTGAAGGGTGGAAGGACAAATAACATGTGTGGAATCGGTGGTTGGATCGGCAGACAGGAGGGTGGCGGTGAAGCTGCCGACCATATGCGGCGGTCGCTCCATCACCGAGGCCCCGACGCCTTCGGAGTCCGGTCTTTCCCCTCGGCCACTCTGGTGCACACGCGTCTCTCGATCATCGACCTGTCGGAAACCGGTACTCAGCCGATGGCAAATGAAACCGGAACGGTTTGGAGTGTCTTCAACGGCGAGATTTATAATCACAGGGAGTTGCGGAGCCATCTGGAAGGGAAAGGGCACCGCTTCAGGGGCCATTCGGACTCTGAAGTCATACCACATCTCTATGAAGAGCTAGGCATAGGTTTTGTTGAGCGATTGAGGGGAATGTTCGCAATCGCGATCTACGATATGCGTACCGAAACGCTCTTGCTTGCTCGAGACCGTTACGGGATCAAGCCGCTTTTTTATGCCCCGACGAAGTCGAGGCTGGCTTTCGCAAGTGAGCTCAAGGCCGTACTTTGTGTAAAGGACATCGACACGAGGCCGGATCGACAGGCGATCTATGACTCCGCGGCGCTGTTGTATATTCCAGCTCCCGGCACTTTCTATCAAGGTATCCATGCTTTGCAAGCCGGAGAGATTCTCGAAGCAAGTTCACTGTCAGATGGCGCGATTTCCTGGAAGGCACGACGGTATTGGAAGGGAATCATCGCACCGGACCCAAGCCTGTCCTTATCGGAAGCCGTTGATCGAGCGGAAGAGCTGATCGCGACAGCAGTCCAACGTCAGTTAGAAAGTGAGGTCCCTCTCGGTTCGTTGCTGAGCGGAGGAATTGATTCCTCACTCGTCAGCGCGGCAGCTCAACGAACGCTTCAGGGAAGGCTGCGGACCTATAATGTTCGTTTCTCGGACCGGAAGTATGATGAGACATCGGACGCATTAGCCGTGGCCCAACATATCGGCAGTCATCATATGGCGCTCGATATGGACGAGGGACAAGGAACATGGGAACGGGTCATCGACTTGCTGAAGCATGCGGGACAGCCCTTTGCCGACACATCGCTATTCGGGGTCAATGCGGTGTGTCGTTTGATGCGTGCCCATGTCACCGTTGCGCTCTCGGGAGACGGCGGGGATGAAGGATTTGGTGGATATGATGTCTATTGGCGGCTGACCAGAATTGCACAGATGCAACGTTTGCCTGCCGCTCTGTGGAATGTAAGCGCTCTGGCGCTTGATCCACTGGCAAACCTGGCGGTTGTGTCACCCCATCTCCCAGCTCGTCTCAGGGAAGTGGCATACGGCGACGATGTGCAAATCGTTCAAAACTTGTTCACCTTTTTGCAAGAAGAAGAATTGCGCAGGTTATGCTTGGACTATGGAAAAATGCTGCCGGTTCGCCGGTTCTTTGAGCAACAGTGGGAGCACTGCTTACCCCCGAAGGCGGGTCGAGTGGAGCGGCTCTCTGGATTGGCGACGGAAGCCAACGTGCGCGTGACGTTGGCGAACGACTTTTTGTTCAAGGTTGACCTCGCCAGTATGAAGGAAAGTCTCGAAGTGCGTGTACCCATGCTGGATGAGGAATTGTTTTCATTTGGCCTCACCTTGCCGCACCAGCTCAAAGTGAAAGGCCGTGAGTGCAAGCAGGTCCTGCGGGAGATTGCCGCACGGCAGCTCCCTCTGATGATCGCCAAGAAACCCAAGCACGGTTTTGCTGTTCCTGTGGATCGGTGGGTGGATGCTCAGTTTAGGTCTCGCGTCAGAGAGACACTGCTTGGTCCATCGAGTCGGCTGCCGGAGTTTTTTAGGCCGGAGAGATATGAACCGATCGTGGAAGCGTTTTGCAGCGGTCGCCCCGATGGAGCTTTCTCACGGGGTGCCATCTTCCGGCTGACGATTTTCTTGCTTTCCGTTCACTTGCATTTAGCGGATGACGGAGCCGTCTGCTAAATGGGAACAGCTGAAGCCTTAATGGGCTTGTCATTCTGTGAGCCGAACTTATGCTAACTTTTGAAAACCAGAAACGTCCAACCGTGCTCTTAGTCGGCAACTTCCTATCTGCTACTAGGGGAACTCGGAGTGTGTGCGAGGACCTTGCCTTCCGACTCAAGGCTGCCGATTGGTGCATTATCACAACATCCTTTCGTCCTGGTCGGTTAGCACGGTTGCTTGATTTTCTGCAGACTGTTTGGCGGTGTCGAAATCAATATCATGTGGCACATGTCGATGTCTACAGTGGGCCGGCATTCCTGTGGGCTGAGTTGGTGTGTTGGGCTTTAAGAATGGTGAAGAAGCCATATGTGTTGACGCTTCGTGGAGGAAATCTTCCGGCATTTGCTCAAAAGACCGGTGAACGTGTCCCTCGCTTATTACGGAGTTCCCCTATTGTTACTACACCCTCGGCCTATCTCTTTGAGCAAATGAGACCCTACCACAAGGAGTTAGAGCTGTTGCCAAATCCATTGGACCTGGAAAAGTATTCGTTTAAGGATCGAGCGCATCCTGTCCCCAAGTTAGTCTGGCTCAGGGCATTCCATCATATCTACAATCCCTCGCTCGCTGTTCGGGTAGTCGCTCAGCTGGCACAGGACTTTCCAGAGGTTCGGCTAGTCATGATGGGCCCCGATAAGGGTGATGGGAGTTTTGAACAGATGAAAGGATTGACATCGCAACTTGGCGTCAATGATAGGCTGATGTGCACGGGCACTGTCACTAAAGATGAAATTCCCAAGTTACTCAATCAAGGCGATATTTTTTTGAATACACCCAGAGTGGACAATACGCCAGTGAGTGTGCTCGAAGCCATGGCTTGTGGATTATGCATTGTGAGTACGAATGTAGGAGGCATCCCTTATTTGCTCAAAGACGAGAGCGATGCACTCCTTGTTCCTACTGACGATGCTGCCGCAATGGCCCAAGCGGTTAGGCGATTCTTGACCGAGGATGGTCTCGCCGATCGGCTGTCGAAAAATGCCCGCATAAAAGTTGAACAATTTGATTGGCCGAGCATTCTCCCAAAGTGGGAGAAAATTTTGATGGAAGTTGCAGCACAAGCTCGGAAATGAAAGACACACTACTCAAAGCTTACCATAGACTGCCTGGACCATTGCGTTCGATAGTAGCCAGCATGCGCGGGCTGCACCTCCGATCCTGGCGATACGGCCCGGAAACAGAGCGTCTGGCTGAAGAAGCACTTAGGCGTGAATATTGGAGTCCAGAACAGTGGCGAGTCTGGCAAGAAGAACGATTAGCGTATGTACTCCATCGAGCTGCCACGCAAGTGCCGTACTATCGGGAGCAATGGGCTGCCCGACGGAAGGGCGGGGATAAGGCATCGTGGGAGTACTTGGAAAATTGGCCGATTCTTGAAAAAGACTTGCTCAGGGCGAACTCACGAGGATTTGTGGCCGATGATTGTAACGTGCGGAAGATGTACAACGAGCGGACAAGTGGGAGTACCGGTAAGCCACTGAGCTTGTGGGCAAGCTTGCAGACCATACGTACTTTGTCTGCCTGGAGCGAGGCACGGATTCGCAACTGGAACGGCGTGTCTCGACACAACCGTTGGGCAATGATTGCCGGCCAATTAGTGACTCCGGTGACTCAGAGACGTCCGCCTTTTTGGGTATGGAATCAGGGGTTAAATCAACTCTACATGTCTTCCTATCATCTGGCTCCGGATCTCATGGTGACTTATCTTGATGCGCTTTCTCGCTATCGTATTGCCTATCTTTATGGGTACCCTTCTTCGCTCTACGCATTAGCTCAGAAAGCCTTGGACTTAGGCCGAAAGGATCTGCACATGGCCGTCGCGCTCACAAGCGCTGAACCGGTCTATGAGTATCAACGAGCAGCGATTGCAGAAGCCTTCAACTGTCCTGTTCGTGAAACCTACGGAATGGCCGAGATGGCCGCTATGGCAAGTGAGTGTGCTATGGGCCGGTTGCACTTATGGCCGGAAGTCGGGTGGGTAGAGTTTGTTCAGAATGATCGACCGGTTCCGCCCGGGGTGTCTGGCGACCTGGTGTGTACGGGCTTGTTAAATGCTGATATGCCACTGATCCGGTACCGCATTGGTGATCGAGGCTGTCTGACGGATCATCCTGAAGCGTGCCAATGTGGACGTACCTTACCGGTGATGGGATCGCTGGATGGAAGAATCAGCGATGTGCTCTACACAAAAGACGGGAGGCGCGTCAGCAGGTTTGGTGCAGTATTTAACGGTGACCTAGCGATCCGCGAAGCTCAGATCATTCAGGAAAGGCTTGATTGTGTGCGTGTGAAATTTGTACCAACACCAGGTTTTTCCTCGCGTCATGAAGATGTGATCGTGCAAAGAGTCAAAGAACGGATGGGGGATATCAAAGTAGTCATGGAGCGAACCACGGAGATTCCTCGCGGAGCGAGCGGAAAGTTTCGCGCCGTTGTCTGCAAATTACCGGAGGAATGTAGAGCTAAGGATAAGCCTCAAAAGAGTTGAGCATCATGACTACTTGACGCTCGCACAAAGCTGGTCTTGTCAGAGCTAGATGCTACCTACCACTACTTCAAGCCTTGAAAACTGTCCTGGAGGGGCAAACGCCAAATTGCTGGAACAATTGGCATAGCGATCAAACCACCAAAGTTTAGTTTTACGGTTCCTCTCATCGCACACCACGCAGGGCCTATGAACGGTTTAAACAAGTCGGAATAAGTGGCCTTACATTTGTACTTAGGTCTCTAATAGACGGCTTATTTTGCATAATGATTGCCTATTTCTGTATAAGGTGCGGAACCTCATTTAAGACACCGCCAAACATTTCTATAGCCTCAGCGTGTTGTGAACTATGAGGAGACTCCACATGCTTCGACTCAAGCAAGCCCTCGGGGCCTGTATTTTAGTGAGCGCCTTCGCGTCAACCGTTGCGGCGCACGC
>FRDC01002281.1_pt1 | contig 101006 bp, 114 predicted proteins | sample 1106171 | NCBI WGS metagenome assembly FRDC01 (sample SAMEA3930566, study PRJEB13176) | freshwater metagenome | biome: Drinking water system; feature: drinking water; material: water | place: Singapore | collected 2014-12-20
TGACTAACTGTCACTAACGCGATGATAACGTACATGGGTAGTTGACTTATTTTATATAAAGTTGTATAATGTATCATATGATCGAACCAACTTGGAGTAGAGAAGGCTTGGGTGGGTTTAAGCGGAGTCCGCAAATAGAGACAAACGCGGCGACGGCGTTTTTTGGACCCCCTGCTATAGCGGTGGTTGGATCGGCAGCGTACATGGCCATTTTTGCACCCGAAGCCTTAGAAAATATTTGGCATGCAGTTACTAACGATTCATCTACTGGAGCCGGATATTGGGACGGACAAGATAGAGAAAATGCCCGTGTAGAAGGATACTGCAATGGAATGAATCACGTAGGCCCATTTACAGAAGAGCACTATCCTGGATATTTAGGGGACCCTGACAGGAGAGTGTTGAGGTGCGAAGCTTGTGGTGGCACTGTTTCAGGAAGTTTCGAAACTTATAACTAAAAAGATATATTTACTTTTTCACAAAAAGTGTTACTATTTCAGCGTGTCAGAAAAAATAACTACCGATTCCAACAGAAGGGTGTTTGATGTACTAAAAAGTAAGTATGGGGTTCTCCCTTTGCTTGTGTATTTAGGCCAAGTACCAGCAACCGCACTACAGTTTCCATCGAGTGGGGTTGGAGGTCAGAATCTTGATGACTTTATTGAAAAATTAAAGCAAAGTGGTTTCTCGGTGACCTGTAATGGAACTTCGCGTTTTGATAAAACATCAAATGTGTATTGTTATGACATACACATTGCAATGGAAGACGCCGACGCAGAGGCCCATGCAAAACTTTGTGGAGGAGATGGCTCAAAAGAATATTGGATCAAAGAAATGGGTAAACTTTCTGGGTACCCCGAAACTGCAGTTGGGGCATACGTGGAGGCGTTACAAAAAAAAGAACTTTCTTCTCTTGACGGACCGCTCGTCAGATTAAATGAACTTAAGAAGTGTTCTCGCGTGTACAGGTTTACACTATTTCGCCCATCACGCGCACATATACAAGACGATTTGCGTACGACTCGACGCTGGGCTCGCGCGATTAGAAGGTTCGACCCTGACTTTTACTATTCGCTCATTGGTAAAAAGCCGCCTTCTAAAAGCCCGCAATCTCCTTAGTAATGCGGCGGGTGGTTTCGTCGAGGGTTTCGAAGTGGAGAATGGGAGTGTCGGGAGGGAGGCCGCCGGGGATGCGGTCGGGCCACTCAACCAACATGAGGTTAGTCGGGTCACTATGGTATTTCGTAAATCCTATAGTGTCTTTGGTTTCGCCTTCGAGCCGGTACGCGTCTATGTGCACGAGGTTCTTGAACTGTGGGTGGGTGGTCGCGTACCGCTGAGCGATGACAAACGTCGGACTGGTCACTGCCTCCTTGACCCCAAGTGCTCGCGCCACATGCTGCACAAACGTCGTTTTCCCCGCGCCCAATTCGCCATGTAGTCCAACTACATGTGCGAATTGGCCCTGACTTTGTGGAAGGGCTGCGACAAACTCCTTCGCAAACGCATCCATTCCATCGAGTCGAACGTCCATTGGTGGAATGCTACCATAGTGGACATGGACGATGCGGCGAAGAAGACGGACGCGAAGCTGGACGAGCTCCGCGCGCGGGAGGAGGAGCAGCTGGCGCAGACCCTCTCGGGCAAGTACGGCGTGGGGTACATAGACCTCACTAGGGTGACTATCAACACTGACGCGCTGCGGCTCATTCCTGAGCCGGCCGCCCGCGAAGCAGAGGCGGCTGCGTTTGACGTTGTGGGGAAGAAAATTTCGCTCGCCGTGCGCTCCCCCAAGCATCCGAGGCTCCCCACCCTCCTCGCCGAGCTCGAGCACAACAACTTCACTGTTCAGATGTTCATGGTGTCCACCGCGTCCCTCAACCGCGCGTGGGAGCGCTACGCCGACCTGTCCTTCGCCATTGAAAGCAGGGAGGGCGTCTTTGATATTTCCTCGAAAGAGCTCGCCGAGGCTATGCAGCGGTTCAAAACGTCTGAGGATGTCGTCCGTGCGGTGAGCGACGTGCAAGAGGTGAAGAAGGCGTACCGCATCTCCCGCATATTAGAAATTGTACTCGCCGGTGCCTTGGCCATACACGCCTCGGACGTCCACGTCGAGCCTGAGGAAAATGAGGTGCGCATGCGCTATCGCCTCGACGGCGTCCTGCACGACATCACTCGCTTCGACCAAGAGACGTACCGCCTGCTCCTCTCCCGCATCAAGCTCCTCTCGGGCCTGAAGCTGAACATCCACGACCGCGCGCAAGACGGGCGCTTTTCTATCATGCTTAAAGTAGGCGAAACTGAGATACGCACCTCGGTCATCCCTGGTGCCTACGGTGAGTCCATCGTGCTGCGTATCTTGAACCCTGAAAGTATTACCGTGCCGTTTGAGGCCTTGGGTATGGAGCCAGGACTCACCGAGCTCGTCCTCGAGGAAATTAAGAAGCCGAACGGCATGCTTCTCACCACCGGCCCTACCGGAAGCGGCAAGACGACGACGCTGTACGCGTGTTTAAAGAAAATTCACTCGTCTGATGTGAAAATAATAACCATCGAGGACCCTATCGAGTACCACCTCCCCGGCATCGTGCAAACGCAGGTGGACAAAGAGTACTCGTTCATCGGTGGCCTGCGCTCGGCGTTGCGTCAGGACCCTGACGTCATCATGATTGGCGAAATTCGCGACGCAGACGTCGCGCGCACGGCCATAGACTCGGCGCTGACCGGGCACTTCGTCTTCTCGACCCTGCACACCAACAATGCCGCCGGCGCCTTCCCCCGCCTCGCCGACTTCGACATAGACCTCAAGGTCGCCGGCTCCGCCATCTCCGTCGTTTTAGCGCAGCGCTTGGTTCGCGTCCTGTGTAAAGAGTGTCGGAAGGAAGTGCCGCTTGAGGGAGAGGCTAAAAAGCAAATTGACGCAGTCCTCGCGGGCATACGTAACAAGAAAGCGATTCCGGAAAACACGACGGTCGTCTATGAACCAGTCGGGTGTGCAGCGTGCAACAACACCGGCTTCAAGGGGCGCATTGGCGTCTTTGAGGCCATAGTCGTTGACCACGAGATAGACACGTTCGTGCGGGACAATCCTTCCGAGCGCGACATTCAAGAAATTCAGAAGAAGCGCGAACTCCTGACCATGCCCGAGGACGGCGTCGTGAAAGTCCTAAACGGCGTCACCTCGCTGACCGAACTCACCCGCGTGGTGTCGCTCGAGAATTGGTGAGTCTCAATTTATACCATATGGTATTTTCTGAGACTTCAGAGAATGAGGCACGAACTCATGCAGAGGTATACTATTTTTGTGACAAAGAAAAATATTCGTGAACGGATTGAGCGGAAATGTGCGGTATGCGGTAAGACCATGAGGGTAATTTTGTATACTAATGGTACGTATCGTAGTGGACACTACTTTGGAAAAATTCCTCTCCACCGAAAGTCGGAATTGAACAAAATGAAGAAGAGTGGCACTCACGTTTCAAAAATTGGAGATATCAGCTTCAATGTATATAACTACGACCCGAAACCCTATAAGTGGGTTGAGTACTGGGAATGTCCGAAGTGCTATTGGAATTAGCACTTGAATATCTCTTCCGATCGTAAGCGACATTAAGGTCTCGCCTCCCCGAACTCACCCGCGTGGTGAGCGCTCGAGAATGGATAAGTCTCAATCACACCACACCCCTACCTATGAGGTGACACCTCATAGGGTTTCCTTTTATTTATGGTTACTACTCTTTTGGATCAGTTTTAATGCTTGTTTTTTACCAAAAAATCTGCCAAGGGCTTTTTTCTTACCTGGAATGTGCGAAAAAACTTTCGGACTAAATTCCCGAAAGATGTTCTTGGTTTCGGTGTCGATGGCCCAATTTTCTCCGACTGGCACAGCGAGGATTTTGTGATCTTCCTTACCGTCCTCGATTTCCTCGAACATTCCTATCAATTCGACTTCAATTATCTCCCGGCTTTTGAGGGATTTATTAGTCAGCACGAAACAGTCCAGGTTATCGCCATCACCACTCGTCGTATCGAGTAGAAATCCGTATGGGAATGGATAGGACGCAGAGACAGCATACGTTTTAATGTATTCGAGTGTCTTTTCGTTGAAAATGTTTTTCTGGTTGGAACCAGCTTCATTTTCAATAAATACTTTCATAGTTTCACAACGCTAATTCCCCTCCGTGCTCCAATCACTTGAGAGTGCTGTTGAGTTATTTATTTCGGCCGTTCATTTCCCACGCCTCATCATGCGCTTTGTCAAGTAAACCTGACTTGGTACGACCTATTTTTATTAGGGCTGGTACCGCCGCACTATGAAGTTTGGTTACACGATTGCTTAAATGTATAAGACCAAGAAAAGAAAGTTCCGCTCTCAAAGTATTTTGAGGACCGAAGGCATATTTCCTGAGTCTTTCTACGAGAAGTGCATGTAGTTTTTCTAACCTTTGAACGGTTTTCTTTTCCTGAGGAGTTAACCCCGGATCTACAGGTGCATTTTTATATGCTTCAAGTGAATATTTCATATGTTTTATTATTTGTTTTATATTGTAACTTTTAATTTGTTTCGCTAAAAAGCGAAACTCTACCTATGAGGTGACACCTCGTAGGATTCTAACTACTACCTAACTTTTGGGACTTTCTTTGGGACTCGAACTCTTGGGGGGACGATTAAATAATTCTTTCAACCTCTTTTGCAATTGAGCTAATTTTTCTTCAGCGGTTCCGTGATAGATACCTTCGTTCATAGAAATCTATTTATAGTGCCGCAAGAATGCGGGCCACTCTCAGCAATTCGCCCCACACCGTGAGGTAATAGAACGTGACTTGGGAGAGTGCCAGTAGTCTTTCGTACATGCAAAAGTACCAGCACGTCCCCGCCACGAAGCCACCGTAATTGCTGAGATGGGTCCGCCTTCTTTTAAAACGACAGTCTCCTGTAACTTAAGCTCAATTCGAAGCCTCTTTTCCTAAAGGAGTTACTAAACGAGGCTTGGAAATGAGCTCACTCAGTGACAATTTATACTATCATGCCTGAGTCAAATTGTCAAGTACTTTTTGGTTAAATGGTACACTACTTTTATGACCGACGGGGTGACCAAAGGGCCGGGTGAAGAGCGTTTAGTTGAGGCCAATTTGGACCAAACGCTCCGCCCCCACACCTGGGACGAGTACATAGGCCAAGAGTCGGTGAAGGAAAACCTGCGCGTCTTGATTGCCGCCGCTAAAGAGCGCAACCACGCGCCTGAACACACGCTCCTCTACGGCCCGCCGGGCCTCGGCAAGACGACGCTCGCGCACCTTATTGCCAAAGAGTTGAACGCGAGTGTAAAAGCGACTGCGGGGCCCGTCATTGAAAAAGTGGGTGACCTCGCGGCAGTCTTAACCAACCTGAACGCCGGCGACATACTGTTCATTGACGAGATTCACCGCCTGCACAAGTCGGTCGAGGAGGTCCTGTACCCCGCGATGGAGAGTGGTAAGTTGGACATCATCATTGGCAAGGGCCCGTCGGCACGCACCATCGAACTCGGGTTGCCGCCGTTCACGCTCATTGGTGCCACCACGCGCATGGCGCTCATCTCCGCGCCCTTGCGTTCACGCTTCTCGGGTGGAGTGTACCAACTCGAGTTTTACTCTGAAGAGGAAATTGCCGATATTTTAGAGCGCTCAGCAAAGTTGTTGAGAGTGACGTTGGAAAAAGCCGCGACGAAGGAAATTGCGCGACGGTCGCGGCGCACGCCACGAACCGCCAACTACCTCTTGAAGCGCTGCCGCGACGTCGCGCAACTGTCACGCACCTCAATTACCGAGGAAGTGGCCGAGAAGGCGCTCGCGATGATAGGCGTTGACGCGGTTGGACTCACGGCGTCTGACCGACGCATCCTGGAAGTCTTGATTGATAAGTTTAAAGGAGGGCCCATTGGCCTCAAGACCCTTGCCGCGGCCGCGATGGAGGAGGAGGAGACTATTGAGGGGGTGTACGAGCCATACCTCATGCAGGAGGGACTCCTCGAGCGCACGCCGCGCGGCCGCGTCGCGACCGAGCGCGCGTACCTGCATTTGGGGAAAAAGTTTTCGCAAACAAAACTCGTTGCATGAGTTCCGTCCTCGCCATAGACCCAGGGTACGACCGCGTCGGCATCGCCGTCTTTGAAAAAGAGGTGCTCGTTCACTCCGAGTGCTTCACTCCCCCGTCGAAAGAGTTCGCCACGCGCCTGGTCGAGATTCAAAGCCACCTCGACGACCTGGTACAGGAATACCAACCCCAAGCCCTCGCGCTCGAAACACTCTTTTTCAATAAGAATCATAAGACTGCGCTCAAGGTTGCTGAGGCCCGCGGCGCCATCACCGTGACTGCGGCGAAGCATGGCCTTACCGTGCACGAGTACTCGCCGCAGGCGGTGAAAATAGCGGTCACCGGCTCAGGCAACGCTGACAAAGCTTCGGTCATAAAGATGGTCGAACGACTCGTGGCGCTGCCGCCCCTAAAGCGGCACGACGACGAGCTCGACGCCATAGCGCTCGGACTGTGCGCTATCCACACCCTCAAGTACAAGGCCTTGCAGAGTTTGTAGGGTTTGGTAAAAATAGTGCGTCTCGCACACTCGTCTTGTCGGTGGGGGCGTGACATTTAACTCACTATAAAAACCATGCAAATACAAAGTGACTTCGACCTTCTTACCGACCTCCGCGCCGAAGACGGCGACGCAATGCCCGCAGAAGAGGAAGAGGAGGACGATGATGAAATGGAGGAAGTGAAGGAAGACGGCGACGCAACTGGAATGTAGCAAAAAACCCCCGCATATGCGGGGGTTTTACTTATTCAGGGTCATTTTTGCAAACTGTTTTTTCCCAACTCGAACTATTTCTTCGTTTTGTGGTTGAGCGTATACGTCAGAAATTTTTGCTTTTCGTGTCACTGAAAAAAGCCCGCCATCAAGAATAAGTCGTCTTGCTTGAGTACGCGACTGTAAAAATCCTGAATATACAAGAGCGTCAATGTAAGTCTGACCGTTGTTATAGAGCGCAACCTTCGTTACGTCTTCTGTTATTTCTCCTTTCGAAAAAGTTTTTTCAAAATTTTCGCGTGCGTGCTGTGCAGCATCGAGTCCGTAGAAAATTTCGGTGATTTTCTCTGCGAGCATAAGTTTTGTTTCTTTTGGATGATTGCGGGACAACTCTGTTTCAATTTGAGGAAGTGGGATGCGGGTGATGTTAAGGAAAAGCGGACGCATCATTTCATCTGGCTGTGCCATCACTTCACCGAACATTGTGTTCGCATCATTGTTAAGGAACACGCCAATTTTTTTACTCTTCGACATTAATTCACCAGTTTTGGGGTTTTCCATCAAATTTACTACGACCACAAACTTTTCTTTTTTTAGACGCTTACGTACCAAAGTGCGCCCCATGAGGGCATTGAATGTCTGGTCGGTTCCGCACATCTCCACATCAACACCCATAGCTACTGAGTCGTAGCCTTGCATAACCGGGTACAGGAACTCGTGGAGGTGAATTGGCTTCCCTTCGTTCATCCTTTTTTCAAACATGTCACGCTCGAGTATATGTTGGACAGTAGTTTCTGAAGCAAGGGCAAGTACGTCTTCAAACGTAAGTTTTGAGAGCCATGTATGGTTGTACATCACCTGAGGTGGATTCGCTCGATCTTTAAAATTCATCAGTGGGGCAATTTGTTTTTTCCAGTCAGCAACATTCTTTAAAATTTCGTCGTGCGAGAGAGGCTTTCGTGCGTGAGTTCGCCCGCTGGGGTCCCCAATGCGTGCCGTGAAGTCGCCAAAAAGGACAATGACTTCATGACCGAGAGTGCGAAATTCTTCAAGCAAAATAAGGTTTTTAGCATGACTCAGGTGCAATGTATTCGCGGTTGGATCGAAGCCGATATAAAACTTCAACCGCTCTCCCGAGAGAAGCTTTTTGCGAAACTCATCCTTCGACGGCAATACATCTACAATTACCCCCCGCGACAGGAGTTCGTCTATCTTTGCTTCGTCGACAATGACCTTCGGTTTCGACCCAAACATACCGCCTATGCTAGCATGAGTCGTATGTTTGGTGTGCCGGTTCGAACTCTCGTCTTAGGCGCTATTTCGCTCTGCTTCTTCCTCGGCGGCGCCCTGTTTATATGGGCGGCAACGTTCAAAATCCCTGACATAGAGTCTTTGAAGAGCCGCCGCGTCTCCCAGTCGGCAAAGCTCTACGACCGCACCGGCACCATCCTTCTCTACGACCTGCACCAGGACGTGAACCGCACCATTGTCCCCATTGCGGAGATTTCAGTGCATATTAAAAACGCGACGGTCGCGATTGAAGACTCAACCTTCTACCAGCACCGGGGTATCCGCCCCTTGGCGACCCTGCGTGCCGTCCTTTTGCAGCCACTGCGGGGCCGTGGGGTCCAGGGTGGCTCGACCATCACCCAGCAGGTGGTGAAAAATTCGGTGTTGACGAGTGAGCGCACAGTGTCGCGCAAGATAATTGAGTGGGTCATCGCGCTTCGCCTCGAGCAGGAGCTCACGAAGGACCAGATCCTCGAGCTCTACCTCAACGAGTCGCCCTACGGCGGCACCCTCTACGGCGTCGAGGAGGCGTCGCAGGCCTTCTTTGGTAAACCAGCGTCAGACGTCACTGTTGCCGAGGCGGCGTACCTCGCTGCCCTCCCCCAGGCCCCAACCTACTACTCGCCCTACGGCAACAACCGCGAGGCCTTGGAGGATCGAAAGAATGTTGTACTTGCCCGCATGCGCGACATCGACTTCATTACCGAAGATGAGTACGCGCGAGCAAAAGATGAAACCGTGACCTTCGAACCACAGGCGCTCTCGGGCATACGCGCGCCACACTTTGTCTTCTACGTTCGCGAACAACTCGAAAGAGAGTTTGGGCGGCGCGCGCTTGAAGAGTCTGGGTGGCGCATCATCACGACGTTAGATATGGAACTTCAGGAAACTGGCGAAAAGACAGTTGCCGAATACGCTGCCAAAAATGAACAAGACTTCAATGCAGAAAATGCCGCGCTCGTCGCTCTTGACCCTAAAACAGGCGACATACTTACCATGGTTGGGTCACGCAACTACTTTGACACTGACATAGACGGCAATTTCAACATAGCTCTCGCTAACCGGCAGCCGGGGTCCGCCTTCAAGCCGTTTGTCTATGCGCAAGCGTTTCGTGAAGGGTACTCGCCCGACACAGTCTTGTTCGATGTAGAAACACAATTTTCAACTACGTGCCCCGTCAACGACTTCGCCACCGAAGGGACATGCTACTCGCCCGAAAATTATGACCTGAAATTCCGTGGCCCCGTGTCGCTCCGTGACGCTTTGGCTCAATCAATCAACATTCCCGCAGTGAAGACTTTGTACTTGGTCGGGATTGCCGACGCACTGCGCCTCGCACGCTCCATGGGGGTGTCGACGCTCCTTGACCCGGCACGGTACGGACTAACCCTCGTTTTAGGAGGCGGCGAAGTCACTCTCCTCGACATGGTCTCTGCGTACAGTGTGTTTGCTCATGAGGGGGTGAGAAGTGAGACGCGCGCCATTATGAAGATAGAGGACCGCGGTGGTGTGGTAGTGCGCGAGTACCCACTACAGCAGCAGAGGGTGCTCGAAGGCGACGTAGCACTTGCCGTGTCTGACGTTCTGTCCGACAACGAGGCGCGAACGCCTGCCTTTGGTGCCGCATCACCACTTTATTTCGCTGGGAGACATGTTGCAGCGAAAACAGGTACCACCAACGACTCGCGTGACGCGTGGATACTCGGGTACTCCCCCAACATTACGGTGGGGGCGTGGGCAGGCAACAACGACAACAGCCCGATGGTAAAGTCGGTGGCCGGCTTCATTGTGGCGCCTCTGTGGCACCGGTTTATGGAATTTGCACTGCAAAAGTACCCGAACGACGCCTTTCCTGAGCCCCGCGCACTCACCACCGACGAAGACAAGCCGGTGCTCCGTGGCATTTGGGAGGGGGTAGATGTGCAACCTGACCCATCAGGCACACTTAGAATTGTTGCTGATGTCCACTCAATCCTCTACTGGCTCGACAAAGATAACCCGCGAGGACCCCGACCTGACAACCCGAGCGCCGACCCGCAGTTTCAGTACTGGGAGTATGGGATAGAGCAGTGGAAGAAGGCGCACGGACTCGTTGATGGGACTATTTTGCTCCACTAGCGCACGTCACGAAGGGTCTCCCGTGCTTTAGGAATTTCACGAAAAATATAGTCGAGGATTTGACTACGGTGTATGCGTATCTGCTGTTTAATAATTGATGATGTGTGTATAAATGCGATGTCATGCTGGATAGAAATTTTATCTGGCGTGGTGGTGTAGTGCGCAACGTCAGTGAGCGCATGAACGATCGCTTTTTTTAGCGCCCCGGTTGGAGGAGTAAGATTTTTAAATCGCTCAAAGAAGTCGCTCACCCGCTTCATACATTCATCGGCATGACGAGGTAGGTGAAGCCACGGTCAGGCACCTCTGAAACTATGAGTGGTTTACCGGGTCCTGAAAATTTGAAACACACACTGTCTGACGAAACAATACTGAGCGAGTCCAGAAGGTATTTACAGTTAAACGAGAGTGTACTGTCTTCACCATCTACAGCGGCGTCTATTTCCTCTGCAGTTTCACCAACGAGTGTGTTCGCTGCGCGAATGAGCACTTTTTTTCCTTTTTGCGAGACACTGACACTCACCTGTCCCGTCGCATCAGTAAACACCGACACTCGTCGAAGTGTTTTTACCACATCTTCGGTCAACATAGTTGCGCTCCCGGTAAATGTTTTTGGAATAATTGCTGAGTACTCAGGGAAGGCGCCTTCGGTGAGTCGTGAGGTGATATAGTTGCCGCCTGACACAAATGTTATTTGATTCTCTCCAACTCGCATTTCAACCGTATCTCCCGAGCTCACTACCTTAATAATTTCTTGTATATTTCTCCCCGGGATGAGTATTGGGTCAACACTCTCTTTTGATTTGGTTTGAATGTTCATCTCAGCAAGACGGAAAGAATCGGTCGCCGCGGTGGTGAGTGTATTGTTTTGTATTTTCATGTACACACTTGCAAGTTCAGGCCGCAGTGCAGCAGTAGACACCGCAAATGAGACGTTTTTTAACGCGCGGACTAACTCTTTGGTGGGAAGGGTGTACGAAAACCCTTCTCCCTCTTTTACGTAGGGAAGTGTAGGGAATTCAGACGCGTCGAGTATTTTTAATTTTGAATCACTGTGGCTTCCAATAAAATGGAGTGTGGTGTCGTCAGACTCTAAAATTATTTTTTGATCAAACGCTGTGTTAACCGATTGATTAAAAACGTACGCAGGTACGGCAACTACCCCACGTTCAAGTACTTTTGCTTTAAGCTGCACTTCGACACTGATATCGAGGTTAGTCCCTTTGAGTATAGTTCGCTCAGGGCTCGCTGAAAGTACTGCGCACTGCAGCACGGGGAGTGATAAATTTTTATTACTAATCCGAGCGATAATTTGAGACGCTTCTTCTAAGTGTTCTTTTAAGATTTCTATTTTCATATAAAACTTTTATTATTTTTATACTCTGTTGATTGTGTGGATTGCGTAATGAGCTTTATAAACGCTCGCTTTTTTGGAAAAAGTTTTCCCAACCACACTGAGTATGAAGACGGTATGAACCTGTGGATAGGGTGCGTGTGTTTTTTGTTCAGAGTAGTATACATACGTAATTCACAGCTATTTCAACATACTTCTTATTTCACTAATTTCAACTCGTAATGTTTCGTTTCCGGTCAGGTCCTCTCTAATTTTTTCACATGCGTGTATGACGGTGGTGTGGTCCCTCCCCCCAAACACCGACCCTATGGCGGGGTACGAGAGGTGAAAGTCCTCTCGAAGAACGTACATAATTATCTGTCGTGGGCGAACAATTTCATGTTTCCGCGTTTTCGCGTACATAGACGCTTCGTCGATGCGGTAAAATTCGGCAATTTTACCAATAATACTTTTCACCGAGACGGCACGTTTCGGTCGAGAGGTAGATTTAATGATGTCTTTAATCCCCTCATCATCGACCCCGCCTTTTAATTGTTTTTGAACGAGTATTGTGTTCAGGAGGCCTTCGATTTCACGTATATTTCCAGGTGTTGCGAGCGAAATTTGTTCAATAATGTCGTTACTCAACACTAAACCAAGTGATGCGCCCTTTGCGCGTATAATCGCCATACGGCTTTCTAGATCGGGCTCTTGAATAGCGGCAGTCATACCTGAAATAAACCTGCCCTGGAGGCGTTCAGTGATATCAGGAATGAGGTTGGGGTGGCGGTCGGACGAGCATATTATTTGGCGGTTAGCGTCATGGAGCGAGTTAAAAAGGTGGAAAAATTCTTCCTGCAGCGTCCCCTTCTTCGAGAAAAATTGGATGTCGTCGACAATAAGCACGTCGTAGGAGCGATACTTTTCCTTAAAAGAAGGGATGGTACGCGCGTTGATAGCGTTCATAAAATCAAACCCGAACCGCTCGGCGGTAAGGTAGTGCACCTTCTTTTGCCCAAACGTCTTTTTCGTGTAGTTGCCGACTGCTTGGATGAGGTGGGTCTTGCCGCGCCCTGTCTCGCCGTAAATAAAGAGCGGGTTGTACGCGATGCCCGGACTTCTCGCGACCGCGCTCGCCGCGGTAAAGGCTATTTCATTAAACGGTCCTACCACAAAGGTTTCAAACGTGTAGCGAGGGTTTAAGTTGTCAGTGCGGTTCACATAGTAGTCGTTGAGCGGAAGTTCAGACGTCGGCGCGAGCGAGGAAATCTTCTCAGGCACCCGCTTCGGCTCCTGTTTCGAGACGATATATTCGACACTCCGTACAGTGTCGACGAAGCTGCGCACTGTTTTCAGTATTAATTTCCCAAACCGCTCAGACAGCCACTCCTTGGTTAGCTGATTAGGGACACCAACGAAGACGGTGTTACTTTCAATACGGGCAATGTGGGTTTCAGAAAACCACATTTTAAACGCAGCGGGGGTAATGGAGAGCTCGATGTTGGTGAGGGTGTTTTCCCACAGCTGCTTGGTATCGAGTTCCATGTGAGTAGAGAGAGTATCTGTGTTATTATACCGGTGTGGAAAGAATTAGGAACTTGCGGATATCGCACCACTATGTTACTAAGCCTGTGTAAAACCTGTGGATAGTCATCATTATGCCAAAACGAACCTACCAGCCTAAAAAAAGAAAACGCGCGAGAACGCACGGCTTCCTTTCGCGTAACAAGAGCGCGACCGGGGCCCAAGTACTGCGCCGCCGTCGCCGCAAAGGCAGAAGCAAGCTCACGCCCTAAACCTCCCCATGCTCCCTAAGAGGCAGCGCTTCACGACACAGGGCTTTCCTAACGGAAAGTTCCGTGAGCGTCACACCTTTGTGTGGGGTACGGTCGTTCAGTATCCAACCACCACTCCTCAGGCAGCGGTAGTTGTGTCAAAAAAGGTCTTCGGTCGCGCCGTTGACCGCAACCGCGTACGTCGCAGAGTCTACGCAGCTTTGAAAGGCGCTTTGACGCACACGCCGCACGCTCTCGTCGTGTATGTGCGTCGTGAAATAGCCGACACAAGCCACGCGACTATCGTTAGTGATCTTCACAAGGTCACGGTACAATAACGAACATGTTCAACACCCTCATTTACCAACCTATCTACAACGCGCTCGTTGCCCTCGTCTCCATTGTTCCTTATGGCGACGTCGGTGTCGCCATCATTATTTTGACGGTACTCATTAAACTGGCGCTCTTCCCCCTCTCCCTCAAGGCGTTAAAGACGCAAGCAGCAATGAAAGAGATAGACCCCGAGCTCAAGAGTCTTCGTGAGCGGTACAAGAATAACCAGGAAGAGTTGGCCCGTCGTACCATGGCGCTGTTGAAGGAGAAGAAGGTGAACCCATTCGCGAGTATTTTCCTCATTTTAATTCAATTACCCGTCATCTTCGGCCTGTACTTCGTCTTTTTACACGAGGGGATGAACGGCGGCTTCGACCAAAGCATCCTCTACCCTTTCATCGAAAACCCTACAACCGCGTCGTTTATGTTTCTTGGACTCATCAGTCTTACGGGCAAAAGTCTCGTTCTCGCGCTCTTGGTTGCAGTGACGCAGTACGTCAATGCGCGTCTTATGCAGTTCGCTGCGCCCACCGGCGACCCGGGGAGCTTCGGCCACGACTTTGCGAAGAGCCTGCAGCTCCAAATGAAGTACGTCTTCCCCGTCGTCATGGGCTTTGTTGCGTACTTCGTGTCCTCTGCAGTTGCCCTATACTTCCTCGTCTCAAACCTCTTCCAATTATTTCAAGAGTTATATGTCAGGAGAGAAAAAAAGAAAGGAGAGGGTATAGCTGCTAGCGTATAGGTCGTAGCTTAAAAGCTAAAACCTAGCACCTATAACCCAGAAGCTCTATTCTGGAAGCAATCTCAACGACCAAAACGAGAGGTTGTTCTTATCGATAAAACCGAAGTATGTGCCGTCTGGTGAGACGGTGGGGTACGTAACATCGAGCGAGGCGCGTGCCTCTTCTTCAGGTAGCGCCACGAGCTGCGCTGCACCAGCGACTGCGTCAACGACCCACACATCGTCAGAAAATGAGACGCGACCGAGGAGCCAGTCGTTAGGGTATGAACCGTCGGGAATGGTCGCTGGCACGCCACACACCGCCTCAGGACTGTCCTTGCCGAGGAATGCGCACTTAGACGCAATAGTGGCTACAGGACTCTCGTACAGCTCATTATTACTCGTATCTATAAGGTACGTCGCGAGAGTGTCTTCGGCACCAGCGCTGAATAGGACGTAGCGGCCGCTCGGGTTTACCACGGCGACGAGCCCGGCGACGTCACCCAACACCTTGACCAGCGTTTGCCCCGACAGGCGGTACAGGAAGCCGGGGACGCCAGAGGCGGCCGCTGTTTGGAGGAAGATGTCGCGGTCGCTCTGGAGCGGGCTCCATGAGCGAAGTGGCGAGGTGTACACGACGCGCTTGCCCGTTCCGTCCGCCTTAGTGACGTAGAGTGTTGAACCGGAGGCTCCCTCTTCAACAGAGAGAATATTTGTGCGTGACGAGTCGAGTGTTGCGCGGTCCCACGAAGGGAGGAACTTGCCTTGGAGCGTCTGCTCGGCAGTGGTAGAGGCTAGGGTAGCCAGGAACGTCTCGACCTCGCCATCGTCGTTCAAGTACCGCAGCACGAGGCTGTTCTTCGACAACCACAGCGCCTCCTGGATGCCTGGCACGGTAGTGTTGGACACACGCTTCACGGTCGAGCGGTCGGCAAGTGTTTCGAATATGTGACCCGATGCCCGCTCTATGTAGCGAATAGACATCGAGCCGTCAGGGTTGGCGAAGTACGTGCCACCCGCGGCTGGCTGGTCGGACACGCGGCGGAGTTGCGGCACGGTGCCGTCAGGCTGTGGGGTCTCTAGTGTCCCCTCTCCGTCGCCATCACTCGGCACCTGCTGACTACCACCTGATTGAAACGGAAACAGCGAGCCGAACAGTCCACCCCTCCGCTCGTCACCACTCGCCTGCCCCGCGTCCTCACCCGTACCGGAGAAGAAAAAGACAAACGCCCCCACCGCCAGTACCAAGGCCAGCGCTACCCCTCCCAAAATAAAAGTTTGTTTCATAACTATTTCCTTAAGCAGGCTATAGCTTCGCGTTTTTGAACAGAGACAGTACTAATCGGACATTTGTTTGCGGCAATATTACCTGCTGTTTCTCCAATCCTTCCGAGCGTCCTTAGTCCGTACCCAGCCTCGATGTAAGGGTTAAGACCTCCTTCAGTTGCTATTCTCTGCTCAACGCTCCCATCTTCAAGTGTGCAGTCTTTATAAATAAATGTAACAGGGGCGCCACCGTTGTCTTTGCACGAAGATAAAAGCCGTTTCTGCACGCTAGGTGAAAGTTTTTCCGTACCTGACACCATTTCTGATTCCTTGCCTTTACCAAAATTTTCAATCTCCCCAGCTCTTTTTGCAGCCTCGGCAGCATATTGTCTCATCAGTTCGTTATTGTCACGAATCTTTTTTAGGGTTTCTTCTGACGGAGCTAGGTCAGTAAATCTAAGGGCATTGAGGTCAACAATTCCGGGATTAATAGTGGAGAAAATGAGGTAGGTCGATAGGAGGAGTATGAGGCCAATAGCAGCGTTTTGAATGGTTTCGCGAGCCTTGGAGGTGGCTTTCGGGTTCATTGTTTGGGTCATGTACTCGAAGCCGCCGACGATGATGCGCAGCACTGCAAGCATCGCCGCGAGTGAAATGACTAGTACGAAAAGATTGTTTACGTATTGAGCGAGAGAGGTGTTAGAGTCCCCCGTCCCTAGCTGGCCAAGAGGTACTAACTGAACAAAGTCTGATTTTTCGTAGTTGGTGTCGAGCGGTTGACCTAAAGAAGAGTCAGGGGGCGGGATAATACCCTGTATTGGGTCCTGAGGGAGTGCGGCAAAACTGAACAGAGGAGTAAGGAGAAGAAAGAGAATCAAAAACTTTTTCATATTTTAAAATCTAATCACGAACTCTTTGCTCGCGCGCTCGAAGAGGGCGCGCGTGTTTTCAAGAGAAAATTCGACACTATACGCGCCACTTCCCTCTCCTTGGCGACGAAACGTAATTTCCCGCGGTGTGTCGCCGGCCACCTCGTCGCCGTTCAGGCTCCAGGCGTACGCAGGTGAGTCGACGTTCCCTATGTGGAGCGGGTACGCGACGAAAGTCGTCTCTTCGTCTGCAAGGGTGAATGTGTCCTCAATTGCCCGCTCAAAGCGGGTGCCAAGAAGTGGCGCCTGCTCGTACACGACTATGTCAGGGAGCGTCGGCTCAATCACTGCCTCCTGCTCCGCAACGGTCGCACCGTCTCGTGTCGCTGCGCGTACGGTCACGGAGAAGGGGTTAATAAACTGCGGCGCGGTCACATTAATCATACTTTTGCCGTAGCCAGTGATGAGTGGCGTTTGGCTCCCATTCATATACCAGGTGTAGACCAGGTCGCTCGCCCCTACCCGCACTCCACCGACCACGAGGTGCGGCACCGCCATCAGTCTGACCGAGCTGCTCGGGTTCATCAATGGCCGACCAAGGTAGAAGGGCGGTGTGTAGGTGTTACCCTCCCACACGAGGTCAACTTCGGCGGGGCGCAGAGTCATCGACTTCTCCCCCTTGGACACCCCCCCGTCAGTCACTGACACCGACACGGTCGTCTCCGAGCCTAGAGGCCCGGTCGTCACCGTCGTACCGCGCACGCCCACCCCCTGGTCGACGACACTGCCGTTGACTCGCCAGACGAAAGTCGCGCCCGCCGAGACATTTTCCGCCCGCACGCTTACCGTTTGACGCGGTCCGGGTGACTCTGGGTTGAGCGAAATGTCGATGGTGGGTGCAAGCGTGGGGATGGTGAAGGCCGCGAATGTGGGAAGGGGCAGTAGTACAAGAAAAGCCGCTAGAATCTTTAATCCCATTCCCTTAGTATACGGTCAATTTTTCAGGTCTCCCCAATAATACACAAAGAGCTAGCGCCTAACGCCTAGTGCCTAAAGCCCTTTCTTTTCTTTCTCAATGGCGAGTAGTTGCGACGGATCGGAGGTAATTATTTGCTGCTCGGTGTAGGAGGCAATGACTTTAATAGCCACGTGCTTGAGCCCCGCGAAAAAGATGCCCTCGCCTATGTCTGACTCGAGGAGGAGGTACTTCTCCTCGTCGGTGAGACTAAACGTCTTCTGCACCGCGTCTATGGAGGTCGGCGACTGTTTCAGCAACAGCTGGATGGACGAGTTGGTAATGAGTGGCAGACCGTAGGGAGAGTTCAGGAAGTCTGCCACGTCTTGCGTAATGGTGGCCAGGCCAAGGTAGTACTTGCGCCCGCGCTTCGCGAGCGAGAAGAGGAAGGACGCCGTGTCCTCTGACTTCATCATCCACCACGCCTCGTCTATGACCAGCAAGCGCTTGCGCAGGTTCTTCCGCACGGCGTTCCATATGTAGTGCGTGACTATGTACATAGCGACGGGCTTGAGCTCGTCTTCCATGTCGCGTATGGAGAAGGCGACGAACTTTTTGTTGATGTCGACATTGGTTGGGCGGTTGATGAAGCCGCTCCACGTCCCCTTCGTGTACTTGGTCAGCCGCTGTACCAAGGACTCTGACCCCTCCATGCCCGCGAGCACGAGCTCAAAGTCAGAGAGGAGCGGCGGCTCCATGGTGGAAAAGTCGGCCGCACCGGTTATGTCCTTCAGCGCGTATGTCTCAGTGATGGCGCGGTCGATGATGGCATCCTCTTCAGGTGTGAGCCCGCCGAGCATAATGCGGAAGAGTCCCACGAGGTTGACTATGTTCGAGCGCAGGATGTCTTGCGGCGCCTCGTCTTCGCGCGGCGGCGGCAGGTCGAACGGGTTGATGTGGTGCTCAGACGAGAGCGAAATGTTGAAGAAGCGGCCGCCCACGGCGTTTGAAAGGTACTCGTACTCATTTTCCGGGTCGATGACTATAACCTCGGTGTCGAACATGAGTGAGCGCAAAATTTCGAGCTTAATTTGAAACGACTTGCCGGACCCAGACTTCGCGAAGGTCACCGAGTTGTAGTTTTCAAGCGAGAAGCGGTCAAAGAGGATGAGCGAGGCATTGTGCCGGTTGATGCCGTACAAGATGCCGCGGTCGGACGTTAGGTCGAAGGACACAAATGGGAACATCGACGACAGCGGCGAGGAGTTCAGCTTCGAGTGGACCTCCAGGTAGTCTCGGCCGGTAGGTATGACACTGGTGAATCCCTGCTCTTGTTGGAAGAGCGCGGGCTTCACGTACACCAGCTTGGCGTCCAAAATGGACTTGATTTCAGATTCAGCTTTGTCCAGCTCGTCAGAGTCTTCGCCGTAGATGGTGAGGTACAGCCCAACGTCGAACACGCGCTCCTGCGCCTGTTGCAGCTTGTCGCGCAACTCTTCAATGTCGCGATAGGCAGTGTCGAGCACGGGGTCGCGCACTAACCCCTTCTCTTCCCTGGTCGCTACCTGGCTTTGAATTTCGGCGACCTTTTTCTGAAATTTTCTGAGCACTGCGCCGGTGTCTATGGGGTGGACGTAAATAGCCACATCAAACACCTTGTCCAAGTTGATGATAGGTGCGAACCATGAGTCAGACAGGAAGCGCGGGTAGGAAATGACGTAGAACGTGCGCGCCAGCTTGTCGCCCAGGTTCATTTCGCGTGGGGTAATCTTCAGTGCTGAGGGTGCAATAATGTCCGCGAAGTCGAGTTTCGCCGCTTCGTATATGTCTTTCGGCAAAAAGGGCGTTACCTTCTCGTCGTCCTTTTTCTTGTTTTGTAGAAAGTCAAAAAGAGCCATACTATTTTTCGAGAGCAAGAGGTTTCTCCAACTCACCGGGGTTGAACTCTTTGTACAAGAGCTCTATCACTGCCTCGGTATCAAGCGGTGCGGTGCGTACGCCACAGCGCATGAGCCCCTGTTCGACGACCCCCATGCGTTGTTCGAGCTGGGTGCGGTGCTCTTCAAAGCCTATGTTTTGGTCCTCAGCCGAGAGGGAGTTGCCGCCGAAGATGGTCCTTTTCGCGACATTTTGCAGGTTGACGATGGGCGGCGTGTACGGCACCACGACGAAAAAGTTTTTTGACATTATGTTTGCACGCTCAGTGACGGAGCGTATGAACTCTATGTACTCGCGCACCTGAATGCGCATCAAGTCCTCTGTTTGCGCGGCGTACTGCTCTTCAAGTAGTGCCACATACGGCCTAATATCGAGCCGTCGCGACTGGATGAAAAATTGGACGGTAAAGTCGAGCGAGTTGAGGAAGTTTTGAAACTGCACAATAATGGCCTCCTGCTCGTCGTTACTCTTCAACGCAAAGTTTAAAGACGACGCCAACATGACGCCGACCAACGTGTCGTCCTTCAGCACCATGACGCCACCACGCACTTCGTGGATAGGGACAAAGTCTTGCGCGGCCTTCGTCTTTTCTTTTTTCGGCGCGGTCACCATTTCTCTATTGTACCGCGACTATCGCTGGTTCCTGTCGGAGTACACGCTACTTTCTTTAATATCCAAACTCCAGGCGAGGTCTTTAATTTTGTTCGATGTTGCCGCAGGCACGTAGCGTGAAATGTCTTGCTCGACGGCCTCTTCCTTCGGCTGCACTTTCATTTTCCGGTTTTTATCCCAAATGTAGAGCTTGTCTTTGAGGAGGTACTCGAACCACGACTGCAAGACTTCAACGAAGGGGCGCTCATTTATTTTATAAAATGCGAGCGCAAGGCCGAGAAGAGCGACTGGGGCGCCGAAAATAATAGCCACCCACAGAGGGGCCACCAGCCAGAGAGCAACGAGGAACCCGCCGCCGCCCGCGAGGTACACAAACTGCATGACGGTGAGCGGACCGAAAATTTTATCCTCAACCTCTATGAACTGCGGCACCTGAAAGCGCATAGGTACAGAATAGCACTAGTGTTTTCTCGCAACTCTATTTCGGCGGTTCGTCTATACTTTCTCTGTATGGATCGGTGGTCGGGTACTTCTTCGGTTCGGGCGCAGGCGCCGACACGCCCAACGTATTTACCTCCACGCGCTCGGCCTGCTTCATTACTTGCTCGCCTATTCTCTTGATGGACCCCGCAGGGCTTGGCGCGGTCTGTGCAGCTCCTTGAGGAGCTTGACCCGACGGGGCGACCTTAATTGCAACAGGTGTTGCCTCGGAAGGCTTAGGCGCTTCCGGTTCCTGCATCTTGCGGCGGAAGGCAACGAAAATTTTCTCATTCACGTCGCGCAGCACTGCGTCGTACGCGCTACTATTTTGCTCCAGCGCTACCTTCAGCAACTCCGGAAACTCTGCCGCCGGCCGCACGCCTAAGAAAACGGCTTCCAGTGCCGTATTTAACTGCTCGGTCTCATCGAGATGAAGTTTGTAACTGTTTTTTATAGCTCCTACTGCTTCATCAAGCTCATCGGAAGCAATATATTTCCGTACAGCTGATGAGGCTGTTGCATACTTTTCTTTCAATTCTTCAGTTGTTGGTAGTGTCGCCATACGTGTTTACGGTGAATATTTTTTTAATCCTGGCTTTACCCTGTCTACAACGTTATCAAGCTCAATGTGGATTGGCCCAAGTTTCGGATCGCCCTTCAAGTCGGCATACGTCGTTTTACTCATATGAGGCACCATAGCCTCAAGCCTGTTGATTAGGTCAGAACCAGTACCAAAAAGGTCAGGAGGAAACTCACGAATCAAACTGTTATATCCACTACCCTTCAACGCCCGCGCAAGGTCAGCCATTTTTGAGCCATTTTCCAAGGTAGCTTGGAGTTGTTTCCTGTTTATAAAGCTATTCAGCAGTTCTTGTGTAGACATATCCTGAACTGCAGACACCACGTCTTTGTAGCTTCCTGCCACAAGGGCACTTTCGAATGCACTCGCTCTCGCAAACGCTGAGTCACCCGCTGTAGGCAGGTTACCAACATTAACTATTGCCGGCGCACCAAGCACTGCACGTTCCTCCTCGGTTAATCTACCGCGACCAACCACTCTTGCCACATACGCCTTGTCTTCATTTGCAGTGATATCATTTTTGATTTCTTTTGCTTCAGCTTTGTTCTTCTCGCGCTTTTCATAGAGTGCTTTGCGATCAGCAAGTAGTTTCGCCTTTTCAGGATCATCATCAGGAGTGTCAGCAATACGCTCATCAAGCGCGTTAATCTCTTTCGTTAATTTAGCGTTTGCATCAAGCAGATCTTTATACATCCCCGACGACCTAACACTATATCTTTTTTCCTGTTTTTTCACTTCATCCCCAAATGGAAACCAACGTATTAATGCGCCCGGTACTTGATCAAGACGCAATAATCCAATACGCGCGTCTCCGAGAAAGTTTTGTCCGGCTGTACCCACAATTTCTTGCGCAGCTTTGCGGCCCCAACTCATTGGGTTCAATTGGCCAACAACCTTCTGTAGTTGAGACGCCATTTGGAAGGCCGCCGCAGTGCTTGGGGGAGTGAACGTTTTTTGTGTCGCGGTGTCAGTCGCCATTTTGAGCGAGTAGTAGAGGAGTGCAATACTGATGCCAAAAACGAAGAGGAGGTGCAAGTTGTTATAAATTCCAACACCATTTCCAGTTGCGGTAAGTAGTTTGTAGTAAGTTGCATCCCCCCGTGCAATTGTTGCTACTCCAGTCTCGACAAATTTTAACGACAGTGCAATCATGAACACAAACACAATAGGAAACAGCGCCTGCGCCTGAAGCTCTTTCCACCACGCCATCCCCCAGTCTTTGAAGGGTTTCTGCCCAATGAATGCGAGTATGCCAAACGGCGAGAGCATGAGGAGGAGTGCAACAATGACGAAGCGAATAACAATAAACACCGCCGCAACGGCAAATATGCCTGCCGCCATTGAGAAGAAGATAATACCAAACATACCCATCAGCATAGTGAGAAGTGCGTTTATAGGGGGTGCATCTGTTTTCTCCCCCTTGTCGCTTTTGTTTTCGTAGTCCTCATTTAGTACATTCCGCCAGTCGTAGAAAGATTGAAGGCCGGTAACTTGCATGAAGCGGCTAGTGACAGGACCCTCAAACTCGATCTGCTTGAGAGTTTCCCATGAACCCTTCCATGGGCCGCCTCTCGCGAATGGGTTGGTATACTCTTCTGACGATATACCCTCTTGGTAAATCTTGTGAGTGACAAAGTTAGACGCGTCGATAATGACGGCTCCAAAGAGGTAGCTGAAGTTGACCAATACCGCTGCGACGAGTATGCTCACCACGGTTTTAGTTGGATTCGCCTTGCCTTCACCTAAGTTGAGAATGATTGAAATGGCGGTCCACACCATCGCAATAATAAACGCGAAGTTCGCCAAGTCGCGCAAAATCTTCCACCCTATTTCGATACCTGGCGCAAACGCCGATTGTTTACCGAGGAAGGAGCCCATATTGGTCACGAGCCCAAGAATAGAAAGGTCGAAGAATGTAGCAAAAATGCCAAGGAACCATCCAGAAACAGACAACCCAAAGAGAGAAAATGCCAGTGAACATGAAGCCATTGTTCGGAGATGGCCACCTATAGCGTCTGAGAGATCAAGAGTTGAAAAACAGCCTGCGAATCCTCCAACTAATGCAATCAGAATAATACCAGTCACAAACCCAACAAAGAGTTTGCCTGGTGAGAGTGCTGCAAGGGCGCCCTTTTTCTCTCCTCCTCCACCTCCTCCTCCGCTTGGTGCTGGTTCGTGAGCCATAGGTTAGTTAGTGAGTGGGCACACACTGGCGCCTTGCGCCGTTTGACTACCGAGTGCAGCGACCTGCTGGAGCGACAACTCTTGCGTCAACAGCGACACATCAGCGTACGAATGCATAACTCCTGAACTTAGAATAGCATCGTACGCCGCTGCCGCTGCGTTCAGCGCCTCAACAGTTTCGGCGGCGCGTATTTGCGCCCGTACTGACAGCAGGCGCTGCATCGTCTGGGTCGATTGCGCCAATTCTTGTTGGTATGCGGCAACCTGCGAGGAGACAGTCGTTGCCGCGGTGGACGATGCAGCGGTCGGACCCGTGATGCTGAGGTCGCAGGACTCAAGATTTTCGATGAGTTGACGCAGCGCGTCCTGCGCCTGCTCTTCAAGCGCGACCGCTGCGTCTATGTCGTAGACTAGTGCCGCCTCCCCCGCCTCCAAGGCGCCGCCCTCGCTTTGAGCGACCAAGGCGTCGAGGTACGAGCCGGTCTCGCGCGAACCGTCGGCGTTCACCTTTGTTATGGCTGACGACGACGTCTTGCTAGACAGCCCCTTCAACCCGTCAATGGACGAGAACATTTGTTGCGTCAGTTGCGCCAAGAGGGCGCCGATGAGCTCGTTAAACTCGTCAGCGAGCGCCAGGCGGTCGGCCGGAAGGCCCAACGCTTTGTTCAGCGACTCGCTAATGGTTTGTCCCGGCGTCACTATTTCGTACTCAGCGCACGCCACCGCTTTATTTTCGGTGACCACAATTCCTTCGGTTGCGCCCGTTTCAGTATCTGCCGAGACGATAAAGTTATCGTCAGTAGCCCGGTAGTTATTTCCACCCGTGTCTTTACATCGTCTCTGCGACAGGAAGCCGTCGCCGAGTGTTAAGAGTGTCCGCTCCTCGTTTTGCCGGCCGGTAATGCGCGCACTCAGCTCTGCCGAGGCGAGGTAGTATGCGCCGTACGGGTTGTTTTGCAAGTTGGTGTGGACGCGAAACCACGCCGGCCACCCCCCTTGAGAGAAGTCGCCGGAGAAAAAGCGGTCGACATTGTCCACGACGTCGCCTAGTGAGCAGCGAATGGTCTCGCGGAAGGGTTGGCGCTGCAGAGCGAGTGAAATCCGAATTTCAAGTTCGAAAGGACTGCACAGGTAGTCAAGCTCGGAACCCAAGATGAAGTCGAGCGAAGTATTGTCCGCGACCTCGCCTAAAAATTGATTGAGGTTGGTGACGTACGACGGGCCGCCCTCGAAGCCGTTGTTCACCCAGTCGGTGGTGCTGCGGATGAGCGAGCTCAGCATGCCTTCGGCAAGGGCGTACGCCAGGCCGTCCAAGACGCACTCCTTCGTATTGTTCGTCGGGTCGCTGACGGGCACCGTGAGGGAGATGATGTTTCCTACTGAGCCGAGGAGTCCCCCCGCTGCGCACCCAAGCAGCCCCCCCGCCGCACCACTGACGGCACTGCTTGCGAGTCCAGCAGAATTGTGTGTGGTACCAGCAATGACTGAATGTGAGGTCACTGGAGCTATTTCGTCTACCGCAAACACAGCCAGTGGTTGGGACAGTAGGATAAAGGCGATGCCGATTATAAAAAGTTTCCTCTTCATGTTTGCTTCTTCAGCGAGCTGACGATGGTGTTGAAGTCGGTCATAGCTTCGGCGAACCGCTGCTCACGTTTTCGAAACTCGTTGACCAAAACTAACGCGTCAATGGGGTCGCCAGTCCACCCGCTTAAGCCACGAACCGCCGCGGCAACAGCCGAGAGGTCGTTGATGACTTGCAAGTGTTGGTCGACCAGCCGCTCAGGCACCTCAATAGTCAACAGGGTGTCGCGTATACCCTCGTACACCAGCGCGGTGGCTTCCAACTTTTTCAACTCTACGGCTGAGTTAGATGAAATAGCGCGTGCGAAGACGTTCAGCTCATACTCGCGCACCGCAGTCGCTTGGCGCAGGGCACTCATGACCGAGCTTTCGTACCCGACGAGGGTAACGTCAGCCTCGGCACGTACGTCGCTGAGCGTGTACTTCCGCGCTGTCGCAAGGTCGGGCGCATTCTGCGCAATGACCTGCGCAAGTCCGCTCTCTATTTCCCCTGCCTCAAATGTCCCGTCACTGCGCGCCTTGGCGTAGACAGCAAAGACTTCGCGTGCCAAGGCGTCGGTCGTGGGGAGCGCGCGCGGCGCTACGTAGACGCCGCTCTCTTCACCAGAAACTGGGGTTATATCTTCCAAGGTTTTCTCCCACGAGGAGAGGTCATTCACCGGTTTGGCGCCAGCAGGAGCCACCGCAAGTGCGCCGCTGTTGTCTGCAACGGTAGGTGCAGGACCGTTGGAGAGTAGGGCGACTCCTATGGCCGAGGCTGACACCAACCCTGCAAGTAGTAACACCCCGACATGTCCTCGGTTCTTCATTCAATTAAGTATACCGGCACTATTTCCCTTCTATTCTCGTTTAACCGCGACCCTGTTGATAGGGTGGTACACTGATGCTATGCGTTTTCTATCCATTGCGTTTGCTGTGATTGTTTTTTCAATACCTACCTCAGTATTCGCACTCCCCCTTGGTTTCGGCGGCATAGTGACGACGCCACCACTTCCCTGTGCTCCAGGCTTTTTGTTTGGTTTCGCCGGATTTCTCAACAGTGTCCCCTACGTTGGGCCCGTGATTTGGATTCCTGGGACAAAACCAAACCTGGTAGACCTTGGTGCTAAACCACCAGTCCCCACCCAGTGTTTAATCGGCAGTTATGTGTTTGGAGGGTGCGCTTTGGCGGGCATAGTCCCGGTCGCTGCACCCATCATTACTCCAATCCCCGGCTACGGTTCATCTATCCCTGGGTGTTTGTTTAAAAAAGCCTTGTAAGTTGCAGCCATGTGGCGAGCGGCACGTCTTCGGCACGGACCTTGGGGTTGAGTCCGAGTTGCGCAAAGACGTCGAGCAACCTGTCTTTATCTTGAATCTTAAATCTCAAACCTTGAATCTTTGCGAGGTTGCCGAGCAACGTTTTCCTTTTTTGCCCGAAGCCGATGTGGAGCAGCTCGAAAAAGCGCTCTTCGTGACGCGGGGAAGAAAAGTTACTGCGTGAAATATGTTCGATAGCCAGTATTGCTGAGTCAACCTTGGGCGGCGGGCTGAAACTCCCTGCACGCACGGTGCGCACGTAGCGCGGCGTGCCGTACACTTTGACCGACAACGACAGGAGCGACTCTTTTTGTACGTCGGTGATGCGTCGCGCCACCTCTTTTTGCACCAAGAGCGCGATGGTGGTCGGTTGGTGCTGTGCAGTGAGGAACAAGCGTATGAGCTCGCCGGTAATATAGTACGGAATGTTTGCCGCTACTTTGTAGTGTCCAGATTCAAGATTCAAGAATAGAGATTCAAGAATATTCTGATCGCGTATGTCTCCCTCATAAATCTTAAATCTTACATCCTGAATCTCGTTCATGAAATGGTCTTGCAGAAATTTCACGAGCGTGGGATCTTTCTCGACGGCGGCGACGTGTGCGCCGAGTGTCAGGAGCTGTTGCGTCAAGATGCCTCTCCCTGGCCCTACCTCAAGTACGGTGTCGCCGCAGGCGACACCGGCAGCCTCCGCGACCTGCCGCGCAATGTCCCGCGAGGTAAGGAAATGCTGCCCCAGGCGGGGGGGTTTCTTAGTTCTTTTCACCACTTTGTTGTACCACACTCATCCACTTCGTGAAAAATACCATATGGTATTTTTCACGAAGTGTGGATTATAGTTTTATCGCTACCATGAAGCGGATATGGTCACGCACGTCGTAAAAGTTAGCAAACGGCTCAATGACTGATCGCAAATCATGTCGGTGTACGTACACCGAGTCCTGGTAGTGATAGTACCCCAGCTCTTCAAGGCGTTCACGAAGCGCATGACGCCCCGTTTCTTTTTTGCCTGGAATATCGAACAAGAGTACATGCCATTTTCCATCCCAACGTTTTGGAATTTTCGGTTTCAAGTTCCACACCCCTTCTTCGTCGAGGACCTGTTTCCCCTCTTCGGTGAGTGCATAGCCAGCCTGGGAGCGGGTGAGGTAGCCGCTTCGGGTTAGACTGTTCATCTTTCTACATAAGAGTTCGCGTTTCCGTTTGTCCAGACTTTTGAAATGTTGATACACGTAGCCTAAGCCTGGTGCCGCCGCAACACCCACAACCAGTGCGCCAGCAAGCGCGAGTTTTAAAATAACCATCGTCATGCCGCGGGAGTCTTCGTGTCGGTAGTCGTAATGCTTCATGAAGGTGCCTCTTGTGTTCGGTCCATATACTTAGTAGATTTTACCACGTGGTATTTTTGACAAAGTTTGAGGAGAAGTGACTAGAAAGACATATCCTCCCTCTCGAGACCTTCTTGGTGGTTGGCGCGGTAGTACGGGGTTGTTACTTCAGCGAGGGCGGGGTCGAGTTCGAGTATATACGCCGAAGGCATGGTGTGTCGACGTGCGCCAAAGATGGTGCGGGTGGCTGCGTAGGTCATGAACACCTTCTTCTCTGCACGAGTGAGCGCAACGTAGAAGAGGCGGCGCTCTTCCTCGGGGTCGTCGAGGTCGGTACCTAAACGCTCGTGGGGGAACAGCCCTTCCTCTAAACCAGCAATGAATACAACAGGAAACTCAAGCCCCTTCGACGCATGCACGGTCATCAATTTGACGCCCTCGCGCTCTTCGCGTGCGACGCCGAGTTCGTCCTGGTCTGACTGCAGTGCCGCCTCTTCTAGAAACTTTTGCACTCCCTCTTCAGGAGCCAGAGTGTCGTACTTCGTTGCGGTGGACACCAACTCCTTCAAGTTTTCAAGGCGCTCTTGGTCTTCACCGCGCCCCTCTTTGTACAGCGCCCACAGTCCTGACGCCTCGACGACGTAGCGCACCGTCTCTGACACCGTGCTGTGGTCTGCATGTGTGCGTATGCGTGCAATGAGCGCAAAAAAGTCGTCGACTTTTTTGCGCTGCGCGGGGGCAAGTCCCGACAGGTCGTGCGCAGCCATTTTCGCCAGCGTTACCTTCCCTACCCCGCGCGCGGGTGCTCCCACGGCACGTGCGAGGTCGGCCGCGCTGTCTGGGTTTAGGGCAAGTCGCAGGTACGACAGCGCGTCTTTAATCTCCTTTCGCTCAAAAAAGCGAGTACCCAGCACTTGGTACGGGACGCCGCTCCCTAAAAACGCCTCTTCAAGAACGCGTGACTGGAAGTTGGCGCGGTACAAGACGGCGATGTCGTTTGGTGAGAAGCCGTTTCGCATCAGCGAGCGTGCCGTGTCGCAAATAAAAGTCGCTTCGTCAATTTCAGTAGCGTGCCCGGAGACTGAAATGGGCTCGCCGTCGTGGTTGTTGGTGAAGAGCACTTTCTCTCGGCGGTGCACATTTTTCGCGATAGCGTCGTTTGCCGCTTGGATGATAGTTTTCGTCGAGCGGTAGTTTTCAGACAGGGTGACAATGTGCGCGTTGGGGAAGTCGTGTTCAAAGTTCATCATGTGCGTGATCGACGCGCCACGCCAGCTGTAAATGTTTTGGTCGATATCACCGACCGCCGCTATGTTGCCGTGAGGTTCAGCGAGCAGGTGCACGAGTGCGTACTGCACGCGGTTAGTGTCTTGGTACTCATCGACGTGGAGGTGGCTCCACGCGTTTTGAAAGTGGGTGCGCGCAGTTTCGCTCTTGCGCAACAGTTGGTACGCACGCAGCAGTATGTCGTCAAAGTCGAGCGCATTCTCTTTGGCCAAGGCCGCGTCGTAGCGCTCCCACACTTCGGCCACCGCCTCGTCGATGTATGAGTTGGTGCGCTCAGCGCGAAACTGGTCAACCCCAAGTCCGTCGCCTTTGGCGCGACTCATGATGGACAACACGCGGCGCGGCTCAAGCTCTTTGGGGTCAAACCCCACCGCCGCAATAGCTTCCTTCAAGACTTTCTGCGAGTCGCTACGGTCGTAAATGGTAAAGTGCTTCCCCAACCCGGCGGCTTCAGGAAAAGTCTTGAGTATATGGAGAGAGAGTCCGTGGAAGGTACCAACGAAGGGGAGACTCCGCGGCTGGTCGTAGGGAGAGAAGGCCAGGTCTGCCCCTAAGAGTGTCCGCACGCGGTCGCGCATTTCCCCCGCCGCTTTGTTGGTGAAGGTTACGGCGAGTATTTTCTCCGGTGCGACTCCTCCTTTTATAAGTTCCGCAATGCGGTGGACGACCACGCGGGTCTTCCCCGCCCCTGCCCCGGCAACGACCAACAGTGCTCCGTCGCGGTGCAGCACCGCCTCGCGCTGGGCGGCATTTAACCCATCATGCATTCGTCTATAGTACCCGATGAAAGCGAAAAACTACTCTTTTGAGATGTCCACCACGACTTTTTTACCCCGTTGACTTCACCAACCCTTCACGTACACTTACTTGGTATTCTGTTATTGCTGATTTCCTGTTTTTTGGCTTAACAAAGCCATTTTCTGTTCTTTCCGTCCGGACTCCCGCAGGGAATTACGTATAGAACCATCACTTCACACATCTGGCGCAAGGTCTCTTACCTTCGTCCGCCAAGCCATAGCTCTCGTTACGTTCCTACTAGTCGGGGCGAGCCTCTTGTATTGGCGTTTCGATACCCCGGCTGACGCGGCTGGGGTGACTCCGCTCCACCGCATACAAGAAACGCCGGCACTTCGTGCAGCCCTGAACGTTGACCCGAACCCTGCGAAGGGCGGCGGAGACATCTCCGTCTCGGGAGGAGTCGCACTGGTGTCTGAGCTGGGGCCGTCGGGCACCGCAGCAGATGTAGAGGTGGCGCGGCCGGGAGCTGACCAAATTTCTATCTATGTGGTGCGTGCCGGAGACACGCTGTCGCAAATCGCTGAGCTTTTTAATGTATCAACTAACACCATTGTTTGGGCAAACGACCTCTCGCGAGGCAGCTTCATACGCCCCGGCGAAACCCTCGTTATTTTGCCGGTGTCGGGCATACGCCACACGGTAGTTAAAGGTGATACGGTTGCGTCCCTCGCAAAGAAGTACAAGGGCGAGGTCGAGGAAATTTTGGACTTTAACGGTCTTGCAGCAGGCTCTTCGCTCTCTGTCGGTGAGGTCGTTATTATCCCCTACGGGACGGCGCCACAGGTCACGACGGTTTCGACAGGGGCGATTGCACGAGGAGCCGGTGGACCAGCGCTCGACGGGTACTTCCTCCGCCCGGTGGTTGGTGGGACCAAGACGCAGGGCATTCATGGGTACAACGGTATAGACATAGGCGCGTCAGTCGGTACCTCAGTGCTTGCCGCAGCGGCAGGTGAGGTCATTGTTTCCCGAACCTATGGCTACAACGGCGGCTACGGTCAGTACATCGTCATCAGGCATGCGAACGGGACACAAACACTCTACGGCCACCTCTCGCAAAACTTTGTCTTCGCAGGTGCTCAGGTGGTTCAGGGGCAAGTCATAGGTTCTGTGGGGTCAACCGGCCGCTCAACGGGCCCCCACCTCCACTTTGAAATCCGCGGTGCAAGAAATCCGTTTTAAAAACGTTATAGTATAGGTATATGAAATTATATTTTTTGCCTGTGTTATTGGTTGTTCTTGTGGTCCCTGTGTTTTCTGCGTCAGCGCAACACCCTGCTGTCGAGGGAGAGATATACGTTGACCACCCGCCAATACGCGCCGATGTTGAGACTCGAGTTGAAGTGAGGAATGAACGAAGAGAAACACTCGACGACCGTCGCGAAAACATACAAGAGCACCGCGTTGAGGCAAAGACACGCATCGCCTCGTCTACTGCTGTACGCATTGAGGGTTACCTCACCACGTTTACTCGACTGCTCGAAGCGGCTATTGATCGCATGACACGCTTCATTACTCGCATTGAAGCCCGCGCCGACATCATGGACAGCGAAGGCAAGGACACTGCGGAGGCGCGCCGGTACCTCGACGTAGCAGAACAAGAGCTGGAAAATGCCGAAGCGACACTCGCAGCTATCAAGGCTGACCTCAGCACCTCGCTCACTGTGCAAGGTGAAGGAACCCGCGCGGCGTTCAAAGCGGCATTTGCTGAAACAAAAGCGGCTCTTGCAGAGGCGAAAGCATACGTCCGTGCTGCACACGAGGCTATCCGTAACGCACTGGCGTCTCTGAGGGGGCAAGTACGCGTCGAAGGCTCGTTAGAAGTAGGTGGCGAATAGGTATATACTTATTACGTATATGGATATCCCACAAGAAGAGAGTGCCGTTAACCCAACACCGAAGAAGAATGGCGACAGCATCGGACCGGTCGTTGGTATTGTCATTATCATCATCGTGATTGTCTTGGGAGGCGTGTACTACTTCACCACGGGTGTAGAAGACGCTCAGGAAAGAGTCGAAACGCCAGTGGGTGACGAGGCGGCGCTTATGAACCAAGGAGACTCAACAGAACTTTCTGCTATTGAGGCTGATGTGCAGGCCACCGACCTTTCGGGTCTTGACGCTGCTTCGGCAAACTTTGAATCTGAGCTCGAGTCACAGTAGAATAGGTCGATGCAGGTAACCAAAGAGGTGCGTGAACACGCCGCAGTGGCGCTTCTCGGCACGCTGACCGCGAAAGACATTAGCAGTTTTTACGACAAGGCCGTTGCCGCGGCGGTGCGGGATGTTGCGGTCCCCGGGTTTCGAAAAGGCCATGTCCCCCGCGAACGGGTGGTGCAAGAGGTGGGCGAGGCGCACCTGTGGAAGGACGCTGCCGAACGCGCACTGAACGACGAGCTCGACGAGCTGTTGAAAAAAGAGAACGTGGTGCCTATTGTGCCACTGTCGCTGCGTTGGACGTCCGACGTTGAGTCGGGTAAAGACGTGTCATTTGAGGTGGTAGCGACCGTGGCGCCGACAGTAACCGTTGGCGACTATACCGCGAACGCTGCGAGCGCGCTCGCGGCATTGCCCGCAGTTGATACGGCAAAAGAGGAAGCGGCGGCAGTGCAGGCGTTCCGCACCCAAACACGTGCGATAGCTCTCATGCAAAGCACCGAGCCGGTGCCCGAGGGCACTGCTCAGGCGAATGCAGAGCGCGCGACGACTCCCCTCTCTGACGAGGAGGCCAAAAAAGCAGGGTTTGAAAATGGTGAGGCGGCAGAATTTTTTATCAAAGGTGAGGCGGAGAAGGCGGTTGCCGACCGCGAGGTGCAGCGCCGCCGAAGCGCTGTTGCGGAAGCGGTGTTGAAAGGAGCGACGACGAGTATCCCGCGGCTCCTGGTTGTCGACGAGGCGGCACGCATGCGCGAAACATTCAAAAAAGATGTTGCCGCCCAAGGTCTCGTGTGGAGCGAGTACCTTAAACGGGTGAACAAGACTGACGAACAGGTCGCGGCCGACTTAACGCCGAACGCGGAGAAAAGAATTGCACTCGAACTCATTTTTGCCCACATCATTCGTGAAGAAAAAATTGAACTGTCGGAGGAGGACAAAAAACAAGAGGAAGAGTTTGCACACCGTCTCGCCAAAACGGGCGTCCCCCACGACCGTGCCCACTCCTACGCCCATGAATCCTACCTCCGCGAAGCCGTCTGGAAACTCCTCTTGGGCGCGAAGGAGCGACTTCGTAAGGTATAGAAAAAAAGCTGGGAAAAAAGCGAGGGCCGATGCTTTTTTTAGAAGTGTGGTATACTGAATGCAGCATGAGTGAGAGATCTCACGGAGGCAAAGAGGTCGTCGATATTGTAGTTACCTTTGAGAACGGCAAATCCTTGTACATTCCCCTTACCAATCTCATAATGGCTCAACTAACGACCCTAAAAGGTCTCCACAGCGGCATGTACAATGACAAACGGGTCACTTTATCTGACAGAGATAGAGCGATAGTACGAAATATAATAAAAAATCTTGAAAATCTGGGAATCACTGATGAACCACCGCAGGCGTCGCCACCGATTTCTCGGTTCGCACATTTTGTATAAATTTTGACCTCACGGTATGATGGGACGTATGAAAAAAGTAACACCCGACCCTGCAATAAGTAACAACGTCGTGCCGATGGTTATTGAAAAGACGAACCTCGGCGAGAGGGCGTACGACATTTACTCGCGGCTACTGAAAGAAAGAATTATCTTCCTCGGCGGACCGATCGACGACTACACGGCGAACTTGGTTATTGCGCAGCTCCTCTTCCTCGAAGCTGAGGACCCGAAGAAAGACATTCAGCTTTACATCAACAGCCCCGGCGGCTCGGTCACCGCAGGCCTCGCCATCCTCGATACCATGAACTACGTGAAGCCGGACATAGCCACCGTGTGCGTGGGCATTGCCGCCTCGGCCGCAGCGGTCATTCTTTCCGCGGGCAAGAAGGGTAAGCGCTTCGTCCTCCCTAACTCAGAGGTCATGATTCACCAGCCATGGGGAGGGGCACAAGGCCAAGCAACCGACATTGAAATAACCGCCAAACACATCATTGCAACGCGCGACCGCCTGAACAAAATTTTGGCGAAAAATACGGGCCAGCCGCTTGAGAAAATTGAAAAGGATGTTGAGCGCGACTACTTCATGTTTGCCGACGACGCCAAGAAGTACGGCATCATCGACGAAATATACAAAGCGCGAAGCAGCTAACCCTTAGTCTCGGCGCGTAAGGGCACGAGACAGGACGTGGGTCACGAATGAAGGCAGCGACACCGACACAGCGCCGAGCGATAGTGGAAACAGTGACGCTTCGGTCAGCCCCGGTACCGTGTTTGCCTCAAGGAAATACACGCCACGGCGCGACACAATGAAGTCGCTTCGCGAGTAGTCGCGGAGTCCCAAGTCGGTGTGTACCTGTACCGCGAGCGCACTCAAGGCATTTCGCTCTTGTTCAGAAAAGTTGCCAGGGCACCGCTCGGTGCACTCACCCTTATACTTGGCACCGTAGTCGAACAGGCGACCCCGCTCTTTCAGCGTAATTTCCACTGGAGGCAGCGCGTACGTGGCGCTATCGCGAAAGTGGTCAATGACCCCCACCGTCGCTTCCCTACCTTGTACATACTCTTCAATAATGACGCGTGATGAAAAACGAAACGCCTCTCGCACTGCGCGGGCTACCTGCTCGGCAGTTTTTGCGAGTGACACGCCGAACGACGACCCCGAGTCGGCCGGCTTAACCACCACCGGCGGCGCAAATTTTTTAAATGCAGACAGTATTTCTTGATCAAGAAGCGGTGAGGGTACCACTGTGACTCCGTTTGGGACTAGGACGCCGCGCTGCTTCAGCATTTCCTTTGCCACGTGCTTGTTCATTGATAGGCGGGAGGCAAGCGACCCGCTCCCCGTGAAGGGCACGGCCAGGCGTTCCAGCACTTTTTGCACTTCGCCGCCCTCGCCGTAGCGACCATGGAGGGCATTCCACACCACGTCAACTCCTGCGAGAGCGTGTGCCGGGTCCTTCGCGACGCCGCGGACGTGCCACACGCCGTTTCGGTCTATAAAAATGTCGACCGCCTTGCAGGCCATGCACGTGTCTGCCGCCAATGCGTTTAGGACCGACGCGCCGGTCTGTAACGAGACATCATGCTCAGCGTCAGGGCCTCCGCGAAGTACTGCAACAGTCGGTAGCATAGTTGCATCATACCAAGCCTCGGCTCAATACTACTCTTCGGTAACCGTCCCGACGATTGAAACTACCACTGACTTGCTGACAAAAACGTCAGAAAGATTTTTGCAGCGCAGTGTGTACGTCGTCTCGCCCGTCAGCGGCACCGTCGTCTTGGTGCCCGAGGTTCCTGAAAGAGTCACATTATCACCGTTTGTGCCCGAGAGTGTACACGAGCCTGCTTCAACATTAGTTACACTCCAGGCTATGTTTGTAGTGGTTTGAGGTTGGACGCGAACCGGCTCAGCCGAGATAGACAGTGTTGCCTGTGGCGCAGTAATTGACGCTGAGTTGAGACAATTGACGTTCGCTGACTCACCGCCTGAGGTGATAGTAACTGAACCCGTTTTGGTGCCTATTGAACTGTAAGTTTTTTGAACGCTTTGTGACGTACCGGTTAAACCCTCGGTGCCGCTCCACACGTAGGTGTACGAGCCGTTGCCTCCAGTAGGAGATGCATTCCACGTCACCGATTGGTCCACTGATTGCGAGCTAGGTGAGACTGTGCATGAGCCGCCGACCGCTGCGGGAGCACTGGTGATAGTCACCACTCCAACTCCACCACTCCCCCCTCCGCCACCACCTCCTCCTCCGGGGCCGCCGCCGTTAGTACAGTTAACAGATGCAGTCTCTCCGTCTGAGGTTATAGCGACTGAGGCGGTCTTGGAACCAGGGAGTGTGTAGGCTTTCTGCACATTTTGTGTTGAGCCGGTCAAACCATCAGTGCCGCTCCACGAGTAGGTGTATGAGCCGTCACCGCCAGTTGGAGACGCACTCCATGTCACTGTTTGGCCGGCAGTTGCCGACGACGGAGAGGCTGAGCATGAACCGGAGACCGTCGGATTATTGACGTTTACTGAAGCACTATCATCTACGCTCGCGCGTTGCGTAGCTCCGTTACAGAAATAGACTTTAGTCCTAATGACACAGGAGTTCGCTGACTCCACTTTACATTCTTCCTCGCCGCCTGCGGTGCCTGAGCAGGCAATGCCGGCTGGGTCGCCAGAATTGACCCAACTACATTGACCATTTCTGTCACACTGCTGTACCAAGTTTGATGTCGGACACATCGGGATGTCGTAATACGAAAAGTTTTGACCACTAAGGGGACACCACCAGTCGGTGTAGTCGGTGTATACGTACTGCCATGTGCCCGCACCAACAGAATTTGAGTTGTCGTCGTAGCACGTGACGGTGAATGTCTCATCGTTACTTGGCGTGACCGTTACCGAGCCAGACGTGGCCCCACCAGTACTAAACCCCTCTCCACTACCGCTACACACTGTTACTGATGTCCCTGACCACGACACCAGTACCGAACCACCCGCGGCAATTGAAGTTGGAGCAACTGAAACTGACACGTCAGGATCGGGTGGTGGTGGTGGTTCGTTAACCGTCACGGTGTCTGACGCGGTAATGGTTGAGTCTGCACAGGCTCCTGTGCAAATGTATTGATTGATAGTGTATAAACCTCCACCTCGTGGCGAGGATGTCTCACATGATGCGCCATACGGACTGCACTGCCCTCCCGGAGTACCAACGTCTCCACAGCTGTTAGGGACCCCAGCATCTTCAGTCGAAGAACTTTGAAGCTCTAACGTACACGCTGGACCACTGGCGAGGCACACAACTGAGTACGTTTTAACACCAGTTGATCCCGGCACAACCGTGGTTGAGCCTGACGTCTGGCCACCAGTTGAAAACCCTGACCCTGTGCACGAGTTGGTACCCTCAGACGACCAGGTAATGGTCACCGCGCTTCCGACCGTGGTTGTGTCGGGCGATGCGGTCACGGTCGCACTTGCAGCATCTACGGTATGCGGTGCCACGAAGACGCTTGCCACCACCATTGTGGCAGCGAGTACGAAGCGGGTGGTGAACGATAGAAGATTCATGGTTATGGAATTATTTGATAAGGGATCTCAGACTCGGTGAAAGTGTGCAGCACGTCGCCTTCGGCGCCTGCGTTAGTAATTTGGTCAAATGCGTATCGCATCAGTGTCATGGTACCGGTTGCACCATCCCGCATGACCCCGTACAGGTGCGTGTCGGAAAGAGCGACTCGCTCAAGGGGAGTTCGGATTTCACCAACGGCACTGAGAGAAAACGCTTCGGCATTGGCAACCGAGAAGATGCTGTATCGTTTGGTGAGCGCATTGTAGAGCGCAAGGTGTTTCCCGTCAGGCGAGCCTTTCATAGCGTAGCTGGTATTTTGAACAGTCCGGTCAATAAATAACGTAGAGTCAGCCGAGCTTCCGTCTTCTGCAAGACTCGCGGTAATGATTCCTCGTGGGGTGGAGAATGCGAGGATGTCAGGGTTGCCGGCGATGAATACCGGTGCATAGCCTGTTCCGAGATCAGTCACTTTTTTCGTTGCGACGTCAACCACCTTAATGTGCCAGTCGTCTACCTCCTCTGAGTAGAGTGTTTCCGTCAAAGGAAGTGCAAGTTCTGCGTACGCAATACGCGACCCATCAAACGAAAGTGCGATACTGTCTCTGACGGCGGACGGTTCATTGATTTTTTGAGGCATTGCATCTTTTTCAAGCACCACGGCAGTACCAAACGCTCCCTGAGACATCACCGCGGTCGCTACCATGTGCCCATCACCGCGTCGCGCCTGCGACACGACACTGCCTGCTCGCACAGTACTCGGCACGGCAACTGCAACCTCGCGAAGGTTGCCTTTTTCAAGCATGAAGAGCTTTGCATCGACTAAACTCCCCAACGTAAGGTGGAGACTCACCTCTTCTGTCTGCTGACCAGAATCTGATTTATAAAAAAACACTGACCACGCCACTACTATTAGTAATAAAACAACAATGCCACCGATAGGAACGATGTACGGCTTCATATTTCGTATGGTAGCACCGTTTGTTCCTCCCCTTACGGACTGTGGGGATAGATTGCTACTGTGGACAGGGGCAAAAAATGTGCGCTATACTAGCGGTGTTCGGACTGATAGTTACTGATTATTCCCTATTTGCGCTGAAGCGGCTGACGAACCTCAAAAAACCAATGGCACCCTTCCCTCTGACACACGTTTCATTTCTCACACGGCACGACGTCCCGATGCCATAAGTAATTTCGGTTACACACAGACGTTTCAGCTCACTAACGAGTTGAAATCATGTCATTTAAATTAGTGCTCGTCCTCCTCGCCTTCGCGGGCGTGGTGGGTATTGTCGCGGGGTACTTCCTTCGCTGGCTCGTGTCCTTGGGGCAAAAGGGCTCAGTTGAGCTGGAAATTAAGCAAATGATGCTTGACGCCAAAGAGGAGGCGAAAAATGTGCTCGACGTCGCCCAAGAGAAGGCCGACCACCTGGAGGGCGAGCTGCGCTCTGCCTTTACGGAAAAAGAGGAAGCTCTGTTAGCCAAAGACCGACGCATCGGTGAGAAAGAGGCGTACCTGGACCGCCGGCAGGTCGACCTAGATCAAGAGGCGTCGCGTATTAAAGAGCAGATTCAGGAAGTGAAGGCGCTGAAAGACCGTGCCGAGGCAAAGGTACAGGAGCGCGAGGAAGCGTTGGAAAAAGTGGCGCGCATGACCGAGGATGAGGCCAAGGAGGCGCTGTTTGAGTCGTTCCGCAAGAGTCACGAAGAGGACGTGTTGGTGCGGCTGCAAAAGTTGGAAATTAATGGGCGCGAGCGCCTGGAGGAGAAGGCGCGCGACATTCTGACCACCGCCATTCACCGCCTGGGCAACGCGGTGCCGGCCGAAATTCTGTCCACGTCGGTGCCTATACCCTCGGACGACATAAAGGGCAAAATTATTGGCAAGGAAGGGCGGAACATTCGCGCGTTTGAGCGCGCAACCGGTGTCGACGTCTTGGTCGACGACACGCCGGGGATGATTACCCTCTCGTCCTTCGACCCGGTGCGGCGGCAGGTCGCGCGCCTTGCGCTCGAGCGGCTTATCGTCGACCAGCGTATTCAGCCAGCGAAAATTGAAGAGTTTGTCGCCAAGGCAAAGGAAGAGTTGACCAAGGTCATGAAGGAGCGCGCTGAGGCCGCGGCGTACGAGGTCGGCTTGCACGACCTCGACCCGCGGCTCATGCCGCTCCTGGGGCGTCTGCACTTCCGCACGAGCTACGGGCAGAACGTGTTGCAACACTCGATTGAAATGGCGCACATTGCGGGGATGCTTGCTGCGGAGCTTGGGGCTGACGTGAAAGTCGCCAAGGCCGGCGCGCTGCTGCACGACATAGGCAAGGCGGTTGACCACGAGGTGCAGGGCACGCACGTTGAAATTGGGCGACGGATCTTAGAAAAATTTGGTGTTGACCCGCGCATTACCCAGGCTATGCAGGCGCACCACGAGGAGTACCCGTACGAGACGCTCGAGTCTATTCTCGTGCAGGTAGCGGACGCTATTTCCGGCGGGCGCCCTGGCGCCCGCCGCGACTCGGCCGAGCGCTACCTCGAGCGCCTCAAAGAGCTGGAGACTATAGCAACCTCATTTGACGGCGTGCAGAAGGCCTACGCCATACAGGCCGGGCGCGAGGTGCGCATTTTCGTCGAACCGGAAAAAATTTCAGACCTCGCCGCGCGCGAACTTGCGCGCTCGATTGCACTGCGCATTCAAAACGAACTGAAGTACCCAGGCGAAATTAAGGTCAACGTGATCCGCGAAACCCGCTCTATCGAAGTGGCGCGCTAATCTCGAAATGAGTTCTTTCTCGCGCGTAAATCTTTGCTTATTATTGAGGCTCTTAGTTTTGCAAATGCCCCCACAGCAACTGCATACACTGACCCTGCTGCGGCTAGGTAGTACGCGCCGGTAATTGCGTTAACCGTTCCAATAGTAAGGATGTGGGGGCTGAGAAGTGCAAGAAAAGTAGCGCTAACGGCCCCAATGCTCAAAAGTTCGCTTGTTTTCACATAGTGACTTTTGTCGCGAAGAAGTTTCAACGTCGAAGAACCAATTTCTCGCGCATGTCGTATGTGTGGTTGCGAATCAGCATTAGCAATTAATTTTCTCTTCTCTTCTGTCTCCGCAAAGCGTCTTTGGAGTTCAGTACGTTTTTCTTTGTAGGCGCGCAGACTCTCAAGTGTTTCGGCTTTTCGCGCAAGACGCTTCGATCTTTTTTGTTCCTCCCATCGTTCGATAGGCACTTCAGGTATGTGGGTTTTTCCCAGTACTCGTGACGGCAGTTCGAAGACTGGAGGAGTGTGAACGTTCATCGCTACCCACTTCGGTTTCTTTTCTGCGTCAACACGCACTGTGCCGTCGTTGGTGATGTGTGCCTTCGGGGTGTCGGTCCATTCAGCTTTTCCAAACGGAATCCTTACCTCGCGTACTGTCTTTCGTGCAGTATTAGGAACAGACAATCGAACGAAACGAGGAGGAACAGCGACGTCACCAGGTAAGCGCTTTAGAGCACCGTCAACAACGACGGGATTGGGAGCTAAAGGTGTAGATTCAATTCGAGAATGCATAGAAATTATTATACTGACTCGGTGGGCAGTGGTTCAAACAGGTACTCAGTTACTCTGCGTGCCGATTGGCCAGGGTTGAGTGGCGCAATCATCTCCTCTATCGGCGGTCGAGCGGCTTGTCGGTCGAGCGAAAAGGCAACCATGGTCATCGTGGCAATAATGTGCGGCAGCGCGAGTTCGCTATTTCGTGGCATCGGCAGAGTCTCGATAGTGACGTACGAGCTGCGACGCGGCGCAGAGGACGGTTTTTGTGACGGTGGTGTCTGTTCTGGTACTGATGGAGCTGCAGGAGTCGACTCAGCCGCTGCTGTTGGTTCAGTAGCTGTCGCTGATGGTGCAGGTGCAGAGTCTCGCGCAGGTTGAAAACTTTTATTTGCCTTCTCTAGAAGTTCCACTTTTTCTCTAAGGAGGCGTACCTCTTCCATCAGTCGTCTAACTACTAACTGCCTTGCCTCTGCCATATTGCGCTTTTGTGTGGCAGCCTCTTCTTGTGCCGGAGAAGAAATTGGTGCAGTTACTGGAGTCTCTGCTGTTACTGGAGGAAGAGGCTTCGGCTTTGGGACGAGCGTATTTTCATCATCTTGATCTAAAGTGCCCCGCTCATCCATTTTTGCACCCTCTTCTGGGTCTCGTGAGTCTCGAAACGCAGAGAATATACCGTTCAAAAAGCCACGAAAAGAAAAAGGTTTAGATGGCGCCTCAAGCACGGAGGCGAAGTCATCCCTTAATATAGCCGATTCTGATGTTGTCATATCCGACGATAATTTCACATATGTCGGTATATGTCAAGGGCAACGCAAAACCCCCGCGGGTACTCCCGCGGGGGTTAGTGAGGGCCTTTACGCCGCCTTTCTTTCTTCTTCCGGCTGCTCTACGGCTGATTCTGAGTCGCTAGGATTATCATTTGCCGCCTCTAACGAAGACGTGTCCACTTTCTTCCCTAGGAGGTACGCAAGAGAGTCATTGAATGACTGCATGCGGGCTGCACCCTGTTGAATAATTGATTCATTGTCATTTGCCGGAGTAGGCGGGGTCATATCCCACCCAGCTGCCAGCCGAGACTCTTGTAACTTTTTCAAAAGTGCAAGATACGCGGCTGAGGGATTGTTCCGCGCTTCAAGGGCGGTTCCAGTTATTTCAGAGGTATATGCTTCAGTGTGGCTCATACAGAAAATAATTACATGCTTTCACGATAAATTCAAGCTCGGCTTACGCCGCTCTGGTTCGAGCCCGTAGAACCGCCTTAGGATGGAACGAACCTTGGAAATCGCGCCACTGTGAATCGCGATTATCGTTTGCTGGTAGGCGCATTGCCGCGTCCATTTCTGCGAAGAATAGTGCGCGAGCAACTGGAGTCTCCAGTTTACTTAACGACGGCAGAAATATATTAGCGTTTCGGTGTCTTTGTTCCTTTGTCTTTCTAGTTGCTGCACGAGCCACTTCTTTCTGTCGAGCTGCTGCTGTTTTCTTCCACTCTACATCAAGTTGCTTTAAAGTCTGACGCACTTTTCTTTGGGTCTGCGCTTCGTAATCTAAAGCAGAAGCAGGGATTGTTACCCCACTCTTCAACTCGTTTTTGCTCGTCCTTTTTGGTTTTTCGTATGAAATGTTCATATATTTATTGTTATTTTGTATTAATAGGTGCTCAAGCACACTAATGGGCAGTATACCATATTGAGAAATTATTGTCAAGTGTTGCGTCAAAAAAGCTAAGGACTATACTGGTTTTACGCCAGAGACGGCGGTTTATCAGGTAACAACTACGTCGTTATGAACAAAGCAGATCTCGCAGCGAAAGTTCAGGAAGTCTTGGGCGGCACTCGCACCCAAGCGGAACAAGTAATGGAAACGGTTATAGACACTATCGTCGGCGCCTTGAAGAGCGGCGACGAGGTGTCGGTCGCGGGCCTTGGCATATTCTCTACCAAGATGCGTCCAGCTCGTCAGGGTAGGAACCCGCGCACCGGCCAGTCCATTCAGGTCCCCGCAATGCGCACCCCTAAGTTCCGCGCCGCTAAAGCACTGAAAGAAGCGGTCAAATAGTCCTTAGCCACTAGGGTGTAGCCACTAGCCAAAACTCCCCGAACACGGGGAGTTTTTCTATGCCGCTTTAAAAGTGTGAACTTGCAATTCTCTACCTAAACTGACAAAGAGTGCTCCGACGGCAAACCCCGCGAGTATTCCGGTCAGTCCGCCGAGAAGTATTCCTGCCGTTGAACCGGCAATCCACCCGAGCCACGCCAGTGCCGGCGCTGGTGAGACTGCTGTATGTACGTGATCATACATGTAAGAACCCAGTACTACCCCACCGAGGGCTGGCGCGGTACTCCCTACTGCTATGAGAATGGTAAAAATTGAGCCTATGGTCGCTGGATTAAAGGCCGCAAAGATTGCTCCAATACCGCCAGACAAAATGACGGCGGCATATCGGGGAATGCGCAGTGACCGTGAAACCCCAAGGGTTGCAGAATACAAGTTATTGTCGTTGGTGGTCCAAATATTCGCTACCGCAAGAAGTATTGCTAGAGGAACAAAGCCTAGTCCGAGAAGAATCTCACTCGGGTCAAATGCACCCGTGTTGATTGCTGCTACCGCACCGATCAGTAGGTTAAATATATTTCCTAACACAATCCCGCCGAAGCCAATGAACGCTCCTTGAAGTGGTGTTTTGGCAAACCGTGCAACGTCAGGGAAATTTAAGAGAACACCCATAATCCAAGTACTCACGACAATACTGGCAACGTAGAGAAATCCCACCGGTTCTCCAATGAAAACCTGCCGTGCCTCCAATCCACTAAGATCAGTTTGGAAAATTGCAAAGGCTCCTAGAGTGAATATTATTGGCAATAGTATGTAGCTCAGATTTTTCAATGCTTTGAATCCAACATAGGCCGAAGTAGCCATAACCCCCGCTGAGACAAACATTAGGGTGCGCTGTAGCATTTCCGAAAGTCCCAGCACTTTACCAAGAAATCCGCCCAAGATTGCCGACTCAATACCAAACCACCCAACGAGTATGATGGGAACATATAGGCCAACCAAACGCATTGATACAGTGCCAAAAACTTTTTCTCCAAGCTGGTAGAAACTCATACCTGAGTGTGCGCCAACCCACCCAGAAAGAAGCGCGAAGCATCCCAAGATGATATTTCCGACCAAAATCCCGAGTAAAATGTCAGAAAATTTTGCCTGAGCTGCAAGCCCCCCTCCTGCTGCCATAGTCCCGACCACGATGATAAAACCGAGCCACACTGCAGTTACCGCCCACGCACTCTGCCTTTTATCTTTAGGTACGGGAGTGGCTGCGAAATCTTCCTTGTGCATGTTGACTTAATGTTAATTCAGTGTTCATTAAATGTCATAAATGCCGGAGATTGTATGTTTATTTACTAAAATAGATTTATTTTGAGCTATACTATATTTGTCGAAATACCCGACATATGGCAGACAAAAAACAACTCATTGGTGCCCTGCGTGATTTAGGAATAAAGGAAAATGAGGCTGAGGTTTACACCGCTGCCCTATCGCTTGGTCCAACGACAGCTCTCAAGATTGCCCGAACCTCGGGAGTGAAACGAAGTACGGTTTACGAAGCGCTAGAAACGTTAGCTGCACGTGGCTACGTGAGCATGGTTGAACGAGGGCTAAAGCGACTGTACGTTGCTGAAAGTCCCACGCGCCTTGAGCAGGAGCTCACACGGCGGCGAGAACAATTCCACTCCCTCTTACCTGAATTCGAAGCGTTGTTTAACCTTCGCGGCAATGAGTCAGTGATTCGCTACTACGATTCCATCGAGTCACTGAAGAGTGAGTATGAAGACTTACTTCATATATTAAAAAATAAGGATGAGTACTTCGTCTATGGTGACCCAACACGGTGGCAACTTTCAGAGAAAGATTTTTTCAAAGACTATATCAAGCGGCGTATCCGCATCAACTTGGATGCACGTCTGATACTAAGTGATAGTGCGCTTGCCCGAGAGTATCAGCAATTTGAAAGAAATTTTAATGAGAAAGTTCGACTGTTGCCTGAAGGGGTACAACTCGACATGAACGTCACGATGACCCGACACAAAATCATTATTCACCAACTCATTGAACCTGTCCTGACCATTGTTATTGAGAATCGAAGTTTAATTAGTATGCAAATGGCACTGTTCAAGATTATGTGGGACAAGCTTTCATAAAATTCTTGGTGCGGGAGAGGAAACGCTTCGCTATCTCACTCTTTGGAAACCCACGGTTTTCCAACGTCCCTCGCTAAAGCTCGGGACTGCCTTCCTCTACGGGAAACTCCCGTTTTCCCGGCCCCTTCCCTGTTCGATTCTCCCACCGAAAACACAAAACAAAATGAGCCCAGAAGGGCCATTTTTGTTTTGTGCGGGATAGGAGAATCGAACTCCTGTCTCGACATTGGAAGTGTCGCATTCTACCACTAAACCAATCCCGCTTTCAGTTCGCTGAAGCGAACTTTCAGCGTGGCGATACCCGCTCTTGTTCGCGAAAGCGACTTGTCTCTCCATCTCGTATACTACCGGTATGTGGGAGCTTTTGAAAGAGGTAGTTGCCGTCTGTATTTCTTTCGTTCTTATTTTTCTTGTTGGTATTGGCGTGGTGCCCGAGCAGGCAGTGGCCCCAAGTCTCCCCCCACCGACAGCGACGGAGGAGGTGGCCACCACGACCGTGGCCGTGGCACCCCCTGAGGAAGGTGCAACCACGACACCTGCCGCTCCCCCGCCTGCCCCCGCGCCGAAGCCTCTCGTCGACACCTACGAGCAGTCGCTGAAGGAGGCGCTGGAAACGCTGGCGCGCATTGAGCGTGAGCGCGCGACCCTCGCCACGTCCGTTGACCTAAACGCTGTGGCGAGAGGCGCTACGGTGAACATTCTCTGCCTCACGGCTGGTTCCGCTGCCTTCGGGCCCATCAGTGCGTCGGGGGTGGTTGTAGACGAGCGCGGCGTCATATTAACCAATGCGCACGTGGGCCAGTACTTCCTACTCAAGGACTACCCCACCCCCAACTTTGTGGACTGCACCGTCCGTACCGGCAGTCCCGCCCAGCCGACATACAAAGCGAAACTCTTGTTCCTCCCCCCACGCTGGATTATGAATAATGCCGACAAAATTGACGATGAGGCGCCGCGCGGGAACGGCGAGCACGACTACGCACTACTGTTAATTTCCAGCACCACGTCAGGAGGCCCAGTGCCCACGCCCCTTCCCTACCTCCCACTCGTGTCCACCGCTCCACAGAGTGGAAGTCCGGCACTCCTTGCGGGCTACCCGGCTGGTTTCTTAGGTGGCGCGACCATTTTGAAAGAGCTGTACGCCACCTCGGCCAATGCTACAGTCGGCACCGTATACACCTACGACGCGACGACCGCAGACCTCTTTTCCATTGGTGGGACGGTCGTCGCGCAGCAGGGTGCCTCGGGTGGCGCGGTGGCAGTGGTCAACGCCGCGAGCGCGTCCAAAGTTGCCCTCGCTGGACTCATCGTCACCTCCTCTGAGGCAGCCGAGACCGCGAACCGCGACCTCCGCGCCCTCTCGACCGAGTACATCATCCGCGACTTTGCGACCGAGCGCGGCATTGCCTTGGGCGACTACCTGACGCGTGACCTTGCCGCCGAGCAGCAAGTGTTCATGCAGTCGACTGCCCCCTCCCTCACCGCCGCCCTGGTAGACGTTCTTGAACACTAGCTTGGGCATTAGAAACACTTGACTCGCCTTCCATCGCTATGATACGCTCAGTGACACCGTATTAATACGATGAAGTTACAAATATGAAAGGTCCTGCGTCACGAGTTACCAGTGCCAAGATGGTGTCCGCGCGAGCCAAACGCCTACGGCGCCTGTACCGCGCACTCCTCTCTCTCAACACTGAGGCGGAGTGCGCGAGCTTCCTGCGCGACCTATGCACCGTCGCCGAGCTCGACGCCCTGGCCGAGCGCCTGGCGATAGCTGAACTATTGCAAGACGACGCCTCCTACCGTGACATCGGCGACACAGTTGGTGCCTCAACGACTACTGTCACGCGAGTCGCCCATTGGCTACACCACGGTATGGGCGGCTACCGCACAGTACTTTCAAGAATTAAGTAAAAAAATATGCCTAACAAAGAAATACTAAATCAACAAAAGCTACCAAAAAACAAAATAACTTCTGAAAAAGACGCGAAACGATGGCAATCGATCATTGGCGAGAAAAGCTACAAAAATGTTCTCGCAGTCTTACAGAACGGTTGGAATTCTGGAATGAACATCTGGATATTTACGAGCGCAAAAGAAATTAGAGGCTGTAAAGATCTGTCCGTTCAAGATAGAAATGAGCTAATAAAGACCTTGAGGGCACAAAAGCCCTATGTCACATGGGCTTATATAGAACGCGATGTTGGTTTCGCAGGAACACAAAAAATTTCTCGTGGCCAGGGTTACCCACTCGACTATTGGTTAAGTGACCCGAAGTCTCCGGAACCTGGCTATTCAGGACCGCACCACTAATTCTCTGGTTTCGAAATTGAGTTGAGGATTCGTTCAAGGTCATGTATATATCTCGATGCGTCGTACGCGCTCCCCTCGTTCCAGTCGTGGCGGTACGATTCGCGAAACGTAACATCTAGCAATACGCCGTTTATGGCGACGATGTATATACGGTCTTTGTAGGCTTCAACACCCGCAGGACCTACGAAATCAAGATAATTATAAATGGCTCGATTTCCGTTTACCGTCGCCCATTCGTAGGTGTTGAACTGATCAATTGTTCGATGCTTCCAAACCTCGTCTAGGTTTTTAAAAGGCTCTCCCCCATTCCAAAAGCGATATGACGGTGAAATCCGTATCTCAACACGAGGATGAATTGGTTCTTTGGGTTTTATATAGAGGGATCTAGAATAAATACTCCAGTCAGTTACAGTTTCCTCTGTTTCATCAAAGTCCAGCGACGGCTCGGTATACCAGCCAGTAGGTATATCGAGCTGGAACACCCCCGCCGGGTCAACGTAGCGTTCGGTCTTGAGCATCCCCTGCCCTAGCGCAACAGACCCAAGGAGTAACATCCCACCGACAACAATCAGTACTACATCTCGCAACATAGGAGCCAATTTTACCCCGTTTACCTTTTGAGTCTACGTTTTTCTAGCGCTGTGGAATGCGGTTCCTTAGGCCACAACAACGGTAAAAAATAAAGAAACAATGCATTTCCCGCAACATCATTAGGAGATCCGATTTGACATTCCTCAGTTTTAATTTCTGACCCTTTTCTCCAAAAGATTTCAGGAAGTTCAAAGACGACTTCACCCATAATTATCTACACTGCATCTAAAATTCATAATTTGCAAGGCAATTATGAGAATTCGTGGTATTCTCGGGTAATTCGGGGCGGTAAGCATAGCTTTCGCCCCGTTCGCTCGAAAAAAGTGATTGAGCAAGTTCATCACTTTCTTTCTTGCTCCGGGGCGTAGTATACCGGTAGTACGTCTGCTTTGGGAGCAGATAGACTGGGTTCGATTCCCAGCGCCCCGACCCGGTTTTTCTAAAGGACAATTTTATTCGAGGATAATGTCCTTTATCCAATCCACCTTCGCGGACTTGTCCTTTTGGTCTATATACACGCACAAGAGGTCAAAAACCCACTCATCTACGGACTTTGAGATGATGTAGGCCTGGATCACCCGCATGAGCCGGCGCACCTTCTGAGGGTGCATATTTTCCTCAGGACGGAGGACCGTTCCATATGAAACGGTCTTAACTTCGACAAAACGTATCAATCCACTTGTTTCACGTGCAACTATGTCTATCTCGCCATACGGCTTGTTGTAGTTTCTAGTAATAATTTCAAGTCCCTTATCCTTTAAAAATTCTACTGCTATATCCTCGCCGGTTTTTCCCAAATCGTTGTGGAATGCCATAAGGACATTTATCGTTTCACGTGAAACGGTGTTTTGAGTACTTTTACAAAATATGGCTTAATTAAATGATTTTTTGTAAAAGACATTTTTTGTATGAAAGTGAAAAAATGTCCTTTATAAACACTCCGCACACCTTTATCCCCCATTTTGTCCTTTAGATGGTGTTTCACGTGAAACGTGTTTCTCATGAAACAAGCTCCAATTCATTTTTTATATCTCCAATACTATGACAGGGGCCACACTCAAAAAATATAGTAAATGGTATAGCACGACCTGCCCAGTACTCTTTTTGTATATATCCACTTCCCCCACATTCACCGCACACTTTCTCCTTGCATGCTTCTTCCTCAAGCAATCCACCTCTGCCTTCAATGTTTTTGAATTCTGGCATGTTGCCAGGCTACTACACTGTCCACCTCAAAACAACACGTTTAATCGAACCGTGGTTGATTCCTGTATAATTATATTATGAGAAAAGACAAAGATCAGGCGATCACACTCAGGAAAGCAGGGAAAAGCTATCGAGAAATTGAAGGACTATTAAAAGTTCCCCGCAGCACGCTCTCAGAGTGGTTTAAGAATGAAGAGTGGTCAAAAGAAATTCGAACAAGGCTTGACGAAGCTGCGGTAGTAAAAAATCGAGCTCGAATTATTAAGCTCGATAAAGTCAGGGGAGAAAAACTTGAAGCAGCCTATAGACAAGCCAAAGTCGAAGCCGCAGAAGAGTATTCAATACTCCGGTTCCATCCACTTTTCCTCTCGGGGGTTATGTTGTATTGGGGGGAAGGGGATAAGGTGAGTCGGCATGGCGTTCGCATGTCCAATTCAGACCCAGCTTTGTTAAAAATCTTCGCCCAATTCCTCGAACACGCCGGAGGCATTCAAAGAGATGATATTTGTGTCTCTCTCCTTGTATATCCGGATCTCAATGAGCAAACATGCAGAGAGTACTGGTCGCATGAACTAGGTTTAGGGATGGAGCACTTTCGTAAAAGTGTCATTATACAGGGTAGACACAAGAGTCGACGGCTCAATTACGGAGTAGGAATAGTCTATACCTCAAGCGCCTATTTAAAAGTGAAGTTGTTGGAATGGATACGACTATACTCGACTGAGTTGATGAAGAAAGAGTTATATGCGACCATTTAAATCGTTGCGGGTATGGTTTAGTGGTAGAACAGCTGGTTGCCAATCAGCTGGCGGGAGTTCGATTCTCCCTACCCGCACCGGATTTTGTTCTCTATTTTCTTGAAGTACTATATGGGCAGGCACCCGTGGTGAAATGGATTATCACTACAGCCTTCGAAGCTGTCGTTCCGGGTTCGAATCCTGGCGGGTGCACCGTCTGATGTTTTTCGCCAATTTGAGACCTCCCGAAAGGGAGAACACAGCTCAATCATTGGCTTTTTTCCGTGTACTGACAGGTTCGAGGATAGAGATTCGACCAAACGACGCTTTTCAGACGGAATTGCCGATCCGTAGCTAATATAAGCCACGGATGCGAGTTCGAGGTTTTTGATAAGGGGTTGGGTTGGATCAGCGTTTTCAGCCGCTTGTAGCTGATCGGCGAGCGAACGCTTGTCGCTGAGGAGCAAGACCTTCCTCGCCTCAAACGTCTCCTTGTCGATGTGCTGGTCTATGAAGGCATCGGTCAGGCGCACGAGCCGTTCATCGAGATGTGTGACACGCATAGCGAGTGCATTCTTGGCCTTCCCAGCTTCTGAGGCAGCGTGCCCTTGCATCTCTTCAGCGATGATCTTCAACGCCTCGCGCTCATCGCTATCGAAGGTGAGGAGCTTGAGCGCATCACCGACTGCCTCCTCAATAACCTCCTCTCTGACACAGACGCCTTTGCACGCGTGGCAGCGATAGTACACGTGACCCTTCTGTCGCTCGCCGAGAAGGAAGTACCCGCAGGCGCCGCAGCGCGCGAGTTTGCGAAACAGGAATTCATACCGGGCGGTTCTCAGAACCGTCTTGCCTGAGAGGATCGCCTGCACGCGGTCATAGATTGCTTTTGAGACGAGAGGCGTGTGCACGCCCTCAAAGGTTTCGTTCGTGGTCCGGACATAGATGAGCCCCATATAGAAAGGGTTGTGGAGCATGGTGGACAGACCACAGAGGGAGAGCGGCTTCTTTGAGCGGTGCGATACCAAGCCTCGCTTGCCCATCTCCGTGCGGAGCGCATTGAGGCCCATGGTGCCAGTTGCGTAGAGGTCGAAGGCTTGCTTCACCAATGGTCCGTATACGGGGTCAATGTCCTTAGGTTTGCCTTTGCCTCGGTCCAGGTATCCAATGGGAGCGGGCAAGGGATACAGCCCCTGCTTCAATCTCCCATAGAAGCCCTTGCGCACCTCTTCACGAAGGTTGCGGATGTAGTCGGCAGCGACGACGGCTTGGATGTCAGCGGAGAGACGGCCACCACGCGAGCGAAGGTCGAGCGGGTCATGGGCAAACTGCACATCGATGCCTCGGTCGATCAGTTCACCGAGGGCAGCCCAGTCTCTGAGGTTCCGGGCGCTCCGATCGATCTTGTGGATGATGATGCCGTCCGCGTCACCCTTCTCTAGGCGCTTGAGGAGCTTGGTGAAGATGGCTCTGCCGAGCTTCGCGGCGGTCTCACGCTCCTCAAACCATTCATGGATAGAAAGACTATGACGGGCTGCGAAGGCTTCTATGGCCGCGCGTTGCTCTTGGAGGGATGAGCCGTGTTCGCCTTGCTTCGCGGTCGATACTCTCGTGTACGCAACGTATCGTCTCATAGGCTAGGAGTCTGACTCTAACGTACTCCCTTCTTCCCGACGAATCCGCTCGTTGATCAGTATCAGGACGGACACGAAAGCATGGACGTTGGCGCGGGCTTGTGCACGCTCTTCTTCCGTGGCGTTTGTGAGGTATCGTTTGACGAAGATATCGGTCGGGTCAGCCATATCCCGAGTATCCGAGATGGTTAGACCACACACGAGGCGTAACTAAGGGCCACCCTGTCGCGTCTTCATCTAAGCAACATGTCACCATCGGGACGCATACGGACTGAGAAAGGGGCCACCGTGTCCCCTTTCAAAGTCTCCACCGAACAGCCGATACGGATGAGCATGGAAACGACCCTTGGCAACTTTGGTTGCGAAGCGTCGCTCTATGGCTCGCATCCTCCCCGCATACCTCCACACCCATCGCAAGCGCTGGGCGCTCACCCAGCGAGAGTTGGGGATGTTGTTGGGAGGTATCAAACGGAGCACGGTGGGCAAGTATGAGCGCTCAACCCGCCAGCCCTCCCGTGAGGCACTCATAGGCTGCGAGTACATCTTCAGCACCAAGGCTGAGGAGCTATTCAGCGCGCTGGCGGGGAGCGTGCGCGCGGCTGTGGTCCTCAATGCCAAGACCCTCTACGAGACGCTCAAGGCCAAGACCGACCCTAGGTCGATGCGAAAGAAAGAACTCCTCGAAGCCATTATCAAGAAGGGCGAGGCCGACGATGACCTATGAGCCCCTACCGCCTCACGCTCGCTATACACCCTTCCACCTATGGCTTTGGGTATGCGCTCGCAGATGGACCGCTTTCCTTGGTGGATTGGGGGTTGGCGCATGCCAAAGGCGATAAGAATGCCGAGTGCCTGCGGAAGGCCGAGAAGCTCCTGACCCGCTATCGCCCCGACCTCCTTGTCCTTGAGGAGTTTGACGCGAAGGCGTCGCGACGGCACCCGCGTATACGAAGGCTGTGCCGATCCCTCGTGTCGCTCGCCTCGGTGCACAACATCGCAACATGGTTCGTGTCGCGAGAAAACGTGGCGATAAAGCTGGGACTTCTTGAAGGCGCTACGCGCTATCATGTGGCCGGTCGGGTTGCAGAGATATTTCCCGAACTCAAGCACCTCCTACCTCCGCCGAGGAGCGTATGGGAGAATGAGCAACCGAAAATGGCGCTCCTTGCGTCAGCCGCCTACCTCACATAAGGACAGTGAAATTGAGTCGTTTTAACGGAGCTAAGAATGATTTGCCTACCCCAGTGGTTGAAGCATGCACTTAAGTCGTGCGTGACGCTGGCGTCTTGGAGTTCCCTAAAAAACATTGGACACTCTAAAATTACTGCCGCTATTACTTTGATACCGATAATAGGGTATTTTCTTATCTTGAACGACTACGGACTAGATCTATTCTCAAAATTCGAATCCGCACTCGCGAAGGTTATATTTGATGTAGACACGGCAAGCGCAAATACCCGTTTCAATACATTCAATCTGAAGCTTGTTTACTTAGGTTTGTGGTGCGTTGGTCTTGCCGGGCTGCTATTCAACATCTTCTGTCCGCGCATCATCAGAAACTACCGGGACGACAGAGAGTTCGTGGAGTCCAGCGTAGCGGTTTCAAGCAAGACCGGTTTGACCGCGGCGATACGATCCTTGTCGCCTCCCGTTTGGTACTCTTTCGCCATCAGCGGGCTAGACGAAGCTCGGGCGATAACGCCTCAAAACGCACCGTCTTCGGTCGGCGCAATCGCACGCGAGGTTGAGATGCACCGCAGGCAAGAGTGGGTTGAGAAGAATTTAGATGCGATGAATCTATGCTTTCACGTAACATATCAAATAAAAGATTATAGCGCCGCCCCTCTCAGGCTCTTTTTGGCAACGCTATTCATATCTGGCTCTTTCCTTACAATTTTCCCATCTATCACTGTATTTCTAAGGGTCTTGCAAAGCCTTTTTTAAACGTCACAAAAGGCGAATCGATACGGATGTTCCACCGGGCGTTGTCAGACCCTTTACGCCCTCCATGGTCAGTTGAAGGATCGCCATCCAACCATCGGCACCTATATCCCGATATACTAAGTCATATGCAAGATCGTACTTTTTCTCCGGAGTATACTCAAATTCTGCCCCGGCATCGGCTGAAAGATTAGCTTCGGCAGTGGTCAGCGCGAACATAGCATTAGCAAGAATGAGCGTGTCGATGTTCGAATCTTCAATGCGGTCGTCGGATTTGGATCCCAATTCAACCGGTTTGAACCTCATCAGCCACTTAATCATGAAGGCGCTTCGTTTAATGGCGTCGCTCTTCTGTTCCAGAGGCCTTTCTTGATGATAAGCTTTATAACGTGCGACGTCCTGCAATGCACTTTGCAGGGCCAAAAACAGCTTCCTTTCGTTTAGCCAGATGAAGTTATCGATACCAGTGCGAGTAGCGAGGGCGTCAACAAATTGCGACGCCAGCACGCCTATCGTTACATACCTCTCGTGAATTTCTTCACGCGTAAACTCAAAATGGGGCATCGGCTGGAAATTTTTGGCTTCATCTGCTGGTCGGTCCGCGACGTTGTCTGCAAACCGGATTGTCGGCGTGTTTACGGATTAGTCTTTCTTTGAGGCATCCTTCCCCGTAAACATAGCCATCGCCGCAACTACCGTTTTTACACGCTTTTCCATATTCCGCTTGCCGTTTTCGATGATTTTTTTTCCATCAAAAGCCGGTGCTGAGTTTTTTTTGCGCGCATTTGCAATTTTATTCAGCGGTCGATCGTCCGCGCTAAGCCGTTCAAAGCTTCGGCTCCATCGCTCGCGATCCGAATCAGTGCTCATAAATTCATTGCTCATGGTAGCACGAGCATCTCAGACCTGAACCTAGGTGGGCGTTGATAACTCGCGAATCCGTGAACATAAGTAGATTCTTGAGGGAGGCAAGCTCTTAGCGCAAGTTTCTTGGTAAGACCTCCAAAAATCGTCTGGGTGCGGCATTTGGGCAAGTGTGGGATACCGACCGGTGTACTAGGTTTTTTCCTAATCGACAAAACCTGCGCGAAGCCATCTCCACTCCGATGAACCTGCGCCCGGCCTGCAAGGCTGCCACCCCCGTCGTCCCGGAACCCATGTAGGGGTCGAGGATCACGTCATCTTCCTTCGCCACCGCCTCGATGATTTCTGTCTCAGCACCGCAGCAGGCCTCTGCGTCGGGTGCCAGTGCTGCCCGCGCTTGTCACCTCTGTTCGCTCCGCTCCAGACATGGCGAACCATTCGCGCTGGTCCCGCCACGGAGCACCGCGCAAGCTCGCGGCGTCAGAACCGCAATGATCTGCTTCTCGCTGAATCGCGACTTCCGCATCGTCCGTCTCCTTCCAGCGCATGATTTCGATTTCGAGACGCTCAAAAAGGCTTTGAGTTTCGGTCGAAGCTCACGATATGAGCGAGACCGTTCTGGCTGAGTGCGGGCAAGCATTCTGGCAGGTATAGTGAGTGTGACTTCCGTTGCCACAATCTGCAATCGCGCTAATAACAAAACAAAGATGACTGCAATCTATGTCCCACTTACTTGATCAGAAAATTAGCAGGATATCTGAGATATTTGATATCTCAGATATCGCAAGGACTGGAATTAATTCATCTTATATAAAGCAATACTACGCAGTCAACAAAATTCCATACTCAATATTTCACAACCTAGGCAACTCTGTTCATATGGGAATTAGTCGCGATGGGTCATTCAAATCTGAAGACTTGATGGAACAAGCCCGCTTTGTGGGCAAGTATATTGAATCGGAAAAGGCCTTTCGTGTGCTTGAAGTGGGGGCGGGTCGCGGAGCTAACTCTGTGTGGCTGGCGCGCAAATTCCCGGACGTCGCATTTGTGGCGCTGGATTTCTCTGACGAACAAATGTCGTTTGCCCGCCAATCGGGCAGAAACTTGCCTAACTTATCCCTGCTCTTAGGCGACTTCCATGATCTGGCAGGAATCGCCACCGCGTCCCTTGATATTGTGTTCGCTGTTGAGTGCGTTTGCCACAGCTCACAAACCGATCGTGTGCTTGCGAGCGTTTTGCGCGCACTTAAGCCAGGAGGTAAATTTATCCTTTTTGATGGTTATCGAGAAAGGCCACGCGCAAATTTATCGAGTGACGAGGATGTTGGGGCAGTTCTGGTCGAACGAGGCATGGCGGTTGAACGCTTCTATCAGTATACGGACCTAAAGGCGCTAGCGCGAGAGATGGGCTTCGTGCTTGAGTTTGAGGAGGACTTGTCGCTGCTTGTGCTCCCCACCATGCATCGGTTTGAGCAGCTTGCTAAGCTCTACTTTCGACATAGGAGGCCCGCGAGGGTTTTGGCTCGCGCTCTTCCATCGAAATTTACTTACAATGCCATCTCCGGGTGGCTCATGCCGACACTCATCGCCGACAAAATTTTCTCTTATTGGTGTACCGTCCTGACAAAACCTACTTCCTGATCATGCTCCAGATCAGCGGCCACGCTTCAAGCGAGCGCACGGTCACGATGAGGATCGGGGCCGCGATTGATAAGACGCTGCGAAGCGCTTGCGGCAGATCGATGATCGGGCGCGACAATCGCACCATTGCCTCAGAAGCAAGCTCATCAAGCAACCGTCGGTCTCCCGACGCTCCGACCACAGGGACCCTTGCATGAAGTATCTCGAATTTCTCACGATATATGTGTTGGGCCAGCCGTGTAACTGATGCATAAGGATAAATGACCGCTATTAGGATCATCACCACAATAAATGCCACAATCGGATTGGTAGCGTTTAGGCCTACTGCAATAAGAAAAACTGCTATGCCGGTAGAATAAGCAAATCCAGTCCATCCGGTTAAGGCTATCAATTTTGTTAGATGGTCGCGTAGCGAAGCCATCGGGCTATCAAACTTCGCGCGCTTCATTCCCGCGAGATATATAGAATACCCGTGCAGAAAACGCGCTCCTGTTACAGCCAGCGGGCCAGCGATGAGCGTCACAACTCCGATTGCCGTAAGGAAAAACAATTGTTCCCGTTGCTCAAGAACAATACCTCCTTGAACATCAAGTCCTAAATGAGAAAGCTGATGAGGTCCAAAGGATCGGAGGAAGACAAAACTCATAAAGAATACCCAAGCCGCCACGGAAAATCCTACGGACCGGAGCGAGTTATTTATGTGTGATACATAGTTCTGTACAAATGCGCGCCGCTCTGTCTCGTCTTGCCAGATGAAAGATTCGGACGCTTCGACAAGCAACCGCTTATGTAAGCTGATAAAAAATGTAAAAAACGATACCCACGAGACGCCAACAGCGGATACCAGTATAATGTTGCTGCTTATCAAATGTGAAATCCCGCCAAAATAGAGAGGAATAAAGGCAAGAGTGAGAGCGAGCAATCCCAAGCCGATAGATCGTAAAATTAGCGCGGTCAAACCCTCGCCGGGACGCAGCAATCTATCCGCCCAAGTGAGATACCCAACCTTCGCGGTCGATGCATCCATTGACGCCCCCGAGAATCTGTAATTCGCGAACCAAAGCCGACTTATGCAGGCTCGCACATCAAAAGCTGGTTGTCAGCTTGCGTTCTGAGATCGTTGCGAAGCGCTTGATTTAATTGGCGGATGCGTAGCTTGCGCTGACAGGCGTCGCTTTGAGGCTCCGAACCATATGTCCTCAACTTCGACCCCGATGAAACCACACCTAGCCTGCAAGGCCGCAACCCCCGTCGTCCCCGAGCCCATGTAGGGGTCGAGGATGGTGTCGCCCGGCTTGGTCACCACCTCAATGATCTGCCGCATGACCGCGACTGGCTTCTGCGTGGGGTGCCAGTGCTGCCCACGCTCTTCGCCTCGGTTCGCGCCGCTCCAGACGTAGCGGATCATGCGCGCTGGTCCCGGCACCGAGCACCACGCCAGCTCGCAGTCGGCAAAGCTCATGCTCTTCATCCCCGGCCGCTTGTCCCACACGAACCAGCGTCGTGAGTTAGGCAGTCGGCTCGCGTAGTGGTTCGCTCCAAAGAGGACGACGGTATCCACCAACCCCAAAAGGTGCGAGGGATCGAATGGCTTATCGTCCCCGACGATGCCCTTCACATCCTTCCATTTTCCTCGATAGGTACTCGAAGGGTTGTATCCGATCCCATACGGCGGATCGGTGATGATGGCGTCGTAGTGGCCTTTGAGGACCGGCAGCACCTCCTTGCAGTCGCCCCGGATGAGGATTGCCCCGCCAATCTCGACCACTTGTTTCGATACGCGCTTAAGCTGGCTCTTGAGGAGGCGGTCCATGGAAGACGGAGCAAGGTCCGTCCTCCAAGCATGGCGTGGCCCAGGTATTCGGCGCGAGGCGCGAGAAAGCGCCGTTGTGGCCCGATGTGTGGCCTCTCCCTTAGGTCGATTGGAGTTGAGACTGTGGGAGAAAGGACGCTAGCCTTGCCCCTATGTCACGCGAGCGCACCAGCACCACGTCGAAGGAAGCACCACTTAAGTCAGTCGGCATCTGGGTTCGTGTGTCTACGGAAGATCAAGTCAAGGGCGAGAGCCCCGAAGTCCACGAGAAGCGGGCGCGCATGTATGCCGAAGCCCGTGGGTGGAAGGTCCGCGAGGTCTATCGGCTTGAAGGCGTCTCGGGGAAAGCGGTTAAGGAGCACCCTGAAGCCAAGCGCATGCTCCACGACGTTAAGTCAGGCCGCATCTCAGGACTCGTTTTCTCCAAGCTCGCGCGCTTGGCCCGGAGCACGAAGGAACTCTTGGAGTTTGCCGAGGACTTCCGTGCCGCAAACGCTGACCTGATATCGCTCCACGAAGCCATCGACACCGGCTCTCCCGCAGGCAGGCTCTTCTTCACCATCGTGGCTGCCATGGCGCAGTGGGAGCGCGAAGAAATCGCTGAGCGCGTCGCTGCTTCCGTGCCTATCAGGGCGAAGCTTGGGAAGCCCATCGGTGGCGCAGCCCCGTTTGGGTATCGCTGGCATGAGAAGAAGTTGGTGCCAGACTCCAAGGAAGCACCAATCCGAGCGCTCCTCTATGAGCTGTTCATCGAGCACCGCAGAAAGAAGAAGGTTGCACGGCTCCTCAATGAGCGGGGCTATCGAACGCGCAAAGGCGCGCTCTTCACCGACACCACGGTGGACCGCCTGCTGCGTGATACGACTGCCAAGGGCATCTATCGGCAGAACTATACGAAGACGAGCGACCGCACGAGGCGCTGGGAGCTTAAGCCTGAGAGCGAGTGGGTGGAGACGCCGGTCGAGCCCATCGTCTCCGAGGAGCTCTGGAGCCGGGCTAACGCCATCCTTGCCGAGCAGCGGGCGAAGCTAAAGAAGCCCGCCCGCACCAACGTCCACCTCTTCACCGGCTATGCCTTCTGCTCCTGCGGCTCGAAGATGTACGTGTGGAAGGCCTCGCCCAAGTACATCTGCCCCAAGTGCCGCAACAAGGTCCCCATTGCGGACCTTGAGGCGATCTATCGGGACCAGCTCTCAGCGTTCCTCCTCTCCAAGGATGAGGTGGCGAAGCACCTTCAGGCCGCGAATGACGCCCTGCAGGAGAAGGAGGCTTTGATAGCCGCCGGTGAAGCGGAACTGGCCAAGCTCGAAGCCGAGGCCGAGCGAGTGTACCAGCTATATCTCGCCGATTCTCTTTCGGTTGAAGATTTCGGCCGCCGGCACCAGCCGCTCGCTGATCGACGAAAACAACTTGACGACGAGCTGCCGCGCCTGCGCGCGCAGTGCGACGTTATGAAGATTGCTGCCTTAGCCGGAGAGGCTGCTGCCTTCGAAGCCCATGACCTTGCCGCCCACTGGGACACCTTCTCTCCCGGAGAGAAGCGACAGCTGGTCGAGACCATTACCGACCGCATTGTCATTGGAAAAGAAGAGGTTGCCGTCAATCTCCTGTACCTTCCGGTACCCGGAACAACCAGTCCGAAGGCAACGCGGCCACATGATCGCGTTGCCTTCCCACTACCGGGCGTGCGGTTGTCCCTGACAGCGCCGCTGCCCAAGCCATATCCCGAAGCGCCAAAGACCCTTGCAGATCATCTACTTAAGGCCAGACACCTCAGGGGTTGGACCCAGCGGGAAGCAGCCCAGTCCATGGGGTCCCCAGTTTTCACATACTCAGATTGGGAGACGGGCACCCACGAACCCTCGGTCCGCTTCTATCCCGCCATCATCGCCTTCCTCGGCTATGACCCGCACCCGACCCCGACGACCCTCCCGGAGCGGCTTGCGGCAAAGCGGCGGGCCTTGGGACTGACCATCAAGGAAGCTGCGGCAAGGGTCGGGGTCGACGAGGGCACCTTTGCCCGGTGGGAGTCGGGGGAGTGGACTTCACGAAGTTCGCACGAACGCGTCAGCGCCTTCCTCGCCGGACGAGGGTAGCGTCCGTGTGGGTTGTGGCGATAGAACGAAACACCATACGGTTGCTTTCGTTCAACAAGGTGCTCCGATGTCATTCCTCGCGCAGTTTCCCGGCATTGGCCGCCCTCACCTAACGGAAGTCTGCGTCGCCCTCCACAAAGCGCTCACCGAGCTACGCGACGAACACAACCAGACGATGGACGATCTGCAGCACGCTCCCCAAGACGACAGTCTGAGGGTGAAGGAGGTAATGCTTCGCGAAGAGGTGGACCTCGTTGAGACCCGTTTGAGCCGTGTCGTATCGATGATACGGACGCTCCCCGTCACGGACCCTAATGATCTCTTGGCCATGATGCGGTTTGAGTTGTACCTATATCCTGGACACGGTCCCAGCGCGGACCATGTTGCGTATCTTTCCCAGTGCTTCATCCAAGTGTTTGGGTCCATGCAATCGGACGCGGCACCCGCAGCTGAAAACAACGGACTCGAATCGAGGTGATGCTCGTAGCGTCGCACTGGTGTGCTCCTGCGCGCGCTCGATAATTCCGCAAAGCGTGCGTGCCCGATTTCTATAGAAGGCCGACACGTCTCTCCTGTGCAGAATCGACGGATCGAAACCACTGGCGAACCGCGGCCTCGCGTATCTATGGCGCAAAGTGCGCATACGAAGCCGTCTCGCGGGAAGGGAAACGCCATGGGTGGTTCGTCACTCACGACGCTGATTAAAGGACTGAGCATCCCGCATCGCATCCGCGTGCGCCGGCGCGTGGAGTCTCTCGTCAATGAGTGGGCACTCCGACTCGTGGAGCGCCACGGCAAAGCTGGTGCGCTGATCGCCTGCCGCAAGCACATGGTCTTTTGTGTGGACCATGCGCCGGGCATCCGATCTCATATATGGAGTCGGGTCGGGCGGGTGCTGCGTGATGCCCCTTAGTCTATCTTCCTCAACGCCCCCGCCACCAGCCTTCCAATCGTCTCCCGCCGCGCCTTCACCTCCTCAGGTGAGAGCGTCGAGACGGAACTCGTCACCTTGTATCCCTTCACCACGCGCTCTTGGGGGCCGGGAGGCGGCGCGAGCGAGAGCACATACTCCGGTATCTCCTCAGGGGTGAGGAAGGTTACACGATCTCTGTCCGTATCGGGAATGATTGCTGATAGCTCCTGCCGATAGGTGGCCTGCGCGCGCGCTGACTTGGCCAACACGACCGCGATCTTGGGGATCGGTGCCGCGAGACATTTCGCAAGATTCTCTCGCTCATGCGCGACGGGTGTCGCCACGGATATCTCGAATGCCGCAACCACACCGTCCCGCTCGATCAACACATCGACGGCACCTCCCTCAGGAAGCGGTGCCTCTATCGTGGCCTTGAGCCCAATCTGCTCGGCAAGCTCCTTCACCAAGGCCTGCAAATAGCGGTGCTTGGCTCCTCCCTTGCCGAGGTCGTGTGGCGTGTCGGGGAGGGCGCGTGCTGGCCTTGTCGCAACAGGTGCCGCAGCTCCCGTTGTCACTCGTGGTTCAGGTTCTTTCGTCGCCTTCACGGCAGGCGCTTCGGGCACCTCCACAAACGGCTTCGATACGTCCGCCAGCGTGCCGCAGTACTTCGCGCGGTTTTTGAGAAGCACGCGCTCGTACTCCTCATTCGTCATGGTGGGTTGGCGCTCAAGGAAGCCCAACGGCACGCTGAGACGTATGGCCCTCGGCGTGTAGTGCTTCACCCACACCGCGAACTCGGTGCGCGCTCCCGCGCGGCGCATGTCGCGCAGGAACTCGGGCGTCGTGGATACCTCATCGGCAAGTGCACTCGCATCCTTGGCTGATACACCGCCCACACATTTGATGGACGTATTGGTGAGAAGCGTGGCGCGGAGCTTCAGCGATAGTTGGTCTAAGGATTGATGGGCAAGCGTGAGGCCCACGCGATACTTCCGCGCTTGGTTCAATATCGTTTCGATGGAGTCGTCAAAATACTCGTGTGCCTCGTCCATGTAGACGTAGGCGGGATTTCGGGCATGCTCGGGGATGGTGGAGCGCTCCAATGCCGCATGCGTGAGCATGCCCACAAAGAACCTTCCAAAGAGCGCGCTCCCTTCTTGCTTCAACAGCTCCTTGCTCGTGTTGATGAGGATGATCTTGCCCGCATTCAGGGCCTCAAAGAGGTCGAGCTTGTTCTCTTTCTGCAGAAACATCCGCTCAAAGGCGGGCGTGGCAAGGACACCCCAGAGACGCTTGGCAATCTGCTTCTTGGTGGCGGCGAAGGAGGGGTCAAAGAACTCCTTGGCGAAAAAGTGCTTAGCGGCACCGTCTAGCTGCTCCATGTACGGACGATACTTCCGCCCGTTATCCATAAGGTCGATCAAGGTATGGAGCGACGCATCGGGTATGGTGAGCATCAAGCGAGCAAGATACTTGAAGACGACGCCCTGCTTTTGGGTGAGTTCGGCTCCGAGGAACTCACCGAAAAACTTTTCGTATAGCTCGACGATGCCGTTGAGGACCCGTTCCTTGTCCGCAAGCTGGTACTGACCCAACCGTCTCGTCTGTGCGGCGAAGAGGTTGAGAGCCGCCGGGTGCGCCACGTCAGTGGGGTCAATGATGACGAGACGGTCTCGGAGCGGCTTTCCTTCACCGAAGAGGTCCAGGTGCGCGAGCTTCGCGATCAGGTCGCCTTGGCTATCAATGACGACTACGGAGCGCTTGTCGGTCTGCGCAGCTAGCAAGTCCGCATAGATCATCTGCTGCATGAGCTGCGTCTTGCCGTGCCCCGTGCCACCCACGATGTGGCAGTGCTCGACGCGTGAGGTCTCTGGAATACCGAAGGGAATCGGTATGGAGAGCAGCGCTTCGAAGGGTGTTCCCGCGAGATAGACGCGGGAGAGGTATTCAGCCCCTTGATTCTTCTGCGCACGCGGCATCACGAGGCGGTGCGCCTTTGCCGCAAGATCATCGACCTCACGGATTCCGGATGCAGCCATGAGGTTGTGCTCAAGCTGCTCGCGCAGCGGATCGAAGAGGGAGAGCTGCTGCACCTCGGGTGCGAACGGCAGGGCAATAATTGACTCAACAAGCGCAGCAGGGTCAGCAAGGAAGTCGCTAAGCGGCACTTCGAAGCCGTTCGCTGCGTCGGTGCCGAGGACCGAGTCAGGCAGGGCATGGACCAGCGCGGCAAATACCTCACGCAAGGCGCGACGGCTCACCGCAGCATACCGATCAAAGCGCAGCGCCCACGCGCTTCGATGTGCAAGCGACGCGCGCACTGATATGGCAGCGGCTACATCGGTCCTGATGGCGTGCCAGTCAGCCTCTCGTGGCTCAAGGTTCTCAGCGCGGAAGAGCGCCTCCGCCACACCTTGAAGCGCCATCGTCACGCTCATGGGAGGCGACGCTCTAAGGGAGGCGAGCACCTCTTGGACAACACTTATCGCGAGGTCGCGCGGCGTGTGCTCCGCGAGTGGAGACTTTCGGTATTGTTTCTCTGTCTCACGCCACAGTCGCCGCGTGTCCTCAAGCTCGCGTCCACGCGGGCCGCCGAAGAAGAAGTGGGTGAAATCGTTGGCAAACATAACTCAAAGCGGCAGGACTTCCTCCCCGCCAAAGTACGTGGCGGCGCGGAGCACTAAGCCAAACGTTTGCGTTGCCTTGCGGACCGCCTTCTCCATGGCAAGCATCTCAAGAATGTCTTTGCACTGAATGCGTTTGCCGTCGGCGAGATCATCGACCGTGATCGTGAGATTGGTCGCGCGAAAGAAGACGGCATAGAGCAGCCGTGCCCACCACGACTCGTGCTCCACAAACTGTTTTCGGGAGAACAGAAGTGTCTTCCCGAGGTGATACCGGGCGATGTTCATGCGGTCGGCGTCCGTTATCTCCGCTCGCACGTCCAAGGTGAACGTGGGCGGGCCGAAAAACGCGGGGTGTTGGGTGCGGCGGAGCAGGAGCTGCATATACTTATTCTTCCGTACACTGCTGTTGACCAGCACGGCTGTGCATTGTGCCGCACAGGCCCCATGCGATATGCGACGTGTGCCGGGATCGCGAAAATACGCCTCCTAAGAGACTAACCATCGCGCTGCCCCTTCATGCGCGTGACCATTGATGCGAATGCGAGGTCTTCAAGCCGACGCATGCGCCGCGACAGGCGGGTGCGAGAGAGCCACCCAAGGTCTCGACGCGCCATGATCCGGCGCTCCGCCTGTGCGAAAGCAACAAGCGCGGACTCCAAATCCACAACACCGCCACGCGGCCCCTGCTCCTTTGTGGGAGGAAGCACGCGCCGCGAAAACTCGTCGGGTGTGTACCGCTCACCGTCGTGGATTATGTGCAGCGACGCCGGTGTGCAGGCAGGAGCGCCCCGGTGATATATCCAAGGATGAATGCGGTCGCGCCCCTCAGCGTCAAACGTCGTGATGGGCGCGAGAAATTGATGCCATCCCGCCTCAATTGAGGAGCGGTTGTGGAGGCATCGCGCAAAGAACTCTTGGTCGCCGCCTCTGCCTGAGGGCGCGGTTGCGTTTCCGGGATGCGAGTGCCAGACGCCAAGGCAATATAGGCCGTTCGGCTCCCACTCGTGGAGCACGACCCAATTCATAAAGTCGGCATCGACGGAGATGTGCGTCGAACCCGCATCATACCGTCCGTCCGCTTTCTCGGGCGGGCAGAAGCGGACGACCTCAATATGGGTCGGGTGTGCGAGGCGGCCCCCGAGGAGTGCGCACGTCTCGGGGTGGTGACGCGCGACGGTCCGCTTGTATTCTAGGTATGCGGACGAGGTTATCGTGATCACGTGGGTCATGAGGCAGTCTCCGCAGCAGTCGGCGCGCGGCCGTTCTCCAGATAAAACTCCGTGTACTGCGCCCACACGCCTGCCCATCGGTGCGCCGTGTCGAAATCAAGAATCGGCTTGTCAGTGCAAACATATGGACGTCCGGCATCGGAGTGTCGGTGTGTGTCGTGGCAGCCGGCGCTCCATGGTGCGTAGTCGATGGTGGTGAGGATGTACGCGCGGATGACGCCCGCAACGCGGGTCAGTTCAAAATCAATCGTGAAGCGCCCGACATACACGCGGCATCGCGTGGTGCTCTCTGTTTCGCCATTGTGCGCGAGACGGACCACGTATGCGGGCTTCACCTTCCGGGATGAGATGCGTGCAGATCGACGAATTGCGGCAACGGCGTCGGCTGTGCGCGAGGCAACAGTGGGAGTTCCCCGCGCACGGCGCATCGGCGTTTCGACTTCGCCGCGCAGCCGCAGGACTAGTGCTGAGAGTGCCGCGACGTATGCAGCGACCCCCACGCCGAGGAATCGCGTGATCCCCGTGCCGCTCATGCCCCACCACTGAGCGAGCACGAGGATCGACGTGACACAGCAACCGGTGGCGATAATCCACCGCATGGCTGCCTCAGAAGCTCCGCAGCGTGCCGATGGAAATCGGGCCGTCGCGCTTCGGGTCAACGCGGACGAGCGGTGCCTCGGCTTCGGCCTCAAGGCTCCGGCGCACCTCGTCGAACTCAAGCACATTCTCGCGCTGGAGCGGGTGGCGTTGGTCCTCCGGGAGTGAACGTCTCAAGGGTTGGTCGCGCATGTACGTGGTCTCCTATAGCGTCGCGGATAGATGCCCGGTCCGCGACTTTCCGGGGTCGATTGGCAATCAGGGCAGACGAATCCTTCACCTGCCTCGGAGTGCCATTGGACGGTGGTGAAGAGGGAAAACTCGGGAGGAGCGGCGAACGCTTGGTTCGGTTCGCTGCAGTACTGAGGATCGATCCGGCTAATGAGGATCGGTCGTGTAGCGAACTGCTTCCAAAGCGCTCCCTTGGTGACGCGCGAGACGATCAGGTTCCCCAACAGGGCGTTGACGTATTCGGCTTGAAAGATGTGGCTGGGGATTGGACCTGTCAGCGTGAAGCCGCGCGCATAGGCGCGATAGCGGGAGAAGGTGAGGCAGCGGTGGCAGCCGACGCCCTGCGGGTGCGGGGGCTGCAGCGTGCCTGTTATCTCAACCGCTGCTGCTTGCGGGTATGCCGCTGCAAAGAGCGTATCCTTCCGGTATCGGATCGCATGGCGGTTGATGAGCGCCTGCGTCCCAAAGTCATCGGTCATCGCGAGGATGAGGTCAGCGGACCACACCTCGTCACGTTCTGCCGCAAGCTCCTGGTATCGAACGGCTGACGTGCAGACTCGCGTTGACGGATTGATAGCGGCGACCTCCGCCGCGAGCGCGTCGACCTTCAAGCGGCCGACTTCGTGTGCGCCAAACGCTTGCGTTGCCGGGTTCGCGTCCGCGAGACGGTCAAAATCAACGAGGTGCAGGTGCCCGACGCCGAGGCGCGCGAGGTTGATGACCAGACTCGCTGCGCCGCCGACGCCCACCACCGAGATGCGCATCGCCGCGACCTTTGCCGCATCGATGAGCCCGCCGTACCGCGCATACGATATGCTTCCGAGATTGCCCTGAATGTCGTGACCCACGACCCACGACGGACCGCGCGATCCGCCCCTACCTAGCTTCAAAGACTCAGGACTCTGGCACCCACCCCCAAGGTTACAGCCTCATACATTACATTTTCGTAATGATTGAGAAGGGCCGTCTGCCTAAAGCGAGGCCTCTCGGTGGGTGGCTTCAGGAGGTCAGGAGCAGCAAGAGGGTGGATTTTTGGAGAGCGCCCGAGCCGAGCACAGGTACCCGCCAAGGCGCACCGCATAGTCCTTGTACTGAATACCCTACGCAATTATGCTGAGCATGTCGAAGGGGCGTGACCGAGGTTGAAACGTCGCGCCCTTTTGATGTTGTACAAAGAAAAAGGCCGGGATAGCCCGAAGCATCCCGGCCGGAGTTCCCTTATACAACCAGTGCCCGCATGCACGGGCGTCGGACGCATACCGCCGAATGCTCTGTCACCGCAACACACCGCACCTTAGAAATTCTCTTGCCTGCTGCCGTGAATCACCGTGGAGATACACCTGAGCGGTGTATCGAGGAGTCTGATGGCGCGGACCCACCCGATTCAGCATGCGAGCCTGTCGCCCGAGGCGGCGCTCGCTCGACTTTATGCAAACACACCCTCCGATAATGAGGATGAGGCATCTGCGCTGCTCGATCAGCTGGTCCTGATGAGCGAGACACTGGCACGCCGCAAGGCCGCAGATCCCATCGACGTGCTCACCAAAATCTATGTGTGGCGTGTCATGGCACCCGAGGACGCGCGCTCATACGAAACCGCAACACCCGATGAAGCGCTTGTGCTTTCGATTATGGACGATTGCGAGCGGCTGTGGGGACAACGCTAAGCTCGACGTGGTCAGGCGGTCGCGTCTCCCTTCCACGCCATGCCTGGATGTTGCGCCACGCGCTCCAGAGCGCCGCATGTATGATGATGACGTATATCATCAAGGTGAGAAAGTTCGCGACGCGCACGTAGAAGACAATTGCCGCCGCGACAAGGTGCGCGACAACCAGCACAAAGATGGCGAAGGCCCGCCAGCCAAACCCTCGCCAGAATCCGAAGGCGATCACCGCAACCACACCCACAAGTACGAGGCCAAGCGGCGCTTGGTGCCAGCCCGAATAGTGCACCACGAGGTGCGCCAACTCCAAGAAGATGAGGGCGGCAAAGACTGCGACGACGTATGAGGCCCAATTCCGTCCGAAGACGGCTCCCGGAGCATCACCTCGGGCCGGCCGTGCGAGCACATAGAAAAAGGTCGCGCAGAGAACATCGAGACCCACCAAGAGAGATGTTGCCGCGTGCGTGCCGACGACGAGCACCGCGGCAAGCGCGGCCACCCAATTGCCGAGCATGATCATTGCGCCAATGAGGACGCGCGTGTTCCGCTCAGGGGGGAGAGAGGCAATACCGGCAGTGCCCACAGCGCATGTGAGCACTGCCGCAAAAATCAACGCGCCCGGAGTGAGAATTGAGTGAGCCACGAACTGAGCGGTGGTAGTTTATCCTCGCCGCCCGTCCCCCCAACCGTACCATCCAACAATCGTGCGCCCTGCGCGAGAGCGAGGTCATTGAGGTGTGCGTGCGCGGCGTCAATCACCTTATAGAGCGTATGGAGTTCCTCGACCAGCCGACTCATGTCGACGTTGGCGGTCACCAAATCGATGAGGTTTGTGCACGCGCGGTCGGCTGCCGCGAAGGAGGAGGCATAGGATGCAACGGAGCTTCCGTGGACCCCGAGCTTCGCGGCATAGGCCGCCGGCGCGCCGGCAAGCGATGCGATGGCGAGCGCCGCTCCAGCAATCGCGGCGCGCTTCGCAGCAGTGGGAGCGTCGGAGAGGATAGCGGTCGCAAGGGGGCGGAGGATGCGGTTTTCAAGTTTCAACAGTTTGAGTTGATCGCGGCGAGCATCGGGACGCGTGTGCATGGTGTGCTCCTCTGTGTCGGAAACCCGCCGAATGCGGGCCGACACCGAGGAGCGCGGTGCGTTGGTTAATGAGAGGTTAACAAATACACCGGAGCGGTGAATGTGATAGCGTCTCGCGTCAGAGTGCGATACCACTGCCGACGAGATGTCTGATTCCCAGCGCCCTAACGAGTCACTCGTCGCCGCCTTGGTGCGGATGTACTTGGCGCGGGCGTTTCCTGAGCTGCACCGGGAGCAGGAGCAGTCACTGCTCCGCGCGCCACATGATCCAGCGATTGAATCAGCGCCTCACTCCAACGTGCATAGGTTTCCGGGCCGCTTTTGGGCGAAATCACGCCCGCGCTGAGCAGCGCGCCGGTCGATTCTTTTAGAATCGAGGGGAGGTACGGGTCGAGCGCTGCGCCGCGCTCAGCAAGGCGGCGGATCGCTTCGCTGCGCGAGGGGATCGGGCGCTGTGCTGAGCGCCACTCTTCGACGCGGACGAGAAACGCTGCGCTGCAGCGAAGCTCAAATCGATGTCCCTTGCCCGCCATCCCTCCACCTTACGGCACACGGTTGACGTGTATCAAGAACGTTCATAGAGCCGCGTTTGTACGGGTTGTACGGGTGAGCATCCCCGATGCGCAAAACTGGCACGGCTGACAGAGACGCGAAGACCTTCGACCAGTACGTGGCCGCCCGCCTGCGGCGTGCGCGTGAAATGCGAGGCATGACGCAAGGTGAGGTCGCAGAGACGCTCGGGGTCTCGTATCAGCTGATTCAAAAGTATGAGCAGGGCATTGCGCGCGTGACGGCGGGGCGGCTCATGCAGCTCTGTGTGATCCTCGAAGTGCCGGTGTCGTTCATCTACGAAGACCTCATCGCCAAGATAGAGGCCGAGCGGCACGAAGACGGCGTCATTGTCGATTTGACCGCGCTGACCTCGACCAAGGCTTCTGCCGTGAAGCGTGTGGTGGAAGCGTCTGACACCGATGCGGAGACGGTTGATGCGCTCCTTGCGCGACTCAAGACCTCCTACAGCTGATCGTCTTCGATGCTGCAGTGGATGACCATGCCGGTGAGGTATGGGAGGCCTCTGGGGATACCTTGCTTCCGCGACACGCGGCGCGCGATGCGCCAGTCCATCCATCGTGCAATAGCATCGGATACGGCCGACACGAGGTCGCCCGTATCAGAAAGCACGTTCAACACATCATCGGCAAAGTGGCGGCCGTACCGGCTATCGAGGAAGGCGCGCACTTCTTGAGGGTCGCACCCAGTGGCCTCGGTGATCTGACGAAGCGCCGTCCGCCATGCTATCTCGGGAGAGACGTGATGCCCAATAGTCCCATAAAAGCCCCAGGTATGGTTGCGCGAAGCCAGTGGTTCAGAGGCTTCTTCGCGCTTCTTCTCTGGCACGTCGCTCTCCCGGCCCAGTAGGCGCTTTATTCGTCTGTATACATACCATCCTTGAGGCCGCTTCTCCATAGGGGAAGTTTGGGCGAGAGGTCGCAGTGCAACTAGGCTAAGGAAGGGGCCACCGTTGCTACAATCACAGCCTTGGTGCGGATCATCGCGTGAAATATGCTGGGCAAGTCGAAGGGCATGACACACGGATGTCGTGCGTCTTCGACCGTCACACAGCATGTCATGCCGCTCGCGCGCTATGAGCTATCAAAATCTGCATGATCTGCTCCGCTCTGGTTCGAGGTCTGCCACGAGACGGTGCACAAATACGCCATAAATTAATGGCACAATGCAGGTAATGAAGATTGGAGAAATACCAGAGGAGGTGGCGGCGGTTTCGGCTGCACTTGAGGTAGCAGGCTACGAGGCGTACCTCATTGGTGGGTGCGTGCGCGACCTACTGCTCGGTCGTGTGCCTAAGGACTGGGACCTCACGACCAATGCAACGCCCGAGCAAATACAGACCTTTTTTCCCGACTCATTCTACGAAAACGACTTCGGTACCGTTGGGGTGAAAACGGGTGCAGAGGACCCCAAATTGGCAGTCGTCGAAGTGACGCCATACCGAACTGAAGGGGAGTATTCTGATGCACGGCGCCCGGACACTGTCGCGTGGGCGAAGACTCTGTCCGACGACCTGTCCCGCCGCGACTTCACGGTAAATGCGCTCGCGTACAGCATTTCGAAGGAAGCACTGGTTGATGAGCATGGGGGACTGGAAGATATTAAAAAGAAGGTGCTGCGGGCCGTTGGCGACCCGGCCAAGCGCTTTGACGAGGACGCCCTGCGTATGATGCGCGCCGTCCGCCTATCTGCCGAACTCTCCTTTGCCATAGAAACAGAGACTGCCGACGCGCTGTATAAAAAATCAAGCAACCTGAGCCGTATTTCCAAAGAGCGGGTGCGCGACGAACTGCTGCGCATCTTAGAGACCTCAGCACCTATGCCAGCGCTCTTCATGGCGCAACGGTTGGGCCTCCTGAAGCACATTGCGCCTGACCTCGAGCGCGGGGTAGGGGTGGAGCAGAACCAGGCGCACTCGTACGATGTCTTCGAGCACCTACTGCGCGCTATGCAGCATGCGGCCGACAAGGACTGGAACCTCGCGGTACGCCTGGCAGGCCTCTTTCACGACGTTTCTAAGCCTGAAACGAGGCGCTGGAGCGACGAAAAGAAGGATTGGACCTTCCATGGCCACGAGGTGGTTGGGGCACGTGTCACGAAGAAAATATTGGACGATCTCCACGTCCCCAAAGACCTGTCAGAGAAGGTAGTGACGTTGGTGCGGTGGCACATGTTTTTCTCTGACCCAGACGTCATCACCCTTTCCGCAGTGCGTCGCATGATAGGGAACGTCGGTAGGGAAAATATTGACGACTTGCTAAACCTGCGGGTGTGTGACCGTATAGGCACCGGCAGGCCGAAAGAGCAACCGTTTCGTTTCCGCAAGTACAAGGCAATGGTCGAGGAGGCGCTACGCGACCCTATTTCAGTCACCATGCTTGCCGTGGATGGCGTCGTACTTATGGAAAAGGTGGGCATGAAGCCTGGGCCGCGCATTGGCTGGCTTTTGCATGCACTCCTTGAAGAGGTGCTGGACGACCCTCACCGAAACACTCTCGACTATCTGGAGCGAAGAGCTGCGGAGTTGAACACACTACCTGACGCAGAGCTCAAAGCTCTCGGGGAAAAGGGGAAAGAAATTCAAGAAAAAGAGGAGCAGGAGGCCATAGACGCAATACGCTCCAAGCACCATGTCCTTTAGACTTTCTAAAGGACAAAAAACACCCTCGTGATCCACGAGGGTGTTTTCCTAGAGCAAGGTGCTAAATACGACGCCGCCTTATCTTAAGAATTAGTGAGAGCGCGTATATGTGGCGAAGCCCCGCTGCAAAAGAACTGTCCTTTAGAACTATAGCACCGTAAAAGACATGTAAAGGACATTTTCCACAGCTTTGTCCTTTATACAAACGAGCTCTCCCTACACCCTAGTGGCTAGTTGCTAAGTTCTATTGAAACGGGGCAGTGGTCGGAGCCCATGAGGGTGGGGTGGATGTCGGCCTTCTTGACCTGTTTCACTAGGCTTTTGGAAACGAAAATGTAGTCGATGCGCCACCCGACGTTCCGTGCCCGCGCCTGCCTGAAGGGTGCCCACCACGTGTAGAAGCCGTTTCCTGTATGGAACAGGCGGAAGGTATCGGTGAAACCAGCGTCAACTATATTTTGCGCCCCTTCGCGCTCCTCCTTCGTGAAACCGTGCTCGAACTCATTGTCTTCTGGCCGCGCCAGGTCGTCGGGTGTGTGCGCTACGTTCAGGTCGCCGCAGAAAATGACCAGCTTGGTCTTTTCCAGCCGCTGCATGTAGGTCAAGAAGGCAGGGTCCCAGTGCTGGTGGCGGAGGGTGAGGCGCGCCAGGTCGCCTTTGGCGTTAGGGGTATAGACCGAGACGACGTAGTAGTCCTTGAACTCGAGGGCTATCACCCTTCCTTCGGTGGTCGTGTCGCCGAAGGTATCGGCAAGTTGGTATTTCTTGGCAATTGCGTCAGGAAAGCCAAGCGCGACCGAGAGCGGCTTCACTTTTGTAAAAATGGCAGTGCCTGAGTAGCCCTTTTTCTCAGCCGAATTCCAATACTCTTCATAGTCGGGAAGGTCAATTTCGGCCTGGCCTTGCATAGCCTTTGTTTCCTGTAGGCACAGAATGTCGGGAGCAAGTGTTTTTACGGCAGGGAGGAACAACCCTTTCTTATGCACAGCGCGCAAGCCGTTCACATTCCACGACACTACCTTCATAGGGTGCAGTATACTGCCCCTTCACCGCATCTACCGCTTGACCGTGTCAGACTCAGAGTGTGTTGGGTGGGCGGCACCGAATGTAAATATGTCTCGATTGCTTGCAATGATTGCACCTACGAAAGCTGCAAAAACCGCTAGAGGAACCCAAATAAACGCTACCTTCCCGGCACTCCTCCACCCCCGCTTATTATCCTCATCCTCTGCAAAATGATACCTCTCGCGCATAAATATTGATTTTCATTTGATACCATACCTAAAATTTAAAGTCAAATAAGTACTTTACAAATAGAATTACTTATGATATAAAGCGAAAATTGTATATGAGTAGTGATAGAAACCCAATAGAAATCTTACTAGGTGTCGCAAGTCGCCCCCTTGGGCACGGTGACGATCGTTATGTCATGGACCACTCGTACGCAGATGTAGTCGAGAGTGTGCGGTTACAAGACGAGGCACTTCGCGCCGCTGTTAAACAGGCTGAAGAAAAAAAAGACGAGCCTTTGAATATCCCTAAGGAACCTGAATTTTTAAAGTATGGGAGTTCTTTTTACGGAAAAGTTAGAGGTGGTGACGTTAAAACAGCGCATAATTTGAAGGACGGAGTTGCTGTAGAAGTGGAAGCAAAAGACGCTTCAAAAGTAGCACCGCCAGAGCAACAGCAACCAAATGCGCCAGAAGCGTCGACACCGCAGGTACCACCAACACCAGAGGTACCGGCAGTGGAGCAGCGAGTAGAACCGCCGCGCACGGTTGATAGAAAGAGGGAGATAGTTATTGGTAGAAAAGTTACTCTAAATGAAGACGAATCGGTGTTTGTGGCGAACAACAACGATCTTATCGATATATTAGACAGAAAAGGGATTATTCAGCATCGGCCTGAAGCAGCGCCTAAGGCTAAGACTGAGGAATCAAAGATCGCGCAGCCAGTAGAGAAACAAGAGGCTCCATCTGCTAAGAAGCAGGAGTCGAAAGAAAAAACTCACCGTGAAGAAAAATCTAGGCATGCCGCTGTACCGGAAAAAGTAGAAGACGATGCGGAAGTGAAAAAAAAGTTCCCCGCGAGGAAAACTGCAATAGTGGCTACGGCGGCGGTAATTGTAGGTGAACTCGGATGGCTCGGGTATCTCTTTATGCCGTGGTCTTTGGTGGCCCTTCTTATTTCCGCAGTAGGTCTAGCGGGGTGGGGCATTTGGGAGTGGAATAAAAAAAATAAAGAGGATCAAATGCAGGAAATGGGAAACAATGTTGCGGCCCTATCACCATTTTTAATCCCTGGGATTCCTGAACTCTTTAAATGGCTGTTTAGTGGTTTGGCTTAAATACGCGCGTTGCAAATACAAGGCCTTTATGGTAGAGTGAAGCTACATGTTGACCAAGACACAGAAATCAAAGCTTGTGAAGGCAACCCAGAAGCACGACACTGACACTGGCTCAGCGTCGGTACAAGTGGCGCTACTTACCAAGCAAATTAGCGACCTCACCCTCCACCTGAAGAAGCACGTGAAGGACAAGCACTCGCGCCGCGGCCTCTTGCAAATGGTAGCGAACCGCCGCTCACACTTGAAGTACCTCGAGAAGAATGACAAGCGCGAGTACAACAAAATAACCAAGAGTCTTGGCCTCAAGAAGTAAAAAGCTCGGTGTGGTAGTATTAGTAAGTTCTTTTTTAATTTTTAATCGTTTTTCTAATGGCCATCATTAAACATAAGAATCAGCGCGTCGCCGTCTTTATCGACACGCAAAACCTGTACCACAGTGCAAAAAATTTGTTCAAAGCGCGTGTCAACTTTGCCAACGTTCTGAAAGAGGCGGTGGCGGGGCGGCAACTCATACGCGCCATGGCGTACGTCGTGACGACCGAGAGTGGGGAAGAGCGCGCCTTTTTCGATGCACTTACCAAGATGGGTATTGAAACTAAGACGAAAGAGCTTCAAATTTTCTACGGCGGCGCCAAGAAGGCTGACTGGGACGTGGGTATGGCGGTGGATGCTATTAAGACGGTGGAGCGCGTGGACGCCATAGTCCTTGCAACTGGCGACGGCGACTTCGTGCCGCTGGCTGACTATCTGAAGGCGCACGGAGTCCAGGTCGAGGTTATATCGTTCGGCAAGTCGTCTTCGTCCCGATTGCGCGACACCGTTGACGAATTTATCGACATGGGTGAGCAGCCGCACAAATTTTTATTGAGCAGCAGATTTTCAATACCGATTCCGGGGGTTCAGGGGCAGTCAGACGATATGCGTATGCCGAAAACAGGGAGCCACCCAACCCTTGAAGAGGATGGTCCCACAGTTGTTGGCTCTGACACTGACGAAAAGTAAGTACAATAGAGAGTGATGGCTGAAGGAGCACCGCGTCTTCGAACGTACGCGTCCGACATGAGTCGGGTGATACGCGCGCGCGGCGAGACGCTCACCTCTATCGTAAGCGCCGAGCAGCGCGCGCGCAGCGAAGAACAAAAAGCACCAAAGCCGGTTACGTCGACCACACGGCTTCTTGTCGTCGGCGTTGTTGCGTTTATCCTCATGGGCGTTGGCGCTATTGCCTTTACAGTAGTCGTTACTACCGAACCCGAGGCGCCGGAACTTCCGCGCTCGCTCGTGTTTTCTAACAATACGACGGTGGTCGAGTACGACGGCGTCGAGTCACTCGCCGACGTGTTGGCCGAAAAGCGCCGCACCGCGGAGCTGTTGCTTGGAGAGATTGAGCGTTTTGTCGTTACGCGCGCGGGGGTGCCACTGACTCCTCAGGAGCTGGCACGTGCACTTGGCTTCCCCGACACTGTTGCACGCGAGGTTACTGGAGCCATGGTGGGGGTGCATGCCTTCAATTACACGCAACCGTTTGTCATATTTGAAATAACGACCTACGACCGTACCTTTAATGCACTCTTGGAGTGGGAATCTTTGGCTGCGCGCGAGCTCGGCGCCTTTTTCGCCCCGGCGAGTCCTCCGTCACCCACTCCGCGCCTCTCGTTCGAAGACGCCATAGTTCGTAACCTTGATGTTCGAGTAAGCGAGGAGGCATGGCCGCTCATCTATACATTCCCGGCGCGCTCTCTCTTGGTCGTCACGACGAACGAGTACACGCTCCGAGAAGTAGTAACCCGCATCGGGAACGCGTCTCGCTAATTTGAGTCATCGCACGAGGGGTGGTACACTAGGCACATGTTGACCGACGCACAACTTCAGAGCTTTAAAACACGTCTTACGAAGGAGCAGGCTATTCTTCAAGAAGAGTTGGCACGCATGGGCACTCGAAACCCGAACAATCCTTCCGACTGGGAGCCGATGGCTGTTGCCGGCGAGTTTGGCGCAGACCGCAACGACAACGCCGACATCATCGAGACGCTGCACGAAAACAACGCTGCCATGAACGAACTTGAAGTGCGTTTGAAGGGGGTGAACGAGGCGCTAGCGCGCATTGAGGACGGGACGTACGGTATTTGCGAAGTCTCGCAAGAGGAAATAGAGATGGGACGCCTCGAGGCCAACCCCGCTGCGCGCACCTGTATCGCCCACATGGAGGTCACCCCTTCCTAAGGGGGACACATTGAACATTTGCCACCGTAGGGTATGCTGGTGCCAGCGTTCCTATGGCCTTCGCACGCGTATACTCAGTCCAACCTCAGTTTCCCCTCAGTCCTTTGGTGTCGGTCGAGGCAGACCTTAACCGCGGACTGTACGCCTTTTCCGTCGTCGGGCTGCCCGGCAAGGCAGTTGAGGAGGCACGTGACCGCATTGGCAGCGCCATCAAGCACTCCGGCTTCAATGCGCCGAAGTCGAAGAACCACAAAATAGTCATTTCCCTCGCGCCGGCAGATGTGAAGAAGGAAGGGCCGGTCTTCGACCTTGCCATGGCAATGTCGTACCTCCTCGCCGCTGAAGAAATTTCATACGACACATCGAAGACTATCGTCATAGGGGAGATGGCGCTCGACGGCACGCTCCGGCCGGTGAAGGGCGCCTTGGCCGCGGCTCTGTCCGCCAAGCACCACGGGTTTAAGGAAATAGTTGTCCCGTCTGGCAATGCCGCTGAAGCGGCACTCGTTGAGGACCTGTTGGTATTTCCTGTGGCGACACTACGCGAGGCGGTCGAGCATTTAACAGGCGAGTCGCCGCTCGACTCGTTCGTCCCCGACGAGAGCGTCGAGCGGCGCGTGGAGCGCGTGTACGACGTGGATCTGCACGACATTGCCGGGCAGGAAACCGCGAAGCGTGGTGTCGAAATAGCGGCGGCCGGGCGGCACAATGTTGCGCTGTCAGGGCCGCCCGGCACCGGCAAGACCATGTTGGCGCAGGCGCTCGCGGGCATTCTGCCGCCGCTGTCCCGCGAGGAAGTGCTAGAGGTGACGGCCATACACTCGGTTGCTGGCGCATTGAAAAGTTTCATAGTCGAGACACCACCCTTCCGCGCGCCGCACCACACGTCCTCCTACGTGTCCTTGGTCGGCGGGGGAGTCGTGGTGAAGCCGGGCGAGGTGACCCTGGCGCACCGCGGCGTCCTGTTCATGGATGAATTCCCCGAGTTTGACCGTCGCTCCATCGAGGCGCTGCGCGAGCCGCTAGAAAATCGGTCAATCACTGTGTCGCGTGCCACCGGCAGCGCGACGTACCCCGCGAACATTATGCTCGTCGCTGCCATGAACCCGCCCGGCGAGCGCTCGGATGAGCGCGAGCGCGTAAAGTTTGAACGTAAAATTTCAGGAGCTATCGCAGACCGCATTGACCTCTGGATAGACGTGCCGTTGGTTCCGCACGCCAAACTCTCCCTCGGTGGGGGAGACACCAGCGCACAAGTCCTCAAGCGCGTGATGAAGGCCCGCGCGCGGGCAACCGCGCGCGGGAAGGGCAAGCTAAACAGCGAACTGTCGTCCCGAAACATAGAGAAAGTGGTGATGATCGCCCCTAAGGCTCTCGCGCGGCTGCAGCAGTCGGCGTCTCTTATGAAACTGTCGCCCCGCTCGTACCACCGCGTCATGCGCGTCGGGCGCACCATAGCCGACCTGGCCGACGCCGAGCACATAGAGGAAGTCCACATCCTCGAAGCCCTCCAATACCGCCCCAAACTCGAAGTCTGATTTGACTTTTTGTCTTAAACTTGGTATAATATTATATGTCCCTTACTAATAATATTTTTTAAAAAATACTATGAGCGAAAAAATTAAACAAGGCGAGTCTGCTCTAGAAATAACAGAAAGCGAAAAGAAAATAGGAATGGACGGGAAGTTTGTTGTTTTTGATCAAGACGGTAACTCAAAAGTTAGGACGACCTACCAATAGAAGATCTGCGCAACAGAAAACCCCGCGAGAGCGGGGGTTTTGTGTTATTTATTTTCGTAACGCACAATGCACTCTTTAATTATTTTTATTGCCTCATCGGGGTTACCGAACCCAAGTACCTTCGTGGTGCCCGGCTTCTTCAAGTCTTTGTAGGTGCTGAAGTGGTACTCAATTTTCTTCTTCCACTGCTCTCCTAAATCTTCAAGTTTCTGAACACGGTTACCACTGTCGCGGTCTTCGTCCGGCACGCAAATAATTTTGTGGTCGTTTTCGCCCTCGTCTTGGAAGTTAAGGACGCCGAGCACCCGCGCGTGCATCACAACGCCAGTCGGCACCGGCTCAGGAGTCACGATGAGTGTGTCGAGCTCGTCACCGTCTTCATCAAGCGTCCCCGGAATGAAGCCGTAGTTCGAAGGCTTGGCAAAAATTTGGGGTTCCACGCGGTCAAGCTCGAACGTTCCTTTGTCGCGGCGGTACTCAATTTTAAGTATCGAACCCTGGGGTATCTCAACGACTGTGGTAATGGTAAATGCGTCAAGATCTCCCGGAGTATAGAGTTTATTGAAGTCAGTCATACAGGAAGTATACGGGATATTTTACTGAGGGTCAGCGGGAGTTTCGGCAGGAGTTTCCACAGGTGCTTCGGCAATAGGTTCGGGGTTTACTTCAGCCGGAGCGACGGAGACGCTGTTGCCGTCGGTGCCGGCGAGCTCCTGGCCCTTCGCGGAGCGTATGTCTATAGACCAGCCAGTCAGCTTAGCGGCCAAGCGCACGTTTTGCCCGCCGCGGCCGATGGCCAGCGACTGCTGGTCGTCGGTCACCTCAACCGTCGCGCGGTGATTCTCTTCGTCCAAGGTCACGGACAAGACGCTCGCAGGGGACAGAGCGTCTTCAATAAACTCGGCCGGCTTTTCCGACCACTCAATGATGTCGATACGCTCGCCACCAAGTTCGGAGGTCACGGTCGACACGCGCACTCCGCGCTGGCCCACCAAGGCGCCTACCGGGTCTATGCGCTCATCCACGGCGCCCACCGCTACCTTGGAGCGGCTGCCGGCCTCGCGCGCAACTGCCTTCAAGGCGATGGTGCCCTGCGCCAGCTCCGGTACTTCAAGTTCAAACAATTTTTCAAGAAACTTAGGGTGCGCACGCGAGAGACGTAAGTACACGCCACGCTGACCCTCTTCAACACGGAAGAGGTACGCGCGTATGCGCTCGCCGGCGCGAAACCGTTCGCCAGGAATCTGCTCGGCGTACGGCATGATGCCCGTCGCGCGACCGAGGTCTATGTACAGGTTGCCGCGCTCCATGCGCTGCACGACGCCGATGACTATGTCACCTTCCTTGCCGCCGAACTCAGACAGGACGCTCGAGCGCTCAGCCTCACGAATTTTCTGCATGATGGCACCCTTGGCAGCCTGGGCTGCGATGCGGCCAAAGTTTGTCTTCTTCTCAAGTGGGAAGATAATTTCACTCCCCACGACGGCATCACGTTTAATGCGTTTAGCGTCGTCGAGGAAGAGGTGCTGCTCTTCATTGTAAAAGGGGCGCTCGTCTCCGGTGCCTGTTGCTGATGCACCAGCGCGGTCGTAGTCGTACTCGGGCGTCCCCGCCGGCGCCTCGTCCATGCGCACCCCGTCCTGGTCCACGACGACCTTCACCTGGTAAAATTCGATGTCGCCGGTCTCTATGTTGAAGCGCGCGCGGACTATCTGGCCGCGCTTGCCATACTCCTTACGATAGGCGTGCGCGAGCGCACTTTCCACTGCTTCCAGCATTTTCTCTTTCGGGATGCCGCGTTCGTCCGCGAGCTGGGCTATGACTAAGTTAATTCCTTTCAAATCGAGTTCCATATATTTTTATTGTGTTATCCGAATAAAAAACCGACGCTGAGCGTCGGTATACAAAGCTACTATTCGGTTATGTCACTATCGTATACCCTCACACTCTTTTTGTCAACCGCACGCTATAAACTCCGTCTCTAGTAGGTGTTGTCGTTGCGATACTGAATATCGTAGACCTTTATACCGTCTTCGTTCATGTAAAATTTGATTCTGATCCGTCCCACACGGACCCGATACTCGTCTGGTCTGTCCTTGAGCTTTTTCAGGTTAAGACTAGAAAAGTCGCCTGCGCTCATTTGTTTCAAAATTGCAAGAATCTTGGTCCGGAGATCCTTCGGAAGCTTCGCTAGGAACTTATCAATCTTTCGCATTGACGCGCGTAAGCGACTCAATAACCTCCTTTATAGGAACTCCACTCTTTTTCACCTTCGTGAAGTCAACCACGCTCTCCCACACCCCCTCGTCACCCCACTCATCGACGGGTACCACCTTAAATACCGGCTTTGAGCGGCGAACGACGGTAAAGGACTTACCTTTCGCTACCTGCGAGATGTATTTGCCGGTATGCTCACGAAGGTCCTTCAATCCAATTATCTTTGCCATACTCTAAGATTATCTTAAGGTAATCTTGGTGTCAAGTATTTATATAGCTCTGCTTGCAAAAGTCAAAACGAATTTTTTCGCGGTAAAATGCGGAGAGATATGCAGGTGACGGACACACAACTGAAGACATTTACGGTTGAGTCAGGTTTGGTGTCGCGGAAGGATGTCGCTCAGGCTGAAGCCCTCGCGAAGGAAAAATGCGTGCCGCTCAAAGACGCCATCATTTCGCTCGGCTTCCTGTCCGAGGACGATGTGCGCCGCATGCAGGCGCACATCATGGGCATTCCCTTCGTGTCCCTCGCCAACTTTAAGATAGAGCCTGACGTTTTGCTCCTCATCCCCGAACCTATTGCGAGGAAAAACAATATCGTCGCCTACAAAAAGAGCGCCGACTCCCTCGAGGTGGCTATGCTCGACGTCAACGACCTCGAGGCTATTAACTTTATTAAAAAGAAGGTCGAGCTAAAGATTTTGCCGCGCCTCACGGACGCGACGTCAATGAAAGGAGCGCTCCTCGCGTACCAAAAGACGCTCAAGGAAGAGTTTGGCGACATTATTAAAGGCGCTTCGCTTGATATGAAGGGTGTGCAAGAGTTAACCGAGACTAATCTCTCAACCCTCGCCGAAGAGGTGCCCACCGTTAAAATTGTCGAAACCCTGCTGCGGCACGCCGTGACGCAAAATGCCTCCGACATACACATAGAGCCGCAAGAGCAGAAGCTCCTCGTCCGCTACCGCATTGACGGGCTCTTGCACGACGCTATGGAGCTGCCGCTCCACATCATGCCTGGCGTCGTCGCGCGCGTGAAGGTGTTGTCGCGGCTTAAGCTCGACGAAAAGCGCTTGCCGCAAGACGGCCGGTTTAAAATAGAGGCCGACGGCGAGCGTGTGTCCTTCCGCGTGTCGGTGCTGCCCACCTTCTTTGGCGAGAAAATAGTCATGCGCCTCTTGCGCGAGGGCGGCGGCGGCTTCACGCTCGAGGGCCTCGGCTTCCACGGCAATGGGTTGGAACACATCCACCAAGCGACGCGCCAGTCGACGGGCATGATCCTCGTGACCGGCCCTACCGGCTCGGGTAAGACGACGACCTTGTACACCATCATGGACATTTTAAATACGCCGGACGTCAACATTTCAACCATCGAAGACCCAATTGAGTACCAAATGCCGCGCGTGAACCAAACGCAGGTGCGACCCGACATTGGCTTCACCTTCGCGCAGGGGCTCCGCGCGCTCGTGCGCCAGGACCCCGACATCATCATGGTGGGAGAAATTCGTGACACCGAGACGGCGTCTTTGGCAGTCAATGCTGCGCTCACCGGCCACGTCGTACTCTCCACACTGCACACCAACTCGGCCGCGGCGACTATCCCACGCTTGGTGGATATGGGGGCGGAAGGATTCCTCCTTGTCTCGACGCTCCGCGTCATTGTGGGGCAGCGGCTCGTGCGCAAGCTGTGCGCCGACAAAGAGGAGTACTACCTCACCGCCGACGAGGCGAAAAAGCTGAACGACTCAGTCAACCTCGACCACGTACTCGCGGCACTAAAAGCAGAGGACAAGGTGGCGAAAGGTGCGAAGGTCACGGACCTCACCTTCTACCGCCCTAAGCCGAACGCCGAGTGTCCTGAAGGGTTTCGGGGCCGCATCGGCATCCACGAAATTCTGCCGGTCACGCCTGCTATCCGCGACTTAATTCTCTCAGGAGCCTCAGCCGACAAACTGGAAGCGCAGGCCAAAGGGGAGGGCATGCTGACCATGTTTGAAGACGGCATATACAAAGCAGCGCTTGGCGTCACCACCATTGAGGAAGTCCTCCGCGTCATTTCTGAGTAGCGCTTGACAGGCACGGTGGTGTTGTTGTATGGTCGCGTCATATGCGCGAAGCACAGCATGGTGAAACCTGGTACCCTTACGAACCGCAAGAAAAGGCGATAATAGAAGACGGAGTACGCTTTGGGCTCACGGAAAAGAGAATTATCGCTACCTTAAAAGATGCCGGATTCTCTAGGGTAGAGATAAAGGGTGAGATTAATAAGATCAAAAAATTTCTCCTCACTCAAGGAATAGCATTCCCGCGTGTAAATACATCACTGCTTTCTGCTGAGCAAGAAGCGTTTATGGTAGAGCAGATTAAACATAGTGTTCCAAACAGACAAATTATTGATGCTCTTAAAAAGTTAGGCTGCGCAGCAACACCGCAAATGATCGGGGCAAAAATTTCGCGTACACGCGAAAAAATTATGGCGACTAGGCAACACTGGCGTCCGGATAGAGCTATCTCCACTCTACATATGCAAAGCAAAGCTCCCGCGTCAGGTATGACGTTTGAAAAAAGTGACCTTAACATTGCGAAGGAAATTTCAGCAATGTACGGTGGAAATTGGAAATAGAGCGCGTTTAGGTGCAGTACAATGAAGGTACTGTGCCGAAATATACGGTTACTGCACTGAACCGCGAGCGCGAGACGTACCGCGAGGTGCTTGACGCACTTGACCGCTTCGCGGTGTACCGGAGCATACGCGAACGTGGCGACCATATAGTCTCCATTGACGAGGAAAAGAAAAAAGGTTTTTTCTCGTTTTCCTTTTCTGTTACTCTCAACGGCATTTCAGGAGACGAGAAGGTCATAGTCATCAGGAACTTAGGCGCTATGCTCGAGGCTGGTTTGACGACGTCGCGCGCACTCTCTGTCCTTGAACGTCAGTCGAAGAAGAGGCGACTCAAAGAGGTGCTTAAAAGTTTGGTGAGCGAGGTCGAACGGGGGAGTCCGCTGTCTATCGCGCTCTCCAAATTTGCTGACGTTTTTTCACCGCTACTCATTTCTATGGTTCGCGCCGGTGAGGAGTCGGGCAAGCTGTCTGAAAGTCTGCGCGTTGTTGCGGTGCAAATGGAGAAGGCCAACACGTTAAAGAAGAAAATTCGTGGCGCGATGATGTACCCGTCCATCGTCCTTGCGGCGATGGTGGTTATTGGCATTCTCATGTTGATATACGTCGTGCCGACCTTGACGCAAACGTTTAACGAACTCGGTGGCGAACTGCCGCCTACCACCAAGTTTGTCATTTCCCTCAGCCAGTTCTTCTCCGGCCACCCACTCACGTCGCTCGGCCTCATTATTGCCGCTGTTGTGGGTGTGGTTGTGTTTGCCAAGACGCCGCGCGGGCGCATGACCATCGACTTTATCATGCTGCGCGTACCGCTCATACGCGGACTCGTCGCCGAGACCAACGCGGCGCGCACCACCCGCACGCTCTCGTCGCTCCTCTCCTCGGGAGTCGACATGGTGCTTGCCGTGTCTATTACCCGCGAGGTGGTGCAAAATGTTTTTTACCAAAAGGTACTGCACGAAGCAGAGAAGGAGGTGGTCGGCGGCGGAGCACTCTCAGCCACCTTTAGTCGGTACCCGAACCTCTACCCGCCGCTCGTGTCTGAAATGGTGGCAGTAGGGGAGGAGACTGGTCGGCTCTCGTTCCTTCTTAAAGAGACGGCCGAGTTTTATGAAAATTCGGTCGAGCAACAGACGAAGGACCTCTCGACCATCATTGAGCCATTTCTCATGCTCATTATCGGCGCGGCGGTCGGCTTCTTCGCCCTCTCCATGATCGCGCCTATCTACTCTCTCTCGAATGCTATTTAGTGTGACACCAATATACGAATGCATGCGAATGTTACGAAGCAAGAATTTTTTACATTCGTATTATTCGTTCTCATTCGTAAAAAATTTGTATCGGGGCATGTCTCTTGTTGAAGTGTTAGTTGGCGTGTTTGTTATGAGCGTTGTTTTTGTGGGGATTTTTGGTGCATTCAAACTTTCTATAGAGCTTGTGTATTCCACCAAGGCGAAAATAGGCGCTGTTGCCCTGATGAGTGAGCGAATCGAGTACGTCCGCTCCTTACCGTATGCAACCTTGGGAACAGTCGGTGGTATACCCGCTGGTCCACTGCCGCAGGTAGAACAGGTGCAATTCAACGGTGTGGACTACTCACTACGGACATTAGTCTTGTATGTTGATGCGCCGCAAGACGGCCTTGACGATCAAGACGAAAACGGCATTACGGCCGACTACAAGGAAGTAAAGGTCGAAGTGGCGTGGAATATACGCGACACTGTGCGCACTACCTCCATCACCACATACGCAACTCCTGTCGGTTTAGAAACGCTGGAGAGTGGGGGGACGCTCCGCGTCAAAGTATTTGATGCTGCCATAGTACCGGTTGCGGGCGCTACGGTGCGCGTGGTCAACTCTACGACGGTCCCTGCTATTGATCTCACTGTCCTCACGAACGTGAACGGCACCGCCTCATTCCCTGGCGCCCCAGAGGCTGCTCAGTATGAAATTTCTGTTTCTAAAGACGACTACTCAAATGCACAAACGTACGGTGTCACCCTAGAAAATCCAAGCCCATCACCTGGTCATGTGGCAGTGGTAGACCAGACCACCTCGACGATGACATTGTTTATCGACCGTGTCGGCGAGCTCAACTTTTTCACTTACGAACCACCGACCAGTGGGGTGTTTGCTGATGAGTTTGCCGATGACACCCTTTTGACTGTTCTCGAAACTGTAGCCGTCACTGACGGAGCACTCGGTCTTCTTGCTGAAAGCCCGGGGGTGTATGCGGTGTCGGGGACTGCAAAGTCAGACATCATTACAGCAGACTATCTTAATGCGTGGGACGAATTGACCATTGGCTCAATGACCACTGTGGCCGGTGGAAGTCTTGCAGTGTCACTCTTGTACTACAACGGCACCGAGTATGTACCCGTTCCTGACAGTGTAGTGGCGGGAAATAGCACTGGACTAGCTTCAGGCACGTACGACCTTTCAGGTCTTGCGCCTAACACCTATCCCTCACTCCAGCTCGCGGCGGTCTTTTCGGGTGATGGAACGGCAACACCAACACTCGACGCATGGTCAGTCTCATACACAGTCGGGGCCGTGCCGCTTCCTGGAGTGGCGCTTTCGCTTCGAGGCAACAAGACGATAGGCCTCGATGGAAGTGGCTACCCTCTCTACAAATTTTCTGAAATTCGCACGACGACCGGTGCTGCTGAATGGCGTGAGACGAACCTAGAGTGGGACCTCTACGAACTCGCATTGCCTGACGGGACATATGACATAGTTGAGATGTGCCCGAACATGCTCGCCGTTGAACCAGGAAGTGCCACTGATGTGTCACTTTACTTAAGGGACGGCACGAGTCACTCGCTTCGCGTGGTGGTTGAAGCGGGTGGCGCTGCGGTGCCTGACGCATCTGTCAATCTAGTTGGCGCGACCGAAATAACAAGCACCACCTCTCCATGCGGCCAAACCTACTTCGCTGACCTGGCAGGAGGCGCGTACTCGCTTGAAGTGTCTAAGGCAGGGTACCAGTCAGCTAGCGAAGGGGTAACCGTAGGAGGAGAAACAACTGTCGTCATGAATTTAATACCGCAATGAAAAAACTGTCGTGTCGAATACTCCCGCGCGGGCTCACCTTTCTTGAAATGCTCATAACCGTGGGGATTGTGTCCTTAATTATGGTTGCTATAGTCAACTCAGTGCTCTTTTTTTACCGAGCAAACAACACCTCGCTTGAACAATCGTACCAAATAGATAGTGCGCGGCGCGGTATCGAATCGCTTGTTCGGGACTTGCGCGAGGCGCGGCACGGTGACGATGGCGCGTACCCGGTCGCCAGCATCGCAACTTCCTCAATCACTTTTTACACCGACGTTGGCAACGACCAAAATGTCGAGCGGGTAACGTACACGCTGGTCGGCACGACTCTCTACCGGAGCATGCTTGTCTCGTCGGGGTCGCCGCCTACCTACCAAGGCACACCAGCTACGTCGACCGTCTCAGTGTATGTGCGTAACATCGAAGAAGGAGTGCCCGTGTTCCGTTACTATGATGAGGAGGGCGGTGAAATAACTAATGTTCTCGAAGTTGGTGCCGTTCGTTTTGTTTCAGTGTCCGTCGTGGTAAATGTGTTGCCGACGCGTGCTCCCGAAGAGTTTACGCTCCGGACTTCTGCGACGTTGCGCAACCTACGCTAACTCTATATGAAACCATTTCAACCGCGTGGATACTTCGTTCTTCTGACACTCGTCTTTGCCACGGTCTTCTTTACACTCCTCTCCGCACTGAGTGGTTACATTTTTGTGCAAAAGAAGCTGCAGTTAACACGCGAACATCAAGAGAAAGCACTGCACTTGGCCGAAGCAGGACTCGAGTATTACAAGTGGTTCCTTGCGCACTACCCTAACGACGCAACTGACGGTACGGGTGCCCCTGGCCCCTACGTTCACGAGGTGTCCGACCCCGAGGGTGCAGTGCTCGGGACTTTCTCTCTCGACATTGACGCGACTATTTTTTGCGGGGAGGTGTCTGATTTGACTATCAAGTCAACAGGGACACCCGCTGCTGACCCCTCACGGCAGCGCACCGTGCAAGCGTCGTACGTCCGTCCGTCGGTAGCGCGATACTCACACATTGTTGACGACAACGTGTGGGCAGGCTCAGACCGCAGCATCAATGGTCCGTATCACTCAAATAAAGGCATACGTATGGATGGTACGAACAATGCTGAGGTAACGTCGGGTGTTGCCACGTGGGACTGTACCGGGACCTTCGGGTGTTCTCCTGCGTCGACCACGCCGGGTGTTTTTTCCACCATCACACCTCACCCGGGAAGGACTGATCTATGGGAATTTCCAGCACCGCCCATCGACTTTGGCGACATCACGGTTAACTTGGATACGGTACATGATCTAGCCCAATCCGATGGCATTTTTATTCCTAAAGATACGGTAGGGAACCACGGCTACCACCTGACATTTATAAACGACGGGACACCGTACGGCTCAGTCATGTATCGACGGGTGACTGACACTACGCAGGTGTGGGGGTACTCGACTCAGTTTGGGTGGGAGGTTGAGGACTCAGTCATTGCAACGACCGCTGGTGCGACCACGGTACCTATCCCTGCACTCTGTCCAATCATTTACGTTGAAGACTCGGTGTGGGTGGACGGTGTCGTGGCAGGAAAGGTGCTCGTTGCTGCTGCTGACAGTGCCGAAGCAGAAAACCCCTCAGTCATTATTAACGACAACCTCACGTACGCTTCTCCTGAGGAGGACGGCATTACTGTTATCGGTGAGAATAATGTTCTGGTCGGGCTGCGTGTGCCAGACACCATGAATATTTTTGGCGTTTTTGTTGCGCAGAAAGGGCGGTTCGGTCGCAACCACTACTGTCAAAACAATTGCTCGGGTGGGGGCGGTGCCAGCAATACAGGATACAAAACGACTGGCTCCATACCCACGGTCGCTGGCTGGTCAAATATGACAACAGCACGCATCAACACTAGTGACAACTCCAAGGCCTCGTGTAGTGCAACCTGTGACGACGCTGATGACGCGCAGCTTGCTGATTTTTCATTTGCCGTACCTGCTGCAGCAACTATCACTGGTATTGAAGTTCTCGTTGAAGCGGCCGAGGGTTCTAGTTCGGGGAATATCCCAACGCACGTTTCTTTATCATGGAACAGCGGTACCTCGTTCACTGCTACGAAGTCACACACCGTTGATGGGACGAGTGACGTCACCTATACCTACGGTAGTTCGTCTGACACTTGGGGGCGCACCTGGGACCCTGACGAATTTGCAAACGGGATGTTTCGCGTCAGGATAGACAAGGCGACAGACGGAGACACTCTCCATATCGACTATGTCCGTGTCCGTGTGCATTACTCGACTGGTGTGGGGCTTCCTTCCTCGCTCGACCCGTACGTTACCCGAAGCACTCTCAACACGACTGGTACTGTTGTATCCAAGTACCGGGTGGGTACCAAATGGTCCTCTGGCGGCACGTTCGTATCTGGCTTTAGTCAGCGCAACGACTCGTTCGACCAAAATCTTTCAGTCTCGCCGCCGCCCTTCACCCCGTGGACGTCTAACGACTTTCGCCTTGGTAACTGGCGCGAGGTGCGCTAGGGCTGCCACCCGAGAAAAGAGGGGAGGACAAAGAGGAGGACGAGTGTTGCCGCGCACCCAATAGCAAGAGCTATCTTGAGGTAGCGAGTAATTTTTGTCATTTCGTCTGAGGACGCAGTGGGTTTCTGGGTTCGCAGGCTCGTGTACAGCGCGTAGGTGTATGACACACTCAAGGGAAGTACGATCAGCATTTCCCACACCAAGTTGACGACCGCCTCGACAGGAGACACAAGTGTAGTAGAGAACGGCTGCTGAATCATAAGTGACGAGTCGACCGGTATGACAGCTGCAACAGCCCCGAGTATAATTCCGCCAAACGCAGTAAGAATGGCGAAGCAGAAGACGCGCAACGCTACCGCAAGCCACATACCCTTCACGTAGTACCAGCTGGTGGCGAGTGCGTTGAGGCCGCGGAGCTTCTCTGCAATAAATACGTATGAGGAAAACGAAAGGAGTACGGAGAGGTAGATGCCGGGGAGAATGAGGAAGACTGCGCCGCCTATCACCGCCATGAAACTAAGGACTCCCATCCACACAAAAGGCAGAACTATTGAAAGTGCCTGCGTATAGGAAGCTGCCGGCCCAGACGCCTCTCGTGCCACAAAGATTAGCAACGCAAGGTACCCCAGGCCTCCGACGATAACGCTGAGGATAGTTACCCCCATTTCATATGATTCGGGTACAAACAGAGAGGCAAGGGAGAGAAGCGCGGGGACGGCCAGAATCCCTGTAAATGTCGCGAACTGTGACCGATACGAGGCAATGGCGTCCTTAATCAGGGTCTGGAAGGGCGGGAGTGTAACTGTTGTATCCATGCGTATATTATACTTCATAGAATGAAGAAACCCTTGATAGTGGGAAATTGGAAGGCCTATGTACAGTCGCTCAAAGAGGCGAAAAAGCTGTTCAAGGATATCGAGAAGGGCTTGCCGCGGGAGCTCGGCGCGACTGTCGTCGTGTGCCCCCCAACACCCTTCCTCCACACGCTCGCCGGCAGCTACCGCGGCGAGCGCGTTGCCTTTGGTACGCAAAATATATTTTTCGAAGGTGACGCGCACACTGGCGAGGTGACTGGGTCGATGCTTCGTTCCATAGGTGCCGAGTACGTTATTGTTGGCCATGCTGAGCGTCGGAGTTTAGGCGAAGACAATGCGCTTGTTGCAAAAAAAGTTGGCGCAGCGCTTGACCACGGGCTCACGCCCATCGTCTGCGTCGGCGAGCGGAGTCGAGACAAAGACGGCAACTATTTTCACGAGCTCGAACAGGGAGTGCTGGAGTCACTCGCGCTCGTAGAGGAAAAGTCGTTGAAAAAAGTAATCATCGCGTACGAACCAGTGTGGGCCATCGGCGCGCCGCTGCCGCCGGCAGGCCGCACTGTGCGTGAGTCACTTATTTTTATACGGAAGACGCTTGCCGAGAAATTTGACCGAAGGGTCGCGCTCTCTACGCGCATCATTTACGGCGGTGCGGTAAACGAAGAAGCAGCGCGCACACTCCTCGACGAGTCTGAAGCTGACGGATTTCTCCTCGGACGGGCGTCGGTCAACGCCGACGCATTCACGGCTATTGTTCGCTCGCTTACTGCATGACCGACCTACCGACACTCGACGTGACGAAGCTTCGCGGCGTGCCCGTACTCCTGCGTTCATCGCTCAACGTCCCGACTGAGGGTGGTGTCGTCACGAACACCTACCGCCTACAAGAGTCGGTGAAAACTATAGAGCTGTTAGCGAAGGCGGGCGCACGGGTCGTCGTCATGGGCCACCTAGGCCGCAGCCCGACCGAGTCGCTGCAGCCGGTCTTTGCAGCTCTATCGTCCATGACCGCGCTCCCGCTCTCGTTTGCAAGCGATGTGGGCGGCCCCGACAGTGTGGAAAAAGCTGCGGCCCTGAAAGACGGCGAGGTCCTACTTATTGAAAATGTGCGGCGCGAGGCGAGGGAAGAGGCGAACGATCCAGAACTGGCGAGGAGGTTGGCCGCGCTAGCGGAGGTGTACGTCAACGACGCGTTCCCCGACTCGCACCGTGCGCATGCGTCCATTGTTGGTGTGCCCGCGCTTCTGCCACACTACGCGGGGCCAAATTTTATTAAAGAGCATGAAGGCATAGCACCTGCATTTACACCGACGTCTCCGTCACTCGCAATTATTGGTGGCGCCAAGTTTGAAACGAAGGAGCCGGTGTTGAAATTTTTGTTAGAGAAGTATGACCGGGTGTTTGTTGGTGGGGCACTCGCGAATGATTTCCTTGCTGCACGTGGGCACGAGGTGGGAGTCTCACTCGTTTCCCGCGAGTATGATCTCTCTCGCTACCTCACGCACCCGAAGTTGATGCTCCCGACCGATGTCGTCGTTGATGGGCCGCGCGGCGTTACACGCCGCGCGGCGAGTGCTGTGGAGAAAGACGAGCGCGTGCTCGACGTCGGCCCTGAGTCGCTTGCAGCACTCGCGCCCTTAGTCGCGGCAGCGAAGTGTATTGTGTGGAATGGGCCGATGGGAAATTTTGAAAACGGGTTTAAAGAGGGGACGCTCAGTGTTGCACGCATGATCGCAGATTCTGCCGCGCACTCAGTGATTGGTGGTGGGGACACACTCGCGGCAATTGAAGAGTCAGCCCTCCACGGAAACTTTTCGCATGTCTCTACTGCCGGCGGTGCTATGTTGCAGTTCATCGCCGACGGCACGCTTCCTGGTATTGAAGCACTGCGTTAATGCGTTCCTCGAGGTATGAGATGTACGTGAGTGTGTGCGACTTCGTCGCCGGCAATGCCGACCTGAATATATTCAGCTCCGTATTCTTTTTTTAGTGAGTTGGAAATTTCTCTCGCCTGTTTCATAAGTTCCACGTACTCATCCTCAGGCATGTCCAAGAACCATCGATAGTGCTTGGAAGGAATAAGGAGTGTATGACCGGGTGCTTTAGGATTAATATCTAAAAAAGAAACAAAAGCACCGTCGTTATAGGTTTTTTTCTCACTAGGAATGTCTCCGGAGGCTATTTTGCAAAATACGCAATCGTCTACCATGCGCCACATGGTACCATTTTCGAGTGACCATTCTCCACCCTATTGCAGCGCGATTGTTAGACGAGCGCGGTATTACTGATATTGAGAGTTTCCTTAATCCTTCGTACGACACGCGCCCCGACCCCTTCCTTATGAAAGGCATGGAGGCAGCGGTGACGCGTATTCTGAAAGCGATTGAGCTGAAAGAAAAAGTGGCGGTGTGGGGCGACTACGACTGCGACGGCGTGCCGGGCGCGTCGCTCCTGTTCCACTTTTTCGACATGATTCAGTACCCGGTTGCAGTGTACATTCCCGAGCGAAGCGAGGGGTACGGTTTGAACACGGGTGGAATACAGAAGTTGCACGAGCAGGGCGTCACGCTCATTATTACCGTCGACTCGGGCATCACTGGTGTGGCCGAAGTTGCATTTGGTAACGAACTAGGTGTAGACACTATCGTCACTGACCACCACCTGCCTTTGCCCGCCGAAGCCTCTGGCGAAGACGGGCCGTTTGAAAATTTGCCAGCGGCAGTTGCGGTAGTGAACCCGCACCAAGCCGGGTGCGAGTACCCGTTTAAAGAGTTGTGCGGCACGGGTGTTGCATTTAAATTAGTTGAGGCATTACTTCTCCGCCTTCGCCAAGGCTTCGGCGGACTGCCCAACACTATAGGTTTTGGGCAGGAAAAGTGGCTGTTGGACCTTGTGGCGCTCGCCACCGTTGCCGACATGATGCCTCTCGTGGGGGAAAATAGGACGTTGGTCCGCTACGGTCTCATGGTCATACAGAAAGGGCGGCGCAGAGGCCTCAAGGCACTGCTTGAGAAGATGCGCATTCCACTCTCGAGCGTGACTGAAGACGACTTGAGTTTCTCCATCGCACCGAAAGTTAATGCCGCGAGTCGCATGCAGAGCCCGCGACTCGCGTTTGAATTGTTAACAACTTCCGACCCGAAGCACGCGACTGAGCTCGCCGCGACCCTTGTGTCACTAAACGACGCGCGCAAGCTTGAAGGTGCGCGCGTCGCCAAGGAGGTGAAGCGGCGCCTTGAGGGCCAGTCGCTCGCTGACGTTATTGTGCTTGGTAACTCAGACTGGAAGCCAGCACTCCTCGGTATTGCCGCAACCAACGTCGTCGAGACGTACCAGCGCACGGTGTGTCTGTGGGGGAAGGAGGGCGACTTAATTAAAGGTTCGTGCCGCTCAGACGGCTCGGTCAACATTGTGAGCCTCATGAGCGAGGCCAAGGACGCGTTTGTTGAGTTTGGCGGGCACGAGCTCTCCGGCGGCTTCTCGCTCAAGGCCGATGCCATCCACACGCTCCCCTTGGTGCTGCAAGAGACGTACCAGCGCGTGCGCACGACCGTTGTGGTTCAAACCAAAGACGCGGCGGGGTCTATACCGATTTCCGCGAGCGAGCTCACCTCCACCCTGTACAGTGGCCTGCGCACGCTTGCCCCGTTTGGACTAGGGAATCCTAAACCACTGTTTACTCTCTCCAAGGTGCGCGTCGAACGCGTGCTCACCTTCGGTGCACACAAGGAGCACGCGCGCGTCACTATTTCTGACGACAGTGGCCGCACCGTCGAGGCTGTGTGCTTCTTTACCGCACGCACCAGCTTCGGCGACACACTCCAGTTAGTCGCCGCGGGCGACACTGTATCAATCACCGGCTCGTTCGAGCAATCATTTTTCGCTAATAAGAAAGAGCTGCGCCTGCGCCTCGAGCACCTCGAACTCGCTGGAATTTAGGTGTAATGACAATGTATTGACACTGTCACTACAGGTATGCTACCCTGTACCTATGGACACTATACAAATACGCATCGATGGGAAAGTTAAAAAAGCTGCGCAAAAAATCTTTGCCGACTCGGGCATGGATCTCTCGACCGGTATGAGGATCTTCCTGAGTAACGTGGTCAAAACTAAAAATCCCTTCGGCGGTCCCCGGACCGTAAATGGCTTTACCCCAGCTCAAGAAGAGCGTCTCTTGCGTGAACTGGAACATACAAAAAATATGGAAAAAGCTATACCTCGGCCGAAGAGATGATGGATGATCTTTAGACTTCTAGTTGGTTTACGAAACTACCTAAAAGTCACTGTTTCACACGCAAGGATTCGATCTCTATGACTTACTAAAGACGAGCAGCGGGTTGTAATTGGTTGTGTCGGGAGTGTCTAGCTTATCTACTCCTTCAGCTTTTTTCAGCCAATTGGCGAAGCGGGTACTGAATGGCGTGGCAATAACTTCATATATAACTTTGAAAACATATACACCCCAACCTATAGCAAACATCTCCGCGACGCCAAGGACCCCTCCGAATGCTACAAGGATGAACACGATTGTATCAGCGCCTTCGCCAACCACGGTGGAGGCTATAAAGCGCCACCCCTGCTTTAAGCCGCGCACTCCTTTATCCCAATACTTCATTTTGCTCAATACCCAACTATTACAAAACTCGCCGACGAGATACGCTACGAAGCTAGCGAAAGCGGCTCGTGGTGCGAAAGCAAATATTTGGTTATACGCCTCTTGGTTCACCCAAAATGACGCGCCAGGTAAGGCTTGCGCAAGCAATACAAACCCAACCATCAAAAGTAATCCAAGAAAGCCGGTCCAAATAATTTTTCGGCTACGCTCGTATCCATATACTTCGGTCAAAATATCTCCAAAAATAAAGGTTAGTGGAAAAGTGAGAACGCCGGCGGGTAATACAAACCACCAAAGCTCAATAAATTTTGCCGAGTTGAGAATGTTGCTTAAAACAAGACACACTGCAAAAAGCCCGCCGATAATACTAAAGAACTTTAAATCTCTCTCTCTTGTCGTTTTTGTCTATTTCCATATTATTATCTGATTGCTATTTTTAAATCATACCACATTTTATAACGTAGCGGCTTCGTAAGTCACTCGTGGGGGCAGGGAAGAACTTCCAAACGGCTTCAGGGAAGTCTGAATTTACTATAGGACGATATATCGCCGTATTATTCGAGACCTCGTAAATTACTATTTTGCAGAAAGGAGGAGTTTCCAGACGGATTCGCGGAGGTAGGACTCACGGGCAAAGGAGTGCGCGCGTTCGTGGGCAACACCTGTTTCGGCCAGGCGGTGTGCGAACGCTTCTTCTTGTTTCTTTTCATCTTCCGACAGTTCAATTTTTTCTTCGCGGACGATGTGCGCAAAAATGAGTTCGAGGGCAATTCTTTTCTCCGCGTTTGGCGCAAGGTCGGCCGCAACCTGCTCGTCGGTTTTATTGACCCGCTTTAAATAGTCGCTCCAGGGCAGGCCCTGCGCCGCCACGTCTTTTTTAAACGTCTCACGCATGCGCGCCGCCTCGTATGCCATCAGACTCCGCACGGGTCGTGTTGAAAATGAAGAAGAGAAAAATATAAAGAGGTTGCTTCCTGCGCTCGCTACACATTACCAAGCATTGGAAGAAAAACTTTTAAATCTCCATTTACTTGAACCCTTTGAGGAGAGTGGAAAGACGGGGTTACGACTATCGCGCCTCGGAACGCTTTTTGAAGATGAAATTCTTTCACTTTTTTATAGTCCTTCTGTATCGAAAAAGCTTTCAACGCGCTAACTCTGACCACCCAAGAGGAGTTTCCAGGCTGGCTCGTGGACGTCGGCGAAAGATAGTATTTCTCTGTTTTTTGTGTGTCAATATATGATAGTATACTGTCATATAGTGAAGTATGACGCATGTTTCTTCGAACCCACTTCCTAAGAAAGTTTCGAAAGACATCTCACAAAAGTTTACTCGCGCACTTTCGAAGCTGAATGAACAAGAGGCTCACATTTTTTACCAGCACTTCTTTTCGCGCGCAGAGCGACTGATGTTCGCCAAGCGGTTTGCGGTTCTTTTTCTCTTGAAGGAAGGCTGGTCGTCATATCGTATTGCGCGCGTGCTTAAGATGAGTGCCACTGGAGTACGGGGGATTGGGAGGCAATTTTCTACTACCAATAACGCGCAGATCCTCAATGCATTCGGCCGAACACGGCAAGGGAGTTCTCTCTTGCAAGAGCTTGGTGATTTGCTTGTCAACGGTTTTTCAATGGATCCAAAAAAGAGAAACAAGCGGTTGAACGACTTTGAGTCTCGGTATGGATAATATGACACTATACTGTCATATACTTCGTGGTGGTAGGATAGGCAGATGACAAACCAGGTGGTTATTTATACTGACGGGGGGGCGAGGGGGAACCCGGGGCCGGCGGGTGCTGGTGCGGTGGTGGTGGTTGGCGGAAAAGAGGCGGCGACCGTGTCGAAATTTTTAGGTCGGCAGACCAACAATTGGGCCGAGTACGAAGCCCTTATTTTAGCCCTCGAGGCGGCGCGGACGCACGTACCGCACGTACAGTCCAAACAGGTGGCTGTGCGCATGGACTCCGAGCTTATTGTGAAGCAGATGCAGGGGGTGTATAAGGTGAGGGACCCAGAGTTGAAGAAGAAGCATGCCACCGTCACCCAACTCATCGCCGAGCACTTCGGCACCGTCTCCTTCACCCACGTCAGGCGGGAGAACAACGAGCGCGCGGACGAGCTGGCGAACCTGGCGATGGACCGGGGGCGGTAGCTCCCTCGTCCCATTCGTTGCTTTGGTGATTATTGCCGGTGCGGCCGTGTATTCGGTCGTCGCACCAGTGCGGGAAAGTGCACTCGACAGTCGCGTTGGCTCGCGCGTAGAGCTCGAGGGCACCGTCGTGCGTGACGTGGACCGCCGCGAGGCGACACTGCGCCTCACTGTTGCAACGCCCGAGCGTGTCCTTGTCTCCACCAATCCGTACCTCGACGTCCACTACGGCGACCGCGTGCGTGTTACGGGAATTATTAAAAAGCCCGAACCATTTGAAACTGACTCTGGCCGCACCTTCGACTACCCGCACTACCTGCGTGCACAGGGCATCGCGCACACTATTTCGTTCGCTGACGTCGTGGTCCTTGAGAGGAACCAGGGCAATGGCCTCGTCGCGGCGCTCCTCGGCGTGAAGCACGCGCTCATTCGTGGCATCGAGGTGGCCCTCCCCGAGCCGCACGCGGCGCTCGCCGAAGGATTGCTACTGGGCGAGAAGCAGTCGCTCGGGGAGAAGCTGACGGACGCCTTTAGAAAAGCCGGCGTCGTGCACATTATCGTTTTGTCGGGCTACAACGTCGCGCTGGTCATCAACGCGACGCTCTTCATTGTCCTGCGGCTCCTCCCCCGCGCGGCAGGGTACGCGACTGCCGCACTGTTGGTCGTCGGCTTTGCGGTCATGACCGGCGGCGCCGAGACGACCATACGTGCGACCGTCATGGCCCTCCTCATGATGGTCGCGCGGGTTCTGCACCGCCCCGGCGCCGCCTTGCGCGGGCTACTCATCGCGGCCTCGGCCATGGCGCTGGTCAACCCGTTCCTCGTCCTGTACGACCTATCGTTTCAACTGTCGGTCCTCGCGACACTTGGCCTAATACTCTTCACGGACCCGGTGGCGCGACGCTTGCCGTTCGTCCCCAAGACGTGGGGCCTCCGCGAGGTGGTAGCGACCACCATTGCAACGCAACTCACGGTGCTGCCGCTCCTCATCCTCTCGGTGGGCGCGGTGTCGTTGGTATTTATCCCGGCGAATGCACTCGTGCTCCTGCCTACGCCCTTCGCCATGCTCTTCAGTTTCATCGCGGGCCTGGCCGCGCTCGTGTCCCCGAGCTTAGGCGCCTTCTTTGGCGTTTTCGCCTATGTCATCCTCGAGTACATCATCCAAGTCTCCGTCTTCTTCGCCTCCCTCCCATTTTCCTCCATCGCCATCCCCGCAGCGTGGTCCTGGAGTCTCCTCACTCTTCTTGCGGTTATTTATTTTGGAATCTTTTGGAAATTACGTCACCGTTTAAATTCTTGAACCACGCGTCGACGTAGGATTTTTTCTCGGCTGGAGTGTAGTCAACCATGAATGCGTGTTCCCACATGTCGAGCGCCATGACAGTGGTCGTGTCATTGAGCTGCCCCAACTCATGGTCCGACACCCAGCTGTTGAGCAATTTCCCACTTTTGTTGTCTTGGGACAGGACGGCCCACCCAATGCCCCGCATCATGGCAACCGCCTGAAACTCGGCCATCCATGCGTCTATTGACCCGAAGTCTCGCGCTAGGGCGTCCATCAACGGCTGCGACAGAGGCACGTGCTCACCCTCCCACTGCGCGAAGTAGTGCTCGTGCATGCGCTTGCCATTCCACTCAAAGCCGAGGCGACGTTTCACCTCCGACAGAGCGTACGCATGTTTCTCTGAGTCCTTTTTCAAGTCGGCAATGACCTCTTCTATCGTATTTACGTGTTTGACGTACCCTTCGTAGAGCTTGATGTGGACCTCCAGTTGTTTTTCTGATATTCCCTCGAGTTTCCTAAACTGAAATTTTTGTGCAGTATACATATGGGTGGATGGTACCACGCTCTAGTATGTACAAGGTATTTATGCTTCTCGGCTTGGTCGTGGTGAATGCGGTCATATACTCCATTCCCACAACGCACGCATTCACCGTCTCGTTTCTCGATGTGGGGCAGGGGGATGCGGCCTTGATTGAAGGGCCGACGGGTGTGCAGGTGTTGGTGGATGGTGGGGCGTCGCGCGGCGTCTTGCGGGAGCTCGCGCGCGAGCTCCCGCTCTTCGACCGCTCATTAGACGCCGTGGTGGCGACACACCCCGACGCCGACCACGTCGGCGGCCTGGTCGACGTGGTTGCGCGCTACGACGTCGGCACGTACGTCGAGTCGGGGAATGTGTCAGACACCCCTGCGTACCAGGCGCTTGAGCGCGAACTTTCGAATGAGAATCCGGCGCGCGTCTCCGCGCGCGCCGGCACGCGCCTCGTCCTCGGCGGAGGCGCCTACGCAGACATCCTGTTCCCCGACCGCGACGTCTCGGGCGTCGAGTCCAACACCGCGTCCATCATTATGCGCGTGGTGTACGGCGACACGGCGTTCATGTTGACCGGCGACTCACCCGCGTCTATTGAGAAGTATCTAGTATCGAAAGGCACGCCACTCACGAGCGACGTCTTGAAGGCTGGCCACCACGGGTCAAAAACATCTTCCGACGAGTCGTTTATCAAAGCGGTGGGTCCAGACTACGTCGTCTTCTCCCGCGGCTGCGACAACCGCTACGGCCACCCCGCAGTGGAAATAGTCGAGCGTTTCAAAGCCCTTTCCATCCCCACCCTCGACACGTGCACCTCGGGCACCATCCGCTTCACCTCTGATGGACACTCACTCAGGTTTTGATTCGGAATTGTTTCGACGTATCAACCGTTCAAGTTGTTGTCGTGCACGAAGAGTCCACCGTGCTCTGTCTGTCCACGAAAAGGTTGGTCGTACGCCTCTTGGTTTCATACCGCACTCAGGGCAGTTGAGAAGCGCAAAATGAAAACAGACATCACACTTCTGGCACTTAATTTCATTCGCCTTAGGTTTGTCAGCGTGTAGGTCGCGATTGTCATTAGCGGCCCAGGGCAAGCGCACCGACTGAGGTCTGAAAAATCCGTCTTCAAACGCCATACACTAACTACACGACGCCGGCTTTCTTGAGAGTCGCGAACGCGCCGCGTTTTGCGATGGTACGCAGGGCTTTTGCGGAAATAGTGACTGACACGGTTTTGTTCAGTTCAGGTACAAAAATTTTACGCTTTTGCAGGTTGGCCTTGCGGCGGACCTTGCCTACGGGGTTAAACTGCGTCGCGCGCGTGCGGTTAGAGTACCCGCCTCCAATCAAGGTTGATTTACCAGTGACGACACACATCTTTGCCATAATCCCTAGACTCTACCACCCCTACTGCAAGCCGGCAACTCTTTGTTGGCTCAAACTCCCCAGAATTCTCTGTGCTTCGGCGTGGTATTTCTTAAGGGTCTCGGCGTCGAACTCTCTGCTTTGCCGTGCCTCATAAATTTCTTGGTTTAACGCATCAAGTTGTTCGCGAATACCACCCTGGTCGTAGATAAATGTGCTCTCCACAGCTCCCAAATCTTCTTTATTTTCATCGTACAGATGCAATGCCCCCGCTTCGTTCGGTTCCACAAATTTTCCTACTTCCTGCTCAAGAAGAACTGTTTCTCCATTCACGACGTATCCTTCAACAGGTGCGTGGGTGAGTTGACTTAATAGACTGTCAATTTCAGTATTAAGATACTGTCCCTGCTCAAGCACTCTCTCGGCGACCGCTTCCTCAACCTGGCCAATCATTTCAGACTTAACCTCGAGGTTTCCTGAAAGGTACTTTACATATTCAGCCGCCGCTTGTTCATGGCTCAGACCCGCGGCAACCTTGGCAGCAACGAACTCGTCCGGGGAGTTGATAACGGAGTCAAGATGTTCACCAACGCGCTGCAACAATGTTTCAAACGAGATGTTTCCAGCGAGCGCTTCAAGAAATGCCTCAACCATATATATCAATTATACCATATCTTAGAACTTTTGCAAGTACAGACTGGCGGTGCGGCGCTTCCACGGCTCGCCGTGTTTGGTGAGGTGCTTGTGCGACCGCTCGAGCTTGTGGATGGTAAAAAACGGCTGAAAATATGAGTAAAGGTCGCGTTCGAACCACACGTACTCGGGCTTTTTGATGTCCGGGTGCACGTACATGCCCTCCTCGGGTCCCGGGTAGTCGCGGAGCATCCGCTCCGCGTGTTGGTCCTCGTCACGCAGGAACGTCCGGAAGAAGAGCCACCCACCGGGCTTGAGGACTCTCAGGATCTCGGTTCGCAAAGCCTCGCGCTCGTCTCGCTTCAATACGTGCGAACTCATCATGTCGAGCGCGAGTGTTGTTGACGTGTCGGGGAGGGGGATAGGCTCGCGCAGGTCACGGACGGTAAATTCGACAGGGAAGGGTGTCTCCGCGCCGCTCTCTACCTGGAGAGCGGCGGCAGCATTGCGCGCGGCGTGCACCGCCTCGCTCGACAGGTCGTACCCGAGGCCACGCATCCCAAACTCTGAATATAAAAACAGGCTGTTCCTCCCGTTCCCGCACCCGAGGTCGACGAAGCTCCGCGTCACGTTCAGTAGTTCCTTGCCACTCTGCCGCATTAAAAATCTTGTGAATTTCACCAAGTCCTCCGACGGCTCAGTAGACAGCGCCAAATGCGCTGTGTTTGTATATTCTTTATTCCAAAATCCTTTCTTTCGCATACGAATATTTTACGAATGACAACGAATGTTACGAATAGATCGTTGCAGTATTAGTATAATTCGCATGCCATTGTATATTGGTGATTCACTGTTTGCTGCGCCACTCGTAAAAGGCGACGGCCGCCGAGACCGACGCATTGAGCGACTCTACTGCGTCGGTAATGGGAATCCTCAGGCGCACATCGCAGTGCTCGAGTGCCTTTTCGCGAATGCCCTTCGCCTCGTTGCCTATGACGAAGACGCTGTTTTCAGAGAAGTCTTCGTCACGAAGCGCCTTCTCTCCCTCGCCGGTCAGTCCATAGACCCAAAAGCGCGCGTCTTTTAACTTCTCTATCGTTTGGTTGATGTTGCCAATGGCAACGAGCGGCACCGTGAAGGCCGCGCCCGCCGACACTTTAATGACCGCGCCGGTTACTTGCGCTTGCCGGTCTTTGGGGATGAGGACACCGCCAATGCCGAAGGCCGCCGCCGAGCGCATAATGGCGCCGACGTTCTGCGGGTCTTGAATTTCGGAGATGAGGGCAAGAGCGACGCCACGCTGGTCTTTCACCTCGGCGAGGAATGAGTCAAAGTCGCGAAGGAGCTTGTCAGTATCAATAACTGCCGCAACGCCTTGGTGCACGGCGTCCTCGCCAACCGCGCGCTCTATTTCCTTTTCGTCAGTGATGACCCGCTCGACCAAGCCTCGTGGGTCCTTCGAGGCCGCCTCGACCGCATGTTTCCCATATATCCAGGTTTTCATTGCTCTTTTAGCATAGCACACTATTGACTAATGTATATATATAGTGTATAATATTCTTATGGGATTTGAACGCGTAGTACTGCCGGTAGTTATAACGGGAAGCGTTGTGTCAATTGCAAATTATTTTACAGACGGGCAGCTTTGGGAAAGTATTGAGCGGTTTATGGGGCGTGGTGTCAGAGCAAAATCATACGAGAATGAACTAGGAAGAAGGGCCGACGAATACGTTACGAGACGAAGACAAGCTGCTGAAGCAAACCCCAGCAGAGACGATGATTTTGATGATTACAATGGGCCTAACGGTGATGGGTACCAAACCGGTGCGTGGGACACTCCTGCGAACGATGATTATCAAGGGGGCGGTGATGATGCAGCATTTGAGGGACTCAATCCTGATGGGCTAGAGGCTGCTGGCATCAGTTTCTTTGTCGGAGGCTTGATCTTGTCTGCCTTATCACGGCATCCGGCATTTGCAGCGGTAGGAACAGCTGGCGGAGTATTAGCAGCAGGAGTTGCGTTTGCACACGAGTAGCACTGAAAATTCCCCTTTGAAATGCAACTGCTGC